>ERZ1034573.303-NODE-303-length-14442-cov-8.235838_pt1 | contig 14442 bp, 8 predicted proteins | sample MGYA00520641_ERZ1034573 | MGnify/ENA primary metagenome ERZ1034573 (study PRJEB33760, sample SAMEA4777724) | hypersaline lake metagenome | biome: hypersaline environment; feature: brines | place: Spain | collected 2014-08 | depth 0 m ...
GGGCGACCCCCTCCTGGGCCTGGCGTGCGTGGCGGGTGGGAGGCAGGGGGGGCGTCTCCGTCGTCGCCTCCGGGAGTCCGTCCCCCCCCCCGTCGAGCCGCCCCCACGAGCCGTCGAGGGTCGGATCCCGCTCCCGCCACAGCGTCCGGAGCGCGTCGACGCCCTCGCGAACCAGCCGCCCCCGGTCGTCCGGCGCCACGCCGAACGCCGGATACTCCGGGTCGCGGTCGCCCGAGGCGACGCCCAATACGAGTCGGCCCCCGGAGAGGCGGTCGACGCTCGCCGCGGCCGTCGCGACGTGGATCGGGGGGCGCAAGGGGAGGACGACGCTCGACGTGCCGAGCGCGATCTCCTCCGTCGTCGCCGCCGCGTGCGAGAGCAGCGTCCACGGGTCGAACGCGCCGCCGGCGTCGCCGAATTTCGGCCAGTACGTCGGCACGTCCCGCGCCCAGAGCGCGTCGAACCCCACCGACTCCGCGTGGCCCGCGAGCCGACTCTCGTCGATCGGATCCGGCGTCGACTCCCGCACGCCCGTGAGCGGGAATCCGATCCCGAACGAGAGGCCGTCGGACTCGAACAGGCGTCGATACCCGGCGTTCGCGTGCGGGGACTCGGTCATCGGTCCCCCTTGTGGGCCGGGGTACATCTGCCCTCGGATCGGGAGCGACGAACTCGACGCGCGGGCGCGGTGCCAGTGGATACACGAGCGGCCGCGTCGTCGGACTCCGTCGTCACCACGCCGAGCACCGGGGCGCTCTCGACGAGCGCCGAGTTCTTCGCGGCCTCCCGGTCGCCGACGTCGAGGTGGCTTTCTCCCCCTCGGCGCGTACGAACGGCTCACGAACGGCATCGCCCTCTTCGGGACGCCACGGCGGGACCGACCCGTCGAGTGCTACCGCGACCGACTCGGCTTGACCAGCCCGGCGGCTGTCCGATCCTGCCGTGCGGGACGCTGCTGATCGGATTCTGCCAGTGCTTCCTCACCGACCCGGACGGGCGGACGGTCGCGGTCCAGACGTTTCCCACGACCTCCCTGTCGACCCGTGATCGTCCCGTGACCGTCCCGTACCATGCCGGACTCGCGCCACATTCATTCACCCACGAGCCTGCGATCCGGTATGTCGAGTGATCGGGGTCCGATAGCGCGACTCGAAGCGGCGCTCCCGGCGCCGCCCGGGGCGTGGGAACGCCACGACGACGGCAGTGCCATCCAGTACCGGCTGCCCGGCGCGGACGGGCCGTGGGTCGCCGCCAAACTGACCGTCCGCCCGGACCGCCTCGGTGATGCCGCCGTCCGCATCGACCGCATCGCCGGCTGTCGGCAAACGGGAACGACCCGCCACGAGGACGCTGCCGACGCTATCGACGCGCTCACGGCCGAACTGCACGCGGTGCTGGCCGCGGCCGACCGGGAATCCTGACCGGCCACGGCGGTCGAATCGGGATCGTCTCTGCACGGGCGGGCCGGCGACATCCCTCCTACCCGTCCGGTGGACCGAAACGGGACGCTCCGACCCCGAACGGGTCGAGTCGACACAGAGTGGGCGGAGGCCGATCACGTACGGTCGACGCGGTACGCATTCGCCCGTCGACGAACTGGCCCCGCTCGTCCACGATGACGGGCGGCGACGCGGCGCCCTCGGCGGCTCAGCGCAGATCGCCGACCGAACTCATCGTCTCCGCCAGCGCGTCCCGCTTTTCGATCGTCGCGTTCGCGCCCGGTTCGAGGACGCCCGCCACCGCGTCGGCGAGTTCGGGCACGGCGTCGTGCGTCTCGACGTACGTCGCCAGCGCCACGTCCGTCCTATTCAAACCTGCTTTGCAACGCCGATCCGACAGCATGGTCTCGCTGGCAGGACGGATTATGCCAAAGCAGGAAGTAACAAAAAGAGCGCCCCCATTTCAGCAAAACCCACGGAGAATACGACATACGCACCTGAGGGGCCAATGAGCGGTCCGCCTTCGTTATGAAGCCAATGAAAAAGACCTGCAATAATCGGCCCTTCTCCAAACGTGACGAAGGTTAGAACAGCGCCTTGACTGAGGGGCTGGACCGTCATCAATACGATTACATTCACGATAACGATTAGCTCAATTCCGATTTCAGTGCGACTCCAACCAACAAAAAACAACGAAAAAACAATAACGGTACAAAGATCAGTGAAAAGTAGACCATAGTCGATCTTGTAACGTTCGTAACTGGATGTATGTAATTTCGGACGACATAGAAGCCAATCAAGCCGTACAAAATAGACATTAAGTAGCAATATACTAGGTTTGTCCCTTGGAGACCGATCACAGTAGCGAATTTGTATTTTAAACCAGTGTTGTACGGAGGTGGCAGTATCTGGTACGACTTTAATTTCCACGGTGGAACTAGAGGATGGGTAGAATTGCCCCCCTGTCGCTGTAGCCAATGGAGAGAGTGCGGATCTTTTCGAGAGAACCCTGGAACTAGTAATTCCAAAGCGGGGACAAATTTCTGATTATACTTTTCACTTGCATATTATGTATGGAGAGCTTGAGGAATGGCTACCCCAATACCGAAGTATGCGGCAATCAGCTTATCTGCCATAGATACCGTCTATTCATACACATAAATAAAAGCCGACTTGTTTCCCACGAAGAGACCCACTACTCTGTACTTGCAGTCCTTTCTCCTCCTTTATCCAGAATCTTCCATCAGGAGACATTGACTACCAACGGTAAATCACGAGCGTAGTCCATATATTGTATTTTACCACATACTACCGGCCAATTCATTCGGCAAGATCGAATTTGTAGATGTCTTCTCGATACATATTGACGACATCCTCGTAGTACGTATGCACGTAGCTGTCGACGGCCTCCCGACTCACCTCGACGCCGTCGATCCGGTCCCCACGCATATACTGCACCAACTCACGATTCCAGTTCTGGTTCACTAACCAGTGGGTCGTGAAGCGATGCCGTCCGAAGTGGCTCGTGATCGCGCGGTGCGTCTCGGTTTCGGGATAGTCATCTTGGAAGTGATCCGCCCAAAGGCGCCGCACGTCTTCGGTGTCCAGTGGGTTGTGTGTCGAGGTGGTGTAGAATACCTCGTTGGCACCCGTGTCGGGACGTGTGATGAGCAGATCCACGAGCGTCGCCCGCAACTCCTCGTCTAACGGCAGCACCCGTGGGCGCCCCGATTTGTTCCCCGACCGGTCGTAGCGCGACGGGATACAGACGGCATTGTTGCGATTCGCCACGAGTGGATGCGACCCCAACGACGGGTACGCCTCGGTGAGGTCGGGCTGGTCGATCGCTACATCCGACAGCCGGAGATTACAGACCTCGCCCGCCCGCAACCCGAGTTTCAGTTGCGCGAGGACGACTGCCCGATCACGGATGTGGGTGAGCGCACGGAGATACCCCGCCAGTTCGTCGACTGAGAGGCGCGGTGGGTCCTTCTGCGGGGGCCGTGTGAGATCGAGTTTCGAGAGGACGAGTTCGAACGGGTCGTAGGTCTGCGGGTGTGGGAAAGCCGGATCGCGTTGCCAGAAGTGATAGATCGCGTCGAGTCGATGGAGTTTGGTCCGTGCCGTGTCGGGCTGATTCCCCCGTTCGTCACAGCAATACTGGACGAACTGCCGCACATGCTGCTCGTTCGGACAGGCTGGATGTCGGCCCGTCCGGTGCATGTGCGCCGTCCATTGGTCGATCGCACGCCGATACTCACGCTTCGTATGGGCTGTCAGCTCCCGTGGCTCGGCCACCTCGTCGAAAAAGAGCGCGAAGGGGTCGACGTCGAGGTCGTCGAACGTCGATGCATGGGCCGCCAGTGGATCCGTCGTCCGGTCGAACGCGTCGGCGATGGTATCGCGCTCATCGGTCGGTGTGTCTCCCTCACGCATCGCCCTCACCCCCGGTCGTCGTGTCGCACTCGCCCAGTTTCGTCGCCCAGATGCGCCCGGCCGTCTCACCCGTCGCCGCCGCCATCCACACCGGATGATAGCGATGTGGATGGGCCGCGTGAAACTGCAACCACGTGTAGAACTCCTCGAGACGCACCCAGTACTGTGAGTACACGGTCCGAATCGCCCGCGAGACCGCGAGGTCGGCACACCACGTCTCGACGTCGTCCGGGCGTGCCAGCGCGTGATGGCGCCCTCGCTCGCACATATGTGCTTTCCACGACCGTTCGGTCTTCGTGAACGTCCGTTCGTACCCTGTCGAGTCGAACTCGTTCGATCGACTCTCGTGGAAGTCGGCCCAGACGTTCCAGCCGTCGTAGCGCTCCGCGTAGCTGCCGAGGCGCTTTCGGCTGGGAACCGCGTTGAGGTGCTTGTAGATGCCCATGCGCCGTTCTGGATCGCGCGCTTTCTGTCGCGTCATTCCTTGCCTCCAGTGCCAGCCCCCTGTGGGCAGCCGGCACCCGTTGCCGGCTGCCCCAGAACCAGACCGTGCGATGCTCGGTGGTTGAGTGCGCTGCGGTGGCGACGGGCAGTGTGTAGGTGTGATCTCAGTGGATCACGGGCTGAGGGATGGCGAGACGGGGGCTCGTGGTGTCTTGGATGGTTCATAATCGGGTCGTAGCTCCGCTAGCAGTGGGGAGAACGCCGGTCTGCAGTGAGCTGGTGTGTTGCTGCGGGCTGGGTTCGGTGGTGGCGACGGCGGCTGTCGTGGGGTGTCCGCAGTCCATGGGGGCGATGGGGCGAAGGGAGGCCCGTTCGCGTATCGGCTCCTCATCGGACGACTGCGGCTGTGCCGTGGGGATGACGACGAGTCACCGTGCCTCGACAGCGCGGTCGGCAGCGACGTGCCGATGGCTCGTGAGCCGTGGGAGGCGTGACCGTCGACGCCTATTCGAGCCGTTCGTGACGCCGTTTCATAATCGACCGAATCGACAGACGGAAACCGTGTATGAAGATTGCAGCGCGCGGTTCGGACCCCCATCAGTCACTCTGCGATCATCCAGCCGCAGTTACTGACTCCTCGTGTCGCACCGTTCACGGCCGCGTTGTGCATCTCTCCCACCCACTTTCGTCGCGCAGCCGTCGGTTCTTCTTCGCGACGCGTCTCCACGCACCCACCCTGCGACTGCCGGCGACACAGCCGCCTTGCGGGCCGTGCGTCCGATTATGAACCGTGTCACAGCTACCGAGACCCTCGAAAAGCGCCGCTCGACAGGTTATCACTCTCTACACCGATTCAGAAACGACCCACAGTCACAGGCGGTCGACAGCATCGCCATCGCGCGCGTGTCGCGACCGCCGACCTACACCACCTTGTACTGATCCGTCTTCGGGCTGTACAGGTCGCCTTTCCGCCGCAGCTGCTCGATCTGATCCATCACTTTCGACTCCTCGATGCCCTCCGCCTCGGCGCGTTCGACGATGGCCTCCAGCGGCGCGCCCGCCTCCTTCTCGTACTCGGCGTCGACCGTCTCGATCACGTCTTTGATGCTCTTGATGCGGTCGCGCTGGCTCTTCGAGGTGCCCGTCTCGATCACGTCGGCGTCGAACTCGCCGGTTTCGGGATCGACGCCGATATCCTGGAGGCAGGACCGGACGATGTCGATGACCCGGTCGGCGTCCGCGCGCTCGACGGTATCGGAGAGGCGTACCCGCGCGCTCGCCTCCGCCAGCCGGACCAGCGCCTCCAGTTTCCGCGCCGTCACCGGCACCGGCGCGTCCTCGTCGGCCCCTTTCGCGCGCAAATCGACGTAGAAGTCCCGAATCGCCGCCTTCGCTTCGTCGGTCATCGTCGGGAAACAGGTGCGCTTGGCGTAGGCGATGTACTTCCGCAGGAGGTCGGGGTCGATTTCGGGGTCGACCGTGTCGGTGACCGAGGCCACTTCCTCGGCGGTGTGATTCGGGTTCGCCACCTTCGTCCGCTGGGTTTCGAGTTCGCCGGCGTAGTTGGTCCGCAGGATGTGCTCCGCGAGGGCGGCGTCCTTGTCCGGGTCGGGTTGGTCCGTCACGGTAAAGATCAGGTCGAACCGCGAGATCAAGGCCGGTTCGAGATCGATCTGTTCGCCGATGGGTTCGTACTGGTCGAAGCGGCCGTACTTCGGGTTGGCGGCGCCCAGCAGGGAACAGCGGGATTTGAGCGTGGCGTTTATGCCAGCCTTGGAGATGGAGATGGAGTTGTGGAGCGCGACGCCTTGGCTGACGAAGGTGTTCGTCGGCTCGACGGTCACGTCGTAGACGTAGTCGCAGGCGTACTCGCCGGCGTTCGGGACGGTCTCGACGTCGGTGATCCGGTAGTACCGGAGCGCACATCGAGCTTCGAGCGCCTCCAGTCGCGTCGTCGCGTCGTCGAGCGCGTCCGAGACCGCTTCGCGGGCCGCCGTCGCCAGCGCAGCACGACGCTCGGCGTCGTAGCCGCCGTCCTCGGCGTAGTGGACCCCGCTCGTCGTCTCGTCGTCGAGGCGCTTGGCGAGCTGTCGCCCGGACCAGTCGACCGCCGCCCGCACGTCCTCGAACGCGTCGGCCTCGTCGAGGGCGGACCGAACCGTTCGCAGACGATCACGAAGCGTCTCGACGTGTCGTTCCACCGTCTCGATCTGCACTCCGTCTCCCTCGTCGAGGTTCGGGTTCAGTTCGCCGGTGAGTCGGAGGCCAAGCAGCCGCCGAAGCGACCGAATCTCCGCCGCGGCGCTCGGCGGCACCACGTCGTGGTGTCGTCTCGTCGTCTCGCTTCGCTCCACGAACGCCTGTGCTTTCGCGTAGCGGTCGTCCGCCGGTTCGACGACGGCGTCGACGAACCGCCCCGTCGAGTCGCCCATCACGTACGTCTTCCACGAGTCCTCGCACGTGTCGTGGTGGATGCGCGACGCCACGCCGACCTTCGTCAGCGCGTCGGCGTAGTCCTCGGCCAGTCCCTCGGAGGCCGTCGAGAACGACATTGCTTCGCTCTCGACGCCGCCGTCCCCGGCGAACGCGCCGACGAGGAACCGCCGGATCGCCTCTTCGGAGGCGCCGAGTACCGCGGTCGGGATGCGTTTCTCCCGTGCGGTGTGCATTACTTCGGGGACGTTCGACTCGAACCAGCGGTAGAGTTTCGTCGAGATGTACCGTTGCGTGACGGTCCCGGCGGCGTTCGTCGTGTCGCTACTCGTCAGCCCGAACACGTCGCCCATCAGGCGCTCCATCCGGTCGAGTAGCCGGTCGTCCTGGTTCGAGAAGCCGACTTCGTGGCTGCTCCCCGCGCACGAGTGGCCCTCCGCGACCAGCAAGCCCAGCATCTCCGCGAGGTCCGGCGTGAGTTCGTCGGGTAGGTCGATATCCGTCTCCTTGCTGCGATGTGGCTCCGCGTCCAGCGACACGCCAGCCGTCGAGTTCGGCAGTTTCCGTGGTGCGGGGACGAACGACCCTTCCTCGACGTCGCTCGCGCCGACCGTCGTCGTCGCACCCTCCTTCTCGACGAACATCGGATGTTCGGGCGTGACGAGGACGCTCCGACCGTTCGAGAACGTGACGCGGACGAACTCCTCGGGTGCCTCGTGTCGACTCACGCGGTCAACCGGCCGCTTCTCGACCTCGTTCGTCTCGAAGTCGACCGAGTGGACGCCGACCCCGTCGACGGGCAGGATGTCGCAGTTCACGCCGTCGACCACGTCGTCCGGGCGGTCGGCCATCGCGTCGTCGACGAACTCGCCGATTTCGACGCGTCGACCGTCCGCGAGCAGTATCTCCGAACTCGGGTGGTAGGACTGCTGTTCGAGCGCCTGGTGCATTGCCGACCGGTCCTCGGAATTATGGACGACCATCCCATTGGCGACGAAGTTGTGGGTGCCGTCGACGGTGAGGTCGTAGACGTGGTCGTGATCGTGGGCGACGACTGGCTTTATCGACGCAACCCGACGGAGGGCCACATCTTCTCCATCGTCGTCCGCGCTTGGCAGTTCGTCCGTCGTGACGCCGTCCGTGTTCGCTTCGGCATCGAACGCACTGGCCCCACCGTCCGTCGCCGACTGTGGCATCGCTCGCGGCACGTACACCCAGTCGCCCGACGACAGGTCGCTGGCCGCTCGCTCCACCCGCTCCCCGCCCTCGAAGACGAAAAATGGATGATCGTCGGTGGCAGTGAGTCGCTCGCCAGTCTCCAGTCGGACGTCCGTAAGCGCCGTGGGCGCCTCGTACTCGTGAACTGCCGTCACGGATCGTGAGACGATCCGACCGTCGTCGGTCATCGTCCACGCGTCGACGTCGACGTCTCTGATCGTCCGCCCGTTGTCGAGATCTTCGATCGTTCCCGTTTCCGCGGCGTCGCGTGCGAGTTCCTCGATTCGACGGATCGACCCGTCGGCGAGGTGGACGAGCGTCTCGCCGGTCACACATCGCATCTTGTCGAGTTCGTCCACGGCCGCGATCCCCTGATCGGCCAGCACGAGCGCCCCGGCCTCCAGACTCCACTGCTGGCCTTCGCCGAAATCGTCGCGAACGGCGGCGGCCGTGTTGTGCGTAACGATGCCATTGCCGATGAAGTTGTTCGTCTCGGGGACAGTGAGATCGAACAGCTCTTTCTCTCCCGTATCGACAGCGCTGACGACTTCGTCCCACACGAGACTCGCGTCGACGGCCTCACGGACAGCCGACTCGACGGGTCCGAGGTCACGCTCCTTGAGCATCGCGCGTGCCCGTTTTCGGCTCGGATTGTCGCCACGATAGATATTCTGGTAGTATGCGCCGGCCGGTCCGGTGGTGGCCGCAAGCGCTCCCCCAACCGGCAGCCGTTCACCTCGTCGGGTTGCGTCGCCAACGATGCCGTCGAGGGCCGCGCTCTTTGCCGTCGATTCGAAGCCGATCCGTTCGGCGAAGATATCGATATTTTGCCCGTACATCGCCATATGCGTCTGTACGGCCTTCGATTCGATTTCGTAGCCACCCTCCAGTTCGTACGTTCCACGTCGATCGCGCTCGCGACGACGCGCTCGAATGCCGTACGTCTCCAGCATCAACTGGACCTGGCGAGCGAACTCGTCGCTGATCGTCGAGAACTGAATACTCGATCCGCCATCGTCGCGGGCGGAGACCGATCCATCCGCGTCGAACAGGCCACGGAGGAATGCGTCGGCGTGTTCGGCCGTCGTCAGCCGCGGATCGAGACTGAGGCCGTCTTTCGGGCTTTCCATCCCGAGATACTGGAAGAAGCGAGCGATTGTCGCGCTGTGAATACGAATACAGGGAACACGTTCGTCCTGTCGCTCGACTTCGACCGATTTGTCGAACGTCTTCTCGACGATCGATGCGGCTTTTCGAAGTAGCTTCTCATCGCTGTTGGAGAGGCGAACGTGCCCACGATTTTCGCCACGACGAGATAGCATGATGTCCCCGTCGCCGAAAACGAGACCGATGAGATACATGAGATCTTCATCGAACGACTCTGGAATGGTGATACTATTCCCGTGACCAAGCATCGACCGCGCTACGCCGACATCCGAACGGTCGACGTCGATAGCGTCGAGTATGCGATCGAGCCGTGAGAGCGGCAGGTGTCGGTTCGACAGCGAATCGTAGATGAAATCTTCGGTGAGGTCCAGTTCTGCGGCCGCGTTCCGAAGGGTACCGAACTGCTCACGCAGGCGCCGTCGAAGGACGGTGATCGATTCCTCATCTGGCTTCAGTTTCTCCGCCGAGAACTCGAAGAACGCCCGTGGTGACGGCGTCGAGCGTTCAGGATCTTCGTATTTCGGGACGGCCACGAAATCGCCGGCCTCGATTTCCGATATTTCGCGCCACTCGATGCCATCGTCGTCACAGACTAAGACCGGCGTATTCGTCGACGTTTCCAGTTCCTTCCCGTGAGCTGTCTCGACCCGTCGACACTCTTTTTTCGGCATTCGCCAGACGTAGGAACTGGTCTGTTGGGTCATCTCACCGCTCGTCCGGTCGAACGTGTAAAGATCGTATTCGGCTGGTTCGGACGTTTCCGTAGTAACTGATTCGGAGAGGTGTGGCTTGACTAGTTCACGAACCGGTTCGAACCCGCTTGCCGTATGGATTAGCGTATCGCCCGTCACACAGAGCCCGGCGGACGACGATCCCTTCCCCGACGTGTAGACGGATCGGGGAGCGATATTGCGAATGTAAGACAAGAGCTGGGAGTTGTGTGAAACGACGCCGTTGCCGAGGTACGTGTGCGTACCGGCGACTTCGAGGTCGTACACCCAGTCGTCGTCGGGAGTGGTGGTTTCGATCGACTCGATACGGTCCCAGCGGATGCCGCCGTGCCCACCCGCTCCGTCGACGGTCGTCGATCCACCGTCCGGAACGACGGAAGTCGGCATTGTCGATTCCCCCGCTCCGCCGTTGGTCACACCACCTGCACGAGTTGCGATCCGATCACCGACTGCGAGTTCGTCGGCTCTGGTCGCATCCATGTACCCGCTATCCTGAACGAACAGCGGGTGTGAGGGCGTTACTTCCACCTCTCGACCGGATTCGGTGCGAACCCGGTACATCCGATCGGGCGCGTCCCGCTTCCACACCTTCGTCGCCTGTCCGACGGTGATGCTCCCGTCGGCGGTAACCGTCTGGACGGGGAAACCGACCGGCTGATACACCCCGTCGTCGACTGCCACAGGATTTTCCAGCCGAGATTCGACGAGTTCGCCGAGCATTCGCTCCGTCCCGTCTCCGAGGACGACTTTGGTATCAAATTTTTGGCATTTACCGGTACCCGGATCACCGATAAGAAGCATATGCAGGTCCCCCCGAATCCGCGACCCGTCGGGCAGGTGTTTGGTGACCCCCGAGAACAACTGGAGGATCATCGCGAGTTTCTCCTCGTCGTAGCCGTAGATGGAGGGAGCGACGGAGGCGACCATCTCGTCGTAGATGTCGGGGTGGTTGGAGAGTTCGATGATCTCGCGTTTGTCCGCCTCGTCGATCTCCATGTCCTCGAACTGTTCGTCCTCGATTTCGACGCTCACGCCGTCCATGTAGAGGTCGAACAGTTGGGATTTCTCGTTGCCCTCGGTCACCTGATCGATGTGGAGGACGCCCGTGACGGTGACGTGGTCGCCGGCGGTCACCTTGCCGGTGATATCGTCCTCGATGTCGATGTCGATGCTCTGGGGCGTCTCGCCGCCGCGCAGTCCCTCCGGCGACTCCTGGACCCGGAGCTTCTGGGAGTCGACGAACTCGCTCTGGTCGTAGTTGACGCGGAACGGTCCCTGTCGCTCACAGCCCTGACACTCGTGGGGTTCCTGGAAGCTCCCGTCGGACTGGGGGATATACGTCATGGTGCCACAGCGCTGGCATTCGAAGGCCGCTTCGGTGATCTTCGGGCGTACGTCGGTGGCCTTGCGGACGATGCCCGAGACGGCGATCATCCGCCCAACGTGATTGTCGTGGACGCGGATCGACCGGATGTCGACGGTGTCGGGCAGGTTCCGCAGGCGGACGTGGGCCTGCCCGAGCGACACGTCGGCGGGCAGGTCGTACATCCGGAGGGCTTCCTCCGCGAAGTCGCTGATCTGATCGGGCTGGGAGAGATAGTCGTCCGCGAGATCCTGATCGAACCGATAGAGGTCGTCGTAATCGACGTGGAGGGAGCGTTGCTCGTTGGGGTACCGCTGTGCGAGTCGGCTGATCGCGTCGCGGTAGTAGTTCCGGTAGAACCGGACGAATCGATCGACCAGTTCCTGATTCGGCGACGACTGCGCCATTGAGCCTCCCTTACGCGGGATGCCCTAAGAGTCTTCGCTACCGTGGCTCGCCCGGAGTCGACGGGTCGGCGTCGACACCTTTGCCCGCGTTCGGGGGGCGACCGGGTTCACCCGCCCGGCGCCGCTACAGCGACACGTCCGTCTCGATGTCCTCCGTCGCCTCCCGCAGACCGTCCTCCCGGGAGTCGCTGGCGAGGCGGCCGGACAGGTCGGCGTCCGTCAGCAGTTCGGCGAAGGCGTCGCGGAAGCGGTCGTTGGCGCGGACGGCTCGCTTCCGACTCGCCTCGACGCCCGGCGTGTCGTCGTCGTCCTCGCGGACGAGGTGGCAGTCGAGGCGTGCCCGCAGCACCGTCTCCCGGTCGACGCCGACCGCCTCGGCCAGCGCATCGTCGTCGTCGCCCGCGTAGAACCCCCGGATCAACCGGACGTACCCCGCCGGTTCGAGGGCCGTCTCGAAGTCGTAGCGCTCGCGCATGGTCACGACCAGGTCGTGTAGCCGCCCGTCGACCACCTCGGGGTCGTCGACGTCGACCAGTGAGCCGCGGCGCTCGGCCTGTCGTTCCGTCACCGTCCCCTCGCCGTCCGTCGCGTCGAGGAAAATGTCGCGTAGCTCCGCGGTCTTGTCGTCCATACTACGTGTAGACAGTTCGTTCCCGGGCAAAAACCCATCGGCGACGGGACCCGAGCCGGCCTTTCGTCAACCAATATGAACTAAGTAGTTTACGACACTGCCCATCGGTATGTCGACGCCAACCGACTCCGTCGAACTGGTCGGCGACGAGGTGACGGGTAACGTCGCCCGCGCGGTGCTGTTCGCGGCGGCGACCAGCGCCACGGCTCCCGTGGACATGGTCCACCCCCTCGCGCCGAACGTCCCGATCACGCTCCAGACGCTCTGGGTCTACCTTGCCGGCCTCGTCCTCGGACCCCTGTGGGCGGGCGTCGCGTTCACGCTCTACCTGCTCGCCGGCCTGATCGGGCTCCCGGTCTTCGCCGGCGGCAACGCCGGCCTCGGCGTCATCCTCGGCCCGACCGGCGGCTTCCTGATCGGCTTCCCGCTCGGCGCGATGGCCATCGGCGCCGTCGCCCACGGCACCACCGGGCTGACGGCGCCGGGCGAGATTCCCGTCCCGCGGGTCGTGGCCGCGCTGATCGCGGGGTCGGCCGTCGTCTACGCCGCCGGCGCCGTCGGCTACGCCGTCGTCCAGGCCATCGGCCTCGTCGCCGCCGTCACCGCCGTCGTCCTCCCGTTCCTGCCGGTCGCCGGCCTGAAAGTCGCCGCGACGGTCGCCATCGTCCGGAGCGAGGGCGTGGTCGCCCGATGACGATCACGGTCGACGACTACACGTACCGCTACGGCGAGGAACCCGCCGTCGACCGTGTGTCCCTCACCGTCGCCGACGGCGAGTTCCTCGTCCTCGCCGGCCCCAACGGAAGCGGGAAGACGACGCTCGTCCGCGGGTTCAACGGCCTCCTGACGCCCGACGAGGGCGCCGTTCGCGTGAACGGCCACCCCGTCGCCGACGACCCCGTCGCCGCCCGTGCCGGCGTCGGTATGGTGTTTCAGGACCCTCGCGACGGCTTCGTCGCGGCGACGGTCGGTGCTGACGTGGCGTTCGGCCCCGAGAACCTCGGACTGGCCCGGGACGAAATCGACCGTCGCGTCGACGACGCCCTCGACGCCGTGCGGATGAGTGACCGAGGGGGGGAGCGTATCGACGAACTCTCCGGCGGCGAACGCGAACGCGTCGCCATCGCGGGCGCGCTGGCGATGGACCCCGATCACCTCGTCCTCGACGAGCCGTTCACCGGCCTCGACCTGCGCGCCCGGGAGTCGGTGCTGGATCGGTTGGCGGCCCTGGACGCCGACGGCGTCAGCGTCGTCGTCGTCACCCACGACCTCCGTGATCTGCACCCGCTCGCGGACCGGACGGTCGTGCTCTCGGACGGGTCGGTCGCCCTGGACGCCGCCGACCCGTCGCCCGCGGCGCTCCGCGAACTCGGCGTCCGCCCCCCATGATCACCTACGCCGCGGGCGACACGCCACTCCACCGCCTCGACCCCCGAACCAAACTGTTCGTCCAGGCCGCCGTCGCCGTCGCGGCCTTCGCGCACACGACGTCCCGGGGACTGCTCCTGCTCACCGCGTTCGTGCTCTGTGTCTGCTGGCTGGCGGCGACACCCGTCCTCGCCAGCCTGCGCACCTACCGCGCCTTCCTCCCCTTCCTCGTCGCCGCTCCGGCCGTCGAGGGGGCGACCCTCGGCGCGCCGTGGTTCGTCCCCGCCGACGCCGTTACGCCCGCGTTGGCGAGCTATCGGGTGTTTCTCCTCCTGGTGGTCTCGACGGCGGACATCCGCACCACCCGAGTCCGCGAGTCGCGGGCGGCGATCCAGTGGCTCCTCCCCGGCCGCGCGGGCGTCGTCCTCGGCGCCGGCGTCGGGTTCGTCCTCCGCTTCCTTCCCCTCCTGCGCGACGACCTTGCCTCCATCCGGTCGGCGATGGACGCCCGCCTCGGGTCGGCACGGCCGCTCCGGGAACGCGTTCGCCTGATCGGTCTCACCGGTCTCCGGCGCGTGTTCGCCCGCGCCGACCGCTTCGCGCTCGCCCTCCAGGCCCGCTGTTTCGCGTGGAACCCGACGCTCCCACCGCTGACGGCGACGTGGCGGGACGCGGCGGCGACGCTGGTGGGGGTGGGGCCCGAGGCGTGGGGCGGGGGGGGGCAACACTTTACCCCCTCCTACGCTGCCCACCTCGTATTCGCCTCCTCCTGTCTCCTCTGTACATACTACGCTGCCCACCACTC
>ERZ1034573.306-NODE-306-length-14403-cov-53.489615_pt1 | contig 14403 bp, 12 predicted proteins | sample MGYA00520641_ERZ1034573 | MGnify/ENA primary metagenome ERZ1034573 (study PRJEB33760, sample SAMEA4777724) | hypersaline lake metagenome | biome: hypersaline environment; feature: brines | place: Spain | collected 2014-08 | depth 0 m ...
TGGGGGCGGATCGTCGAGCGAGCACAGCGGCGTAGGCTCGCTTTTGTCGGGGCCACGAACTACGTTGCCGACGCCCCCGCCTACAGGATAATTTCCGCCGTCGCATGTCTCTCAGCATCGACCCCGATTCGGTCGAAGATACACTCGCCGACCTCGTGCGTATCGACTCCACAAACCCTGCGCTCGGGGCAGACGAACGCGGGGCGGGGGAGGCGGAGCTCGCCGCCTACATTGCCGACCGGATGCACGACATCGGGCTTGACGTGGACCACTGGGAGCCGGCCCCCGGACGTCCAAACGTCGTCGGAGTGCTTTCGGGAGACGGCGACGGCCGCTCACTGATGTGGAACGCCCACACGGATACCGTGGGCGTCGAGGGCATGGACGCGCCCTTCACCCCCGTTCGGCAGAACGGACGCCTGTACGGGCGCGGCGCCCAGGACATGAAGGGCAGCCTCGCGGCCCAATTAATCGCTGCGCGTACCCTCCGCGAGTCTGACACCTCGCTTTCCGGGGATGTGCTCGTCGCCGCGGTGGCCGACGAGGAGCACAAGAGCATCGGCACCGAGGCGCTCGTGGACCGCTACGACGCCGACGGCGCCGTCGTCACGGAGCCGACGGACCTGGAGCTCGTCCGTGCCCACAAGGGATTCGTATGGATCGACCTCCGCACGCAGGGCCGCGCCGCACATGGCTCGCGCCCCGCCGAGGGCATTGACGCCAACATGCACATGGGCCGGGTCTTGTCGAAACTGGAGGCGCTCAACCGATCCCTGTCCTCCGACGAGGCCCACGCGCTCGTCGGCCCGCCCTCCCTCCACGCGGGTCAGCTCCGGGGCGGCGACGCCCCGAGCGTGTACGCGGCTGAGTGTCACCTGCGCATGGAGCGCCGCACCGTCCCGGGCGAGTCCGCCGAGGACGCTTTGGAGGAGGTCCAGACCGTTCTGCACGAGCTCAGCGAGGCAGACGACGCCTTCGAAGCAGAAGCTGAAATCGCGTTCTCAAGAGGGACGCTCAAAACACCCGCGGACGCCACCGTCGCCTCCGCTACGCGTGCGGGCCTGTCCCGCACCCTCGCCCCCAACAATCCTCCTCCGGACACAGGCGCGTCGTTCTGGACGGACGCAGCCCTCCTGTCCGCCGCCGGCACCGAGACCGTCGTCCTGGGGCCGAAAGGGGCCGGCCTCCATACCACAGAGGAGTGGGTCGACCTTGCCTCGGTGGCGCAGCTCGCGGAGGTGCTGGTCCACACGGCCCGCCGGTACTGCGCGTAGCTCCATGCCCCTATCCCTCCGCCCGGCTCAGCTTGTGGGCCTGGCGGGTCGGCTCGGGGATCTTGTACCGGGGACTGCAGTCCAGCATCAGGTCCGCCGCGCCGTCGAGCGTACAGCGGTGGCCGACGCTCACGTAGACCGGGTTCACGTCCGTCCGCGTCCGGAGCACCGTCCCGACCGTCTCCCCGTCGTCGACCAACGGCACGCGACTGCCCTTCTCGGGGCCGAGCTCGCCCTGCGGCGCCCCGACGAGGATCGACTTCGCGACGCCGATCGCCGGCGCGTCGAGCAGCACGCCGAGGTGGCAGGCCAGCCCGAAGCGGCGCGGGTGGGCCGCCCCGTGACTGTCGGTCACAAACACGTCCGGCGTCGAATGGAGCCGCTCGAGCGCGGGGAGGACGGCCGGCATCTCGCGGAAGCTGAGCAGGCCCGGCACGTACGGAAACGGCACCTCGCAGCGATGGGTCGCCTCGTCGACCACGTCCAATTCTGGCAGCCGAAGCACGGAGACGGCCGCCTGGGCCGTGTCGTCGCGCACGCTGACGTCGATCCCGGCGACGGTCTCGACCCCGTCCGGCAGGGCCCTCTCGGTCACCTCCGACGCCAACCGACGCTGGATGCGCTTGGCCTCGTCGGTCGAGACATTCCAGTCGTGGGGGTGCGGACGAGAGTCCTGCATACGGCAAGGGGAACGTGGCGTGGCAACGAATCCGTCGGGGCAGTTTGACGGCTGAAAAAGGAAGGGGTTTGGCGCACGCAACCATTCTTCTCTGGGCCAGTCGTCGCCCCGTCTTCTGCTCCCCCTGCACGGTTCTTCTCCCTTGCACACCGCAGAGCGCCCCCGATGCCGCAGGGGCGCCCCGCCCGCCACACGAGTCGAGGTCAAAGTTTCGGTGAATCAAGGCGAAAAGGAATCCTGATCGCGGTGTGGGCATAGATAGTGGATCCCAAGCGACGCCAATAGGCTCCGATTTGGGTCCATAGCTCAGTTGGTTAGAGCGCTACGTTGACATCGTAGAGGTCAGTGGTTCGAGTCCACTTGGACCCACTGCTGCCGCTCTCAGGAGGCTCCCTGGGGCGGCTTTTTTGTTGGCGGTGTCCCCGCCCGTGCGCTCTTCCCCGAGGACCCCTCTGTCCCATGGCCGAAATCGACGAGACGAGCATCGACATCACCCTCCCGGACGGCTCCACGCACACCCATCCGGCGGGCACGACGGGGCTTGAGATCGCCGAGAGCATCGGTGCCGGCCTGGCCCGCGACGCCCTGGCCATCAAGGTGAACGGCGAGGTGCGCGACCTGGACCGCCCCGTCACGGAGGACGCCGAGATCGAGATCCTGACGTGGGACGACGAGGAGGGCAAGCAGACCTTCTGGCACTCCTCTGCCCACCTCATGGCGGAGGCGCTGCAGGCCCTCTACCCGGACGTCAAGTTCACGATCGGCCCGCCCATCGACCAGGGCTTCTACTACGACGTGGACCTGGGCGACCAGACCCTGTCCGCCGACGAGCTGGAGGCGATCGAAGAAAAGATGCTGGAGCTCGCCCGCCGCGACGCAGCGTACGAGCGACACGAGGTCTCGAAGGCGGACGCGATCGAGCACTACGAGGCGGAGGGCAACGAGTACAAGCTGGAGCTGATCGAGGGGCTGGAGGAGGGCGAGATTTCCTTCTACGAGCAGGGCGAGTTCACCGACCTCTGCCGCGGCCCGCACATCCCGTCGACCGGGGACATCAAGGCGCCGAAGCTGCTGTCGGTGGCCGGCGCGTACTGGCGCGGGGACGAGTCGAACCCACAGCTCACGCGCATCTACGGCATCAGCTTTCCCAAGCAGAAACTGCTCGAGGACTTCCTGGAGCGGCGCCGGAAGGCCAAGGAGCGGGACCACCGCAAGCTCGGCACGGAGCTGAACCTCTTCACCTTCGACACCGAGCAGGTGGGGCCCGGCCTGCCCATGTGGCTGCCCAAGGGGACGACGCTGCGGCAGACGCTGCAGGAGGTCCTGCAGCAGGAACAGGTGAAGCAGGGCTACAAGCCGGTCTGCACCCCTCACATCGGGCGGCTCGACCTCTACCGCACCAGCGGGCACTACCCGCACTACGAGGACGACCAGTTCCCGCCGATGGTGACCGGAGAGGGGGACGACGGCGAGGAGGACGGCTACCTCCTCAAGCCGATGAACTGCCCGCACCACGTCAAAATCTACCAGAACGACCACCACTCGTACCGGGACCTTCCGGTGCGGCTGGCCGAATTCGGGACCGTCTACCGCCAGGAGCAGACCGGCGAGCTCGGCGGGCTGACCCGCGTGCGCGGCTTCACGCAGGACGACGCCCACATCTTCTGCACCCCCGCGCAGGTCAAGGACGAGTTCAAGTCCGTCATCGACCTCACCCTGAAGGTGCTCGACGCCCTGGGCTTCGAGGAGTTCGAGGCGCAGATCTCGCTCCGCGACCCCGACGACACCGAAAAGTACACGGGCCGCGACGCGCTCTGGACCCGCGCCGAGCAGGACATCCGCGAGGCCGTGGCCGAAACGGACCTCGACGCCTACGAGGAGCCGGGCGAAGCCGCCTTCTACGGGCCGAAGCTCGACTTCATGGTGGAGGACGCGCTGGGCCGCGCCTGGCAGCTCGGTACCATCCAGGTGGACTACAACCTGCCGGAGCGCTTCGAGCTGACCTACGTCGACGAGCACGACGAGCGGAAGCGGCCGGTCATGATCCACCGCGCCCCGTTCGGGTCGCTGGAGCGCTTTATCGGCGTGCTCATCGAGCACTGCGGCGGCAACTTCCCGACCTGGCTCGCGCCGACGCAGGTGCAAATCATTCCCGTGGGCGACGATTTCGTCGACTACGCCCAGGAGGTGGCGGCGACCCTCCGCGCCGAGGACGTGCGCGTCGAGATCGACACGTCCGACGAGACGGTCGGCTACAAGATCCGCGAGGCCGAAACCCAGAAGGTCCCGTACATGCTCGTCGTGGGCGGGGACGAGGAAGAAGCCGGCACCGTCTCGGTCCGCTCCCACGCCGACGGCCCCCAGGGCACCGTGTCCGTCCAGGACTTCCTCGACCGCACCGGGCCGGAGTTCGAGCCGACGCTCGACTAGCCGCCCGCCCCTCCCACGAACCGCCCCAATTCAGGCGACCTTCACTGAAACCTCAAAGGGTCGTCCACGTGTATAGCATACGTCGACTCGGTCCCTCGTGCCGGAGCCCAGCATTCGCTCCGCACAGACCGAGTTTTTCACTATCCCCGAGTTCTCCTCTTAAAAAACCACCGATCCCGCTATTGCTGACGTCGATAAACTCCGCGTAAATCAAGAAATTCGTGCCGACGAGGTCCGTGTGGTCGAACCCGACGGCGACCACGACGTGGTTCCGACCGGCGAGGCCCTCGACCGCGCCCGCGACCACGAACTCGATCTCGTGGAGGTTGCGCCGGACGCCGACCCGCCCGTCTGCAAGATCCTCGACTACGGCAAGTACCGCTACGAGAAGCAGAAGGAGGAGCAGCGGCGCCGGAAGAAGTCGAAGTCCATGGAGATGAAGGAGCTCCGCTTCCGGCCCCGCACCGAGGAGCACGACTTCAACTTTAAGGTCGATCACGCCCGCGAATTCCTGGAAGACGGCAACAAGGTCAAGGCGTACGTCCAGTTCAAGGGGCGCGACATCGTCTACAAGGACCAGGGCATGGACCTGCTGCGCCGCATGATTGAGGAGCTTCAGGAGATTGCCCGCATCGACCAGCAGCCGGAAATGGAAGGCCGGCGAATGGTGATGATCCTCGCTCCGCACAAGAACAAGTAGGGCGACCGCACCACCGACGTGGGCCTGCCGACGCGTGCGTGGCCCCGCCCGTGCCCGGCACCTTTTTGTGGACTCTGTGCGGACGGGAACGCACGGGCGCTCCCCTCATACACGGCGTGTTCGACTTCTGTGTACTTCGTGAATGAATCCCCTCAGGGTGTTGCTGCCATGCCCAAGATGAAATCCCACAGCGGTGCCAAGAAGCGCTTCAAGAAGACCGGCAACGGCAAGATCAAGCGCAAGAAGGCAAACAAAGGGCACCTGCTGACCAAGAAAAACGCAAAGCGCAAGCGCCAGCTGCGCAAGAGCGTGGTCGTCGACGACAAGGCGAACCGGGACCGGATTAAGCGCATGCTGTCCACCTAACCGCGCCGAAGACGCCGGGCGGCCTGCCGGATGGAGGGCCTTGTTCGGTCCTCCATCTGTTGTTTGTGGAGTCTTTCCCGGAGCGGGGTTGGCCTGTCGCCAGCACTCGCTTAGGTTGTATTTTCGACTGTGTTGTTAAACTGACGTTTTGTTTCTATGCCGCGCGCAACGAACAAGCCGGCGACCCGTCGGCGACGGAAGAAAATTCTAAACAAGGCGAAGGGCTACTGGGGCCGTCGGAGCAAGGTCTACAAGGTGGCCAAGCACGCGGTCGAGAAGGGCCTGCAGTACGCCTACCGGGACCGCCGTCAGAAGAAGCGCCGGTTTCGGCGGCTGTGGATTACCCGCATCAACGCCGCGACGCGCCAGCACGACGTGAGCTACTCCCAGTTCATGGGCCAGTACCGGAAGTCGGACCTGGACATGAACCGGAAGGTGCTCGCCGACCTGGCCGTCCACGACCCGGACGCCTTCGAGCAGATCGTAGACCACGTGATGGAATAAGTGGTGCGCGAAGCGTAATACGTGGAGCGTGTTGCATGAGGGCTTCTTTTCTCCTCTCACGCGTCACTCCTCTCGTTTCCCGCTCCCCCGCCGCCCCGTTGCGATGCCGTTGATTCGTGCGCCGTTTCGGTTTGCCTTTGCGTTTCGGGTCTCTCCGAATCCGCAGGGGCATTGAACGTCGACCGCCACCATTGCTGGTGACCTCGTCCCGCCCCTGCCCCGCAGGCTCGGCGGGATTTTTTATTGCCCCCTGCGTTTCGAGCCCCCGGCGCCGCGTCGCTCTCTGTGACCCTTGACTCGCGATTCCCTTCCATGCCCGACGAAATCGACCAGCTCCGTGAACAGATTGAGGCCGAATCGATCGAGAGCGCCGAGGAGGCCGAGGCCTTTCGCATCAAGTACCTCGGCCGCAATCAGGGCGCGATCCCAGACCTGTTCGATCAGATCGGCGACCTGCCCCCGGAGGAACGCCCCGAGTTTGGGCGGCGTCTCAACGCCCTGAAGGACCGCGCCCAGGAGCGAATCGACGAGGCAAAGGCGCGCCTCGAGCGACAAGAGCAGGCGGGCGGCCCCGACATCGATCTCACCCTGCCGGGCCGACGCGGCTTCAAGGGGTCGACGCATCCACTCACGCAGACGCTCGACGAGATCCTGCGCATCCTGCGCGGGCTCGGCTTTTCCACCCACGAGGGGCCGGAGGTCGAAACCGACTGGCACAACTTCACGGCCCTCAACTTTCCGCCCGACCACCCGGCGCGGGACATGCAGGACACCTTCTTCCTCGAAGACCCGCCCGAGGGGACGGAGCCCCGTGTCCTCCGCACCCACACCTCGCCGGGCCAGATCCGGATCATGGAGGCCCAGACGCCCCCCATTCGGGTCGCGGTGCCGGGGCGGGTGTACCGCAACGAGGCGATCTCGTACAAGTCGTTCTGCCTCTTTCACCAGGTGGAGCTGCTGTACGTGGACGAGAACGTGACGATGGCGCAGCTCAAGCAGGTGCTCTACAGCCTCGCCCGCGCGCTCTTCGGGGAGGACGTGACGCTCCGCTTCCGTCCCAGCTACTTCCCCTTCACCGAGCCGAGCGCCGAGGTGGACGTCTGGTGGGACGATGAGGACAGCGACGACGGCGGACAGTGGATGGAAATTTTGGGCTGCGGCATGGTGCACCCCAACGTCTTCGAGTCCGTCGACGTGGACCCCGAGCGGTACACCGGCTACGCGGTGGGGATGGGCGTGGAGCGGATGGCCATGCTCCGGCACGGCATCGACGACATCCGGATCTTCTACGAGAACGACGTGCGGTTTCTCGACCAGTTTTAGTCAGTCATCAGACGCTCAAAGCCTCCTCGTGAGCGCGTATTTCGTATTGTGTATTCCGTGGAGCAGAGGGCCTTACGAAATACGCGATACGCCCCGTCACTCGAAGTTGACTGTTCTCATCTCTACGACCTGAACCGTGGACGTAAGCTACAATTGGCTCAACGAGTACGTCGATCATGACTGGAGCCCCGAGGAGTTGGCCGAGCGCCTCACCATGGCCGGGCTTGAGGTGGAGACGGTCCGCCCCCTGGGCCAGTCGCTCGACGGCGTGGTGGTCGGCAAGGTGACCGCCGTCCGCGAGCACCCAAACGCCGACCGCCTCGTGCTCTGTGACGTGGACCTCGGCGACGGCGCCCCGTCCCAGATTGCCTGCGGCGCGCCGAACGTGGCCGCGGGGCAGAAGGTGCCGGTCGCCACCGTCGGCACCACCCTGTCCCTCCCCGACCCGGACGACCCCGAGGCGCGGCAGGAGCTAACCGTAGAGGCCCGCGAGCTGCGGGGCGAGGCGTCGAACGGCATGATCTGCGCGGAGGACGAGCTGGGCCTCTCCGACGACCACGCCGGCATCATGGTGCTCGACGACGACACGCCCGTCGGCACGCCGTTCCCGGAGTACCTCGACGCCCACGGCATGCCGAGTACCGACGCGGTGCTCGACATCGAGCTCACCCCGAACCGCCCCGACGCCGCCAGCCACCTCGGCGTGGCCCGCGACGTGTCGGCCCTCGCGGATAGCGAGCTGCGGACGCCGACGGTCGACACGCCGTCGCCGGGCGGCCCCGTGGCCGAGGAAATCACCGTCGACCTCCGGGACGAGGCCGGCTGCCCCCGGTACGTGGCCCTGCTGGTGCGGGGCGTAGACGTGACCGAGTCGCCCCTCTGGCTGCGCCGCCGCCTCACGGCCATCGGCCTGCAGCCGCGCAACCACGTGGTGGACGTCACCAACTTCGTGCTCCACGAGTGCGGCCAGCCGCTCCACGCCTTCGACCTCGATGCGATTGCCGACGACACGATTGTTGTCCGTCGCACCGACGACGAAACGCCCTTCACGACGCTCGACGGGGAGGAGCGCGACCTGCCCGAGGATACGCTCCTGATCTGCGACGCCGAGGCCCCGGTGGCCGTGGCCGGCGTGATGGGCGGGGCCAACTCCGAGGTCTCCGCCGACACGACCGACGTGCTCATCGAGAGCGCGTACTTCGACCCGTCCACGATCCGCCGCACGGCGAAGGCCCTCGACCTCCAGACCGACTCCTCGTACCGCTTCGAGCGGGGCGTGGACCGCGACGGGCAGGTGTGGGCCGCCGCCCGCGCCGCCGAGCTGATTGCCAAGCTGGGCGGCGGCACGGTCGCCCCGGGCCTGGTCGACGAGCACCCCAGTCCGCCCGCCGAAAAGACGATCGCCCTCCGCCCCGATCGGCTCACGCAGGTGCTGGGCACCGAGGTCCCGACCGACGAGGGGACGCGCCTGCTGGGCGCCATCGGCTTCGACGTGGAGGCGGGCGAGGACGCGCTCCACTGCACCGTCCCCACCTGGCGCCCCGACGTGTCGATCGAGGAGGACCTGATCGAGGAGGTGGCCCGCCTGCACGGCTACGACCAGATTCCGGAGCCGGAGCGCGTGCCGGTGCCAAGCCGCACCCCGGAGCAGCCGCCGGAGGAGACGCTGGAGCGGCAGGCGCGCCAGTTGCTGAAGGGCCTCGGCTACCGCGAGATCTACACCAACAGCATGCTGCGCACGGACCGCGCCGAGCGCTTCAACGTGCCCCCGGCCGGCAGCGATCGGGCGCCCGTCGTGGAGACGAAAAACCCGATCTCGGAGGAGATGGCCGCCCTGCGCCCCCGGCTGCTGCCGGGCGCGCTGGAGGTCATGCAACACAACCGCAACCACGGGCAGGAGGCGCTCCGCGTGTTTGAGTTCGGCCGCGTCTTTCGCCGCGCCGCCGAGCCGGACGACCCAATCGTCCCCGGCTACAGCGAACATCCTGCGTTGCTGGTTGCCCTCAGCGGCCCCCACGCGCCCACCGGCTGGGACACCGAGCCGCGCTCGGCCGACATTTTTGACCTGAAGGGCACCGTCGAGACCCTCCTCGACGACCTGCGCGTGCCGGCCCTTCAGGTGCGTCCCCGCGATGCGGGCGCGGCGGACGAGGCCCCGCCGGTCACGCAGCACCACATCGACGTGGCCGCCGGGGACACGCCGCTCGGCACCGTGGCCCGGGTCCGGGACGACGTGGCGGCCGACTTCGACCTCGACACTCCGGTCTTCGTGGCGGAATTCCACTGGGCCGCCCTCGTCGACAGCGCGACGGCAGAGCAACACCGCGACTACGAGCCGGTGAGCCGCTTCCCGGTCGTGGACCGCGACCTGGCCGTGCTCGTCCCCGCCGACCAACCGGTAGGACCGCTGCAGCGCGCGATCCGCGAGGCCGGGGCGCCCCTGCTCCGCCGCGTGGACGTGTTCGACACGTACGCGGGCGAGGGGATCGACGAGGACACCAAGAGCGTGGCGTTTACCCTCCGCTTCGGCGCCGACCGCACGCTCACCGACGAAGAGGTGGACGCTCGACTCGACGCCATCGTTGAGCGCCTCGCGGAAAACCACGGCGCCCGCCTGCGACAGCAATAGCCTCGTGCCCGCGCCCTCATGAGCCGCCGCCTGTTATATCCCTACCTGGTGATTTTCATTCTCGCGGTCGTTCTCCTGATCTTCGGGTAGCTTCCCTCGGCGGCTGAGGCCTGCGCGGGCGGAGGCGCCGCGGGCCGAGGCACAAGACGAAACCGTCTCGAATCGCCGGCTGTTGTTTCCTTCTACACCTTCGCGTCCGCAATCCGCGCCCGGACGACCTCGACGGGACGGCCGTCGTCCGCAGCCCCCGGTTCTGCGTTTCACCTGTGCGGTGCCCCCCATGGACGATCCGACACGCGCATCGTTGCCCGACTCCGACCCCGCCCCGCCCGTGCCGGAGTCCATCAAACCGGACGACACGCTGCCGGACGCGGACCTGAGCCCCCTGCCGCCCGAGTACCAGGCCGTGGTGCGGCGCCTCCAGGCCGAAGTGGACCGGGCCACCACCGCCCTCGATCGCCTGCAGGCCGAGAACGAACGCCTCCGGCGTCGTGTCGCGGAGCTGGAGCGGCGCCCAGCGGTGCGTCCGGACGCCACCCCCCTCGTGCTCGACGACGACCCGGGGGCCCTCCGGGACCGCATCTCGGCCTTCATCGAGGCCATCGACGCGTACCTCGACAACGGGGCCGACGGGGCCCCGAACACATCTTCGTCTCCCGACTCGCCTTGACGACGCTTTCCCCGCTGCCCTCCTCTCCATGGCCGACCCCGAGCCGACCAAGTCGATTCGCGTGCGCATCCTGGGCCGGGAGTACGCCCTCCGCGTGCGGGAGGACGACGAGGCCCACACCCGGCGCATCGCGTCCTCCGTGGACGCCCGGATGAGGCAATTTAAGGACAACCACCCCGACCAGGCCGAACTGACGACCGCGGTCATGACCGCCCTCACCCTCGCCGAGGAGTTGTATCTTCAGCGCGAGGAGCACGAGGACGGCACCACGGCCCTCAACGAGGAGCTGGCCCGCCTGTCGAAGCAGCTGGAGGAGGCAACCCCCGCGCCGGACGACGCCCCGGACGCGGACGCGCAGGCCGCCGGCGATTCCCCCGACGGACCAACCCCCTGATCCGCCCTCCGTCTGGCATGGACCGGTCGGACGGGCACTCACCGCAGAGCGACGCACCCCTACATGATCAAGCTCGAAGACATTACCATTGAGTTCGGGGAGGACCCGCTCTTCCAGAACCTGTCGTGGACGATCACGCCCGAGCCGCACCGCGTCGGGCTCGTGGGCCCCAACGGCGCCGGCAAAACAACCCTCCTCAAGGTGATTGCCGGCGACCAGCGGGTGGACTCCGGCACCATCACGCGGGAGGGCGTCTCCATCGGCTACCTGGAGCAGGACGTGCAGGAACTGCCCGAAGACCGGACGGTGCGGGAGGAGGCGCTCCGCGCCTTCGAAGAGGTGCTGGCCCTGGAGGAGCAGGAGCAGGAGATTAGCCGCGAGCTGGAGGCGATCGACCACGAGAGCGACCGGCACGAAAAGCTGCTCAACCGGCTGCATCGGGTGCAGGAGCGACTCGACGCCCAGGACGCCCACCGCATTCGCCCCCGCACCGAGGCCACCCTCACCGGGCTCGGCTTTGCCCCGGACGAGCTCGACCGCCCCCTTCGCACCTTTTCCGGCGGCTGGCGCATGCGGGCGGCGCTGGCCCGCCTCCTGCTGAAGCAGCCCGACGTGCTGCTGCTCGACGAGCCGACGAACCACCTCGACATCGAAAGCATCGACTGGCTCGAAGACACGCTGGAGACCTACCCCGGCGCCGTCATCCTGGTGAGCCACGACCGCTCCGTGCTCGACCGCATGGTCACCTCCACCGCCGAGCTCGTGCGGGGCCGCCTGCTCCACTACGACGGCAACTACTCCCACTACCTGGAGGCCCGCGAGGCGCGCTACGAGCGCTGGCGCCGCAAGTACGAGAACCAGCAGAAGCGGATTGAGAAGATCCAGGAGTTTATCTCCAAGTTTCGCTACAACGCCGCCCGCGCCAGCCAGGTGCAGAGCCGGATCAAGAAGCTGGAGAAGATGGACCGGATCCCGCCGCCGCCCGATCCGGCCCCCGCCATGTCGTTCGAGTTTCCCGAGCCCCCCCGCTCCGGCGTCGTCGTGCTGGAGCTCTCCGCGTTTAGCAAGACCTACGACACGGAGCACGGCCCCGAAACCGTCTTTACCGACGCCGGCCCCCTCACCATCGAACGGGGCGACAAGGTCGCGCTCGTGGGCCCCAACGGCGCGGGCAAGTCCACCCTCGCCCGCATCATCGGCGGCCGGGAGGACTTTGCGGGCACCCGCACGGAGGGCCACAACGTCGAGATGGCCTTCCACGCCCAGCACCAGGCCAAGACGATGGACCCGGACCAGACGGTGTTCGACACCGTCCGCGAAGCGGCGCCCGATCGGCCCAAGACCGAACTGCGCAGCCTGCTCGGGCGCTTTCTCTTTACCAGCGAGGACGCGTTCAAGGACGTGCGGGTCCTCTCCGGCGGCGAAAAGAGTCGCCTCTCGCTCGCCCGCACGCTGCTGTCGCCGGCCAACCTTCTTCTGCTCGACGAGCCGACGAACCACCTCGACATCCAGTCGCGCGAGGTGCTCATCGAGGCCCTGCAGAAGTACGAAGGGACGTTTGTGCTCGTGAGCCACGACCGCCACGTGCTCGACGCCGTGGCCGAAAAGACGTGGCGCGTGGGCGGGGGCACCGTGCGCACCTTCCTCGGCAACTACTCCGACTTCCGCTGGCAGGTGGAGGAGGGCTCGGCCCGCCCCCTGCAGGACGTGCACGAGGCGGAGCCCCCCGCCGAGCCGTCCCCCAACGGGCACGACGCCGCGACCGGCGACACGGACCCGCCCGCCGAGGACAACGACCCGTCCGCCCCCGATGCCCGCCCGGACGGCCCGTTCGCCGACCTCAATTCGTATCAGCTCAAGCAGAAGCTGGAGGACACGGAGGCCCGCATCCTGGAGATCGAGGAGAAGCAGGAGGAGCTCGAAGCGGCGATGGCCGACCCGGACGCCTACGACGGCGACGGCGTGGAGGCGCGGGAGCTGTCCGACGAGTACAATGCGCTCAAGAAGGAGCTGTCCGGCCTCTACGAGGAGTGGGAGGTCCTCACCGAACACGTGATGGCGCTGGAGGACTAGCGCGCGTCGGCGAAACGCGCCCGGCGTGCAGCGACACGTCGGTTCCGGGGGCTCGTTCACGTCCCGAGCGTTTCGCTGGGCCCCGCCCGTTCCGGACCGGCGTCCCCATGCATCCGTTAGCGTTCCGCACCCTGCTCGGAACCAGTGCCCACATGCTCCGCCCCCGCCTCCTCCTGTGTCTCGGTCTCCTCCTCGGGCTCGGTCCGCTGGAGGGACACGCCCAAATCGAGGCCCTGCCCCGCCCCGACACGCTGCAGTCCGCCTCCTTCGGCGTGTCCGTCGCCATCGACGACTCGATTGCCGTCGTCGGCGCCAGCGGGGCGTCGGTGTGCGGCGACAACGCCGGGGCCGTGTTCGTCTACGAGCGGCAGCCGGGCCCCCTCGTCACCTCGTGGGCCCTTGCGGCCCGCCTCGTCCCGACGCCCTGTCGCGCAGACGCCTTCTTCGGGGCCGACGTGGCCCTCAGCGGCGCGCGGGTCCTGGTGAGCGCCTCCAGCGAGAACTTCGTCGGGGAGGGCGAAAACGCGGCGTACGTGTTTGAGCGCTCGGCGGACAGCACCTGGCAGCAGACGGCCCGCCTCACCGGGGCCCCGGACCGGCGCGAGGGGCTCTTCGCGGCGGGCGTGGCGCTCGACGGCGACCGGGCGGCCGTGAGCACGTCCGGCAACCCCAACCGGAACGACCCCGAACGGGCGTACGGCGGGGCCGTCTACGTCTTCGAACACGACCCCGACACCAACACCTGGGCCCGGACGGCACGGCTCCAGTCCGATGATCGTTCGGCCTCGGGACTCATCGGGGGCGACGTGGCCCTCGACGGACCGTATCTGGCCGTGGCGGCCTCCACCTTTTTTGAGCGCGAGCCGGGCTCCGCCTACGTCTTCCGACACGACCCGTCGACCGATCGCTGGCGCGAGGACGCCCACCTGAAAGACATCGACGCCTTCTTCATCTCCCTCGACCTGCACGGCGCTACGCTGCTCGTGGGGGAGGGCCGGGCCCGCGACGACGGCTCCGGCGCCGCCACCGTCTACACCCGCGGCGACACGTCCTGGCAACAAGCGACCACCCTCCGCCCCTCCATCCCCTACGAATCCGGCTCGTTCGGGGCCACCGTGGCCCTTCACGACGGGCGGGCACTCATCACCGGATACGATGAGCAGCTCGGCAACGAGATCAACATCGACCGCGTGGTCTACGTCTTTCGCCGGCGGCCCGAGGGGGGATGGCGCGAGCGCACGGTCCTCGACATCGGGTCCGTCGACTTCGGCGCGTCCCTCGCCCTGAACGGGGCGGTCACCCTCGTGGGCACCGTCGCCGAGGACGAGTCGGGCACCGCCCACATCGCCCGGATTCCGTAG
>ERZ1034573.308-NODE-308-length-14382-cov-22.701822_pt1 | contig 14382 bp, 24 predicted proteins | sample MGYA00520641_ERZ1034573 | MGnify/ENA primary metagenome ERZ1034573 (study PRJEB33760, sample SAMEA4777724) | hypersaline lake metagenome | biome: hypersaline environment; feature: brines | place: Spain | collected 2014-08 | depth 0 m ...
AGGTTTTGAAGCTGGCTTTCGTAGTTCATAAAGCTTGAAGGTTGGTTGGTTGGAAGGAATGGGGGGGAAGCCCCCGTCTTGTAATGCAATATATGATACAACGCCAACCGCAACTTGTTTCAAGCCAAGCCGGGCTTCAAACTCTCTTCACAATGTGCCTGCGGCGGGAGTCGAACCCGCATTCGTGCCGAATATCGGAAAGTTGAAGATTATGGGCATTATGCCCTGTGCCGCAAAATTGTCCTACGCAGGCTTTTCTTTACCGCCGCATTCGCTCTTGAAGCGGCTCGTCTTCGATTGCGTCTGCGATTCGTTGAACGTCCCTCTGGTCAGCTTGATTACCGATGGTGGTTGTGGTGCCGCCTTCTCTTCGCCCTCGCCCCCTGCCGACGATTTCAAGCTTGAAGCCTCTCCCAAGCTCTTGCACTTCTCCACGGACAAAAAAGCCCATGTCGTCGGAACTATTGACGAACTCAAGCTCTCCGCTACTGCGGCCGCCAGCGGTGTTTCGCCGCAAAGGAAGCCCAAGTATATCAACTGCTTTTTCAACGGTCCCGGCGACGAATTCCCTATTTTGTCCCATAAGTTCTTCATCAAGCCGTGAAAGCTCTTCTCGGATAATACTGCGAAGTCTAGTTTCTGTGAGTTTCATAAGACTTTGTTATACGTTTAAACTAAATGTTCGGGTACTCTGGCATCTGGTCGATATAAAGGCGGTCAAGTTGATCGATCATATTGCGAAGCTCGGGGCTGCTCATTTGTTGGATCAAGTCGTTGATCAAGTTTTCCGTTCCCCGAAGCCGCTTCATTCGGTCAAGAAGCTCCATCAAGTCTCCAGTGCTTCGTGCCCGTTTTGCACGTTGCCGAATGTCTTGCACGTCATACATCCGTGCAATATATGTAATCGCCTTTTCAAGAGATTCTCGCCCCATTGCTTTCGCAATTTCTTGAAGCAACTGCTCGCCGCCAGGCAAGAAGCGCCTCATGTCCTGAAAGATTTGATAAAGCCCGTCGAACCCACGGGTGCTTTCTGCCCTTTGCCGGAAGGTGTCGCCGCCCATTTCTCGGAGCACTTTTTTCGTTACTTTTTTGGCAGCTTCCTCGATCTTTTCGGTATCATTTTGATTGAACCACCTATTTTTCGAGCGGCTGGCGTCTTCAAGACTTCGCAAACCGGAACGGTGGTTGATTGAAGTTTTCGGCTCCTCGCGAAGAGTTTCGTACTCTTCGGCAACAAGATCTCGGACTTTATCTCGGACCTGCCGTTCGTTTGTGGCTTTTGTTTCGTACCACTGCTCCTCTCGGCTCGAATCCGGAGACTTCATCCGGTCTTTCCGGTTTCGGCCAGACAAGTCGACTTCGTCTGCTTTCTTTAAAATTTTCGACATTTCTTCTTGAATGACTTTGCGTAGGGTGCTCATTTCTTTTTGTTTGTTTTATGTGATAAACGGGCTCACCCGATCAAGGATTGCTTCGGGTGTGTTTACGTCGTTGGTCAAGTTAAATTGAAACTCTCGGAACACGCCGGGACCAGAAAGCGCCACGGTCAGGTGAATCGGGGATTCATCGATGAAGCGAAGCTGGTGCTCCCCCGCTTCGATGACGTTTTCTCCGTTAAAGTGAGGTTGGACGCCCACCGTTGCGTCAAGCTTATCGAAAACGCGTTGGACGATTTCTTCTTGCTTTCGCTCAAGCACAAGGCGCTTTGCCTCTTCGCGTATAATGTCTTGAAGTTTTGATTCGGTGAGTTTCATATTTTTTATGATTGTGGAGATGCTTGCTTGTACTGCCGCTTCATTTCTTTGTTACGGACAACATACATATCAAACATCGTCTTCAAGCTGTGCCCCTCTTCTTGGCGAATTCGGTCAAGCTTCGGCTCTCGGGTCAAAAGCTCCCTCATTTTGTCTTCACGGAAAGAAAGCTCGTTGACTTGCTGCTTTTTTGCAAGCTTTTGAAGCTCTTCGCGAATAATGTTTCGCAATTTGTCTTCGGTAAGTTTCATGGCGTTTTTGCTGTTGATGTTAGATTCTGAAAGTTGTGACAAAAGACTTTTAAGATTGTCACTTTTGCCGATACGCTCTTCTTTTCCAATTGGCCGCTCTCTTTCTGCGCTATATTTTCTTTTGGTTAAAATGTAAGAGTTTGGATTTTTGAAAACTTTATACCTGTAAAAAGGCATCCCCATGTTTGTAACACTGTCTTTTTCTGCAACGCCTCTTGAATATATGCTATGTGAAGGAAATCCGAAACGCTGCAAAATAGTTTTTTCACGGTCGGAAAATGGAACTGTGTCAGGCATTTTTGTTTTTTGTGTTTGTGTGTATATATGACTTAGCGTCCTGCAAGTACCTGAAAAGCGGAAACAAAGTCTATCGCCGCCGTCGGGTCTTCGTTGTATGAAATCTCTTCATCGATGAACTGTTGCATTTCTGAAATGCTCGAGCCAAGTGGGCCGCCTTCAACTTGAACCGTCACAGTGCCGTCTTTGGCGAACATAAACATCCTGCCTTCTTTCATAAGGTCTTGCCGCCTGTTGTATACCTGAAAGTCTGATTGGAAACTTCGGTCGCCCAAGATTGCGTCTTGAAACTCGATGTCGTAGTTGTTTTGAAGCATCCCCGCAACCTTTTTAATCGTGCGCTCCATGAACTTGTTGATGTGCCCGTTGACAGACAGGGCAGGAGGCTGGGTGCGCCCTTTTTGAATATTGATTTGCTCTTTGATGACAGAGCGGATTTTCTTTCGCAATTTCTCTTCGGTAAGTTTCATTTTTGATTATCGTTTGGTTTTAGCGTTCGTTTCGTAGTCTGCAAGCTCTCCGTATAGGTCTTTCATATCTTCAAGGATGCCTTCTGCCCAATCTCCGTCCGTGTCAGGGTCTTTTTTTGCCATCCGGACCAACATGGTAAGCTTCGGCTCGACGGTGCTCTCAAGCGCCTCTCGTGCCTCACGTGCCACGTCTCCGGTCATTCGGACTTCTTTAATAAGCTCTTCACGAATTACTTGTCGAAGTTTGTCTTGAGTAAGTTTCATAGCGTTTTTTATATTGTTCCTGTAGATTGCTGTGCTACGTCTTGGTGGTCCATCTCCGTGTGATCATCGACGTACTCTTGCGGGGAAGCGTAAGCTTCACCCGGCATTCCAGAAGCGGTAAGCTGCCCGTCATCGTCTCTTCGGACCTTGTTGTTATACTGGTATCCGACTCCCCGGTCCATGTACGTATTCGGGCCGTCCGCCACTTCTCCTTCCGGCATCGGGTCGTCAGCTTCCGGCTTTTCCATTTGGATGTATCCGGCAAGCTGCGGAATCGTTAATGTTCGGGCCTGTCCCGGCGGGGTGTAGCGAGTAGAGTTCGAGCCGCCGGAATCATATGCGCTTGTGCCTGTGGCTTCAGCAATGCGCTTTTGAACCCGCTCTTTAAGTATTTGTTTAAGCTTCATTATTTCTTAGCATTGGTAGAACGATTCGATATCTCGCTTTCTTTGGCTTCCGGTCATCCTGTCAACTTCTTCCCCGTCTTGAAAAAGCACGAGCGTCGGAAGCCCCATGACGCCGTGCTCTTGCGCAAGCTCGGGGTTTTCATCGACGTCAACTTTCACGACAGGTGCATCCACGTCTTCAAGCATCGGCGCCATTTGTTTACAAGGATGACACCACGTCGCATAGAAGTCAACGATTACGCATTCTTGTGTAGCTTTTTCAAATTGCTGTTTGTTAGTAACTTCAGTCATAAATATTTTGTATCTGGTTATAAGATTATTTCTTTGATTCGCTTGCGAACAACGCGACGAAGAGCATTTTCGCGAATCTTGTTGTACTTCTGAGGGTTATTCAAGGCGTGAGAACGGGTAACGTTGTAGTAGTTTCCGCTTTCGGCGTTTTCGACACCTACACGCTCTTCAACGTCTTCCTCTTCGTCGTGCTCTTCGCCTTGAATTACTTCTTCTTCCTCGTCGGACTCTTCTGTGATGATCCGGCGAATTTTTTGCCGTAGCTTTTGTTCGTTCATTTTATTTTTTACTTGGATTTATGTTCTATTGAATAACATTTCTGCTTCGACTCCGGCGTTTGGATCTTCGCTTGCATTTTCAAGTGCTTCGTCGGCTACGTTTTGATACTGGCGAGAAAGGCGAGACTCTTTCAAAAGCTCTTCGCGAATTGTTTCTCGGATAATCTTTCGTAGTTTTTGTTCTTTCATAGGTTTTTGTTGTTAATATACATCAACTGTTTTGCTGCCGGATTTCGGCTTGAAGTTTTTCTTTCGCATAACTGTGATTACAGTGAGTTCAAACCTGCTTCCTTGCCGATCCAAAGGGTCCATCGTGCAGACCACGTTCAAATCGGTCTTGTGGTCTCGGATCACGATTTCGTCGTCGATGTCGATCTGGTCAAGAAGCATACGCCGCTTGATTTCATCGACGCCTTTCTTTGCCGTCGCCATGATTTCATCATCGGTGATCCGCTCGTCGTGCCGTGTCTGCCTTTCTCCGGCGTGGCGGGTCTTGTCGACGTTAACGACAATTTCGATTTCACTCGAAAAAGAGCCAACTGGCTCTTCAGCCAAAAAAGAAAGCTCTTCCCGCACTAAGCGGCGAAGAGCCGATTCTTTTATTTTCATTACGCTTTCATTCCAATTTCTACAATTCGATTCGCGATCTCGTCTGCAGCACCCTCCGACTGCTCGACTTGAAACTTTTCCCGAAGCATTGGCCCGGTCACAGAAATAAGTGCATCCGGAGTCCGGTCTTTAAACGTTGCCGTAAACCCCCCTCTCTTATCCAAAAGCTCGAAATTGATCGTTGGGCTTGAAGAAACTGGTCCGGGAGAAGCGTATTCAGCTTCTTTCACGTTAACGTCCGGATGCCTTGTAAGAGCTGCAGACACGGCGTTGAAAAATCCGGGCATTACTGCCTCGTCGAGCCGCTGAAGCTCTTCTTGAATAATTGATCGTAGCTTAGATTCAGTGAGTTTCATATCAGTGCGTTTGCTATTTCTTGTGCTTCTTTTCGGTCAAGTCTGAACCGACTGCGAATGCGTCCTTTCGCACGAACGTAAATAACCCGATCACCGTCTTCCCGATGAACCGAAACGGAATACTGATCAGATCCTTTCGGGTCTTCGGCGTACACTTTCGCCAACACGTCGTCATAAGGCTCCACGTCAGCAATCTCTTCACAGACGATCTGGCGAAGTTTGTCTTCAGTGAGTTTCATTACGCTGATTTTTGATTATGCGTGTTCGAGTAGCGTTTCAACTACCTGTTGTCGGTTCCCTTCAATGTCTGTTTCCCAAAATACGAGTAAGTCTTTGTCGTTTTCTTCTATAACTCTTTCTTTCTTCTCGTCATTTCTTACCGTTTTCTTTTGTATATCATACTCCGGATTTTTATATCCAGCATCTTCATTACAGTGGTGAAAATCGCCGTGAACTTCTATATATGTGTCTGTTTGTGGTAAATAGAAGTCATAAGCAAAACCTTCAAATGGCTTCTGGTGTTCATATTCAATACCCAAAGTTCCGAGTATATCAGCAAATATTTCTTCAAGTTCAGAACTTTCCCCAAACTCCGAAGAATTCATATACTCAAGTCTTCGTTCTCTCTGTTCTTCCCGGTGCTTTTCTTTGCTCCAATACTCTTGCCAGTGCTCAGTAAACTTTTCAATAGTCTCTTCATCAAACTCCCTACCTTTCAGAGCCTCTGAAATTTTTTGTGCTCTTTCAGGGTTGCTCTCTTTTAAGTTTTTCTCGTGAAGCTTCTCCAAGCCAGAGTGATCCGGGTTCTCTTCATAAGTCATTCCCTTATTCCAAGGCTCCCGCTCGCCTTCTTCAAATTGCTTTCTTCGGGTTTCAGCAGACTTTTCTAATCCTTCTTTTGTGTAAAACCCGCCTTGGTCGCGAACGTGATGGCCTTGCTTATAATCAGCGAACCCGTATCCCTTATCAGATCCTTTTTGTAGTTTCACTCTTTCTCCACATCCACATTCGCAGGTCGGCCATTCGCCATCCAAATGATAATCAGCGTATGTTCGACCGGGGTCTTTGTCGTGAACCCGTGAAGCGTGCTTCGCTACTGACTTATACTCTTCAAACCGTTCGTCGCAATAAGGACATTCACAAGGATTATTTTCTTCAAACCGTTTTCGTTTTTCTTCTTTGTGTGATTGTCCTTCGTGAATAGACTTTCCACGCTTCGTATCAAACTCTCGGTCACAAAAATCACATTCGAACATAGGCATAAAGTTTATTAGTGATGTTTTCCCCACTCACTAATAAATATAAAACCAGTTCATAACTTTTTACTAACCCTTACTTATGACTATGCTCGTGATTTTTCTTTCACCCAGAATCTCTCTAAGTCCTTGGGAGACAAGAGTTTATCAGTATTGCATTACGGGGTAGTCGTACGTAAGCGTAAGCTCGATTTCGTGGAACGCGTCGTCGTCCCAAGCTACGTCACCAAAACTAACGTTGGAGATAAACGCTCCTTTCAGGGTCCACTCTTCAACAAATGCGCCTGTCGGGTCAAGCGTGTTGTACGTTACGTCTTTCTTGTAAAGGTCTGCATAGGAGTCTCGTCCGGTCACTGCCTCGTGGTGAAGCCGTACCCACTCCATAACGATCTGACTGCCGGATGGGGAAATCGGGTCGTAAAGCGTGAGGCTAATGTCGGAGTACTCCTGCACCTTGCCCTTCAATCGGCGGTTGATGTTGATGTGTGGAAGCGTAAGCGTGTTAAAATCAATCTCCGGTCGCGATGCACTTTTAATCATGTACGTCGGGATGCCTTCAATGAAGAAAGCAAATTGATTTTTGCGCTTTGGCTCAAATTCTGTGTAAAAAAGTTCATTCTCTGGAAGAACAGCCATTTGCTATTTTGTTGGTTGAAGTTCTGTTTTTATAACCACGTTGCTCGAAAAATAAATAGAATTTTTTTAAGCAACTTTCAAACGGGGCTTTCTGTCTATATGTATACGCCCAACATAAAAAAAAGCCGTTGGGCTTTGAACCCAACGGCTTTTGAACTCAACCCATAAATACTATGTTTTCTTACCGCTCAACCACCTCCACTTCTCGTGGGGAAAATTGATACTCGCCTTCGGTGTTGGTGATATAGATTGGTTTGGGGTCGTGATCCCAAACCTCGGTGTTCATGTTTTTGGCTTTCTCAGCCTTCACGACTTTTCCTTGATGTCTTCCAACAAGGATTTTTACTTTGACTTTGTTATGATAAGCCATTGTTCTTCGTTATATTGAAATAAATGTGTTGCTTCCAGTATTATATAGGAAATGTCGCTTGTTTGTATTGTGAAGACTCTGTTAACCGATGAGCGTTTTACGCCCACTTGCAATCGTTTTTTGCTTTTGCCGCTCTACGTCTCCGTAAGCAGACTCGAGACGCTCGCCCAAGATGCCCCCCGTCAAGGAAAGCACAAACGAAAACGGGGTCAATACAAGATTTGAAATGAGAAATCCGACGAAGTACGGGCGGCTTTGAGGACGGACATAGTTGTACGTCTCGTAAGCCATGTACGTCGTCCAAATGGCAGCGAAAGTGAGGTAGGAAGCAAACAGCATTTCAATAAGTCTTTGTTTTTGAAAATTCGGTGTTATACAAGCGTGCCCCGCCTTCCGGCAGGGCTACTTGCGCAATACGGCTTGCGCCGCAAAGATAGTGGATCCGGCGAGAGTCGAACTCGCGTCCGATTTGCTTTCGCCGCTCCGTTAGTTACAGCCATTAACGCCGGATTGGTTCACCGCTCATCCTTCCGGCGTAGAAGGCAGTGGCGGTATATCACGTGTTTTCTATTCTTTACAAGACGCCCCACCGTGAAGGGCGGCGCCAGTTATGGCGATCTGCCGATTAAGCGGCACCGTAGCACATTCGGTCTTGGCGTGTTATTCGGAGGGCCAGCCAGTTGCCGAATTTTCCTATCGGCGTCAGGGCTACGATGGCTGTGGGGCTACGCCCCAAGGACCGGAAGGCTCCGAAGAGCCTCCCAATCGCCTACGCACGGGCAAGCTCTCGCTCGCTACCGACGTTGGCGATGTCCTCTGCCGTGAATCCGGCAGCAGCAACAGCACGATTTGTGCCATTTATAATTCACTCGCATTTGTTTTCGGCGCCCATTAGTGAAGCGCCAGGCTGTGGGACCGCGCTACGACAAACCGTCGAAGCCGTGTCGGACCCTTGAATGTAAAGAACAAAAGGCAAGGATTGGACCTGACCGCAAGGGGTTTGTCTTTTCTTGCCTTCATAATAGCACCCCATTACACGTTCGGGGCGAAGCTTTGTTCCCAAGCTTCGGAGTCTTCATACTTTCTTTGCGTGGTCGCTACTTTATCGCCCACGTCGCACGTATTATATATCAACTGATGTCGGCAAATTCAAGCAGGTTGCCTCTCTTTTGCAGAAATTTTATATCGGGTAGAAGAGTCGCCTTCAAACGGCACCTCTTCTTCTTTTGCGTGGTTCCAGTCAAGGGTAACAAGCTTCTCCCACGCCGCTTCTGCGCAATCCCGCTGGAGTTGGGAAGCGTAAAGCGGAAAACCGAAACGCCGATCAAGCTCTTTTGTCATCCGGCGGTAAAGGGCCGTGCCGTACCCTTGCCGCTGCTGGCTTCGGGCAACACGGATGAATTCAACTCGGGGCTTGTCCACGTGAAAGCGCCGTGTCCGCTCCCGCTCTTCGTCGTAGCGGTCGTGAAGCTTCTCGATGTAAAACTCAAACCGCTCTTCAAGCTCCGAATCGCTCATTTCTTCCAACTCGTCTTCGGTAATCCAATCTCGGTGAGGCATCGCTTGTTTCGCCAAACTTTTCACCACCTTCGGAAACGGATAAAACTTTTCCTCGTAGCGGGAAGGCTTCAAAAAGCCGCACCAACCGTGAAAGTCGCTGCCCCAACGAAGCAGTCCCCAATCTCCCGTGTAACGCTCTCTCCACACTTCTGAGGGGATGTAAGTCACGGATATGTAACCTACCTCGTCTCCGTTGAAAGCGTTGTTGAACCGCTCGTTAGCGTTTGTCTTGCCTTCTACGTGAAGGTCAAGGCGGTGAACCACGTGCCCGTTGTTGTTGGCAGCGGTCCCTTCGGTGTCTTCAGTAAATTCGAACCTCATTGGACTTGGCTGGTTGGTCCCTCGTGATAACGCAACAAGTTACACGCACGCCGGACAAGGGAGTTTCATGAAAAAACTATGAAGAGCTTTTCTTTTGAATAAGCCGGATCAACTCATTTTGGGTTTCTTCCGGAAGCTTATAGAAAAGGTCTTCTGCTTTATTGGTGACTGTCCAAGACGCAAGCCAAGAAAGCGGAAAAAAAGCTCCAATAAATAAGTTTGAAGTAACGATCCAAGAAACCGAAATCAAAACAATCGGAACCGCTGTCAAAAGTGTTCCAAAGATTCCGAAACTTTTATCTGACCTGCTGTTTGCCACTGCCGCACCGTAAATAACTGTCTTTTCTGAATTTTGTAATACGATAATAAAAGCCAAAAATGAGTACACCGAAAAGAATCCGGTAGAAGCCCAAGTCAATCCATAAGATACCCATGTCGCCCACCACCACGGGGCAAAAACCCCCGCCGTGATAAGGATTGAAAAAACAATTGAAGATATACGGTCTTTGGTAAAAATCATGACGACGTGCCGTTAAGAATAGGACGAAAAATTCCAAGGCTTCGCACAAGGTGGTAACGTGCGTTCCTCCGGTTGAAAAATACGTTGCGGCTGTGCTCTGCTTTCATTCCGTCTTCGGTCATGTAGTGGACAGTCTCTCCGTGGAAGGCTTCAAACTGCCCTTTCTCTATTTCATTTCCGGAAACGACGTAAACAGTCATAAAGCTGTTTGGTTTTTTGACGGCTATATTGCGCAAGGGCTTATACAAGCGGCAGCCGAAAGAGGTTCCGTGAAGAAATAAAAAAGGCGCACCCCGTAAAGAGATGCGCCTTTTTGGTTTTAAAAATATCCGTTTCTACGCTTCGCAAGCCTCGCAATCCAAAATGTCTCGGCTCAAGTCTTGTGCGGCGTTGACCCCGTGCTGGTAGTAGAGCGATTTCACTCCTTTTCTCCAAGCTTCGACATAAAGCTTGTTGATGTCCTTCGCCGGAACAGATTTCGGGTCAATGAATAGGTTAATGCTTTGGCTTTGGTCGATGTGCTTCTGCCTTCCGGCAGCTTGATCGACAATTGCCATTTGGCTAATCTCCGCTGCGGTTTTGAAAACCCGCTTTTCTTTATCGGTAAGGCAATCTAAGTGTTGAACCGAACCGTCTTTCAAAGCGATTTCTTCCCACGTGTCTTCGTTGTCTTCTCCCTTTTTTTGAAGAAGCCGCTTCAAGTGGGGGTTGCGGTACGTGGTTTTGATTTTCGCCCGGTCAACGACGAAATAATTGCTTTTGATCGGCTCGACCGACTGGCTAACTTGCCCCAAGATGAAGCTTGAAGATTTCGTCGGGGCAACCGCCATTGTCGTTGTATTTCTACGGGCGTCGTCTCTGCCCTCCATCACAGGCGCTGGGCCAAACCGCTCTGCAAGCCTTTCGCTTTCGGCGTAGGACCGCTCTTTAATCGTTTGGGCGATCTCGGACCCGATCATTGAAGCTTCGGCGGTTTCAAACGGAATCATGTTGGACTGGAGGTAAGAATGCCAACCCAAAATTCCAATTCCAACTGCCCTGTGCTGCTTCGCGAATTGAACCGAACGCTCCATAAACTCCGTGCCTTCGGCTTTGTCGATAAACTCTTGCATCACGGCATCCAAAAACTGCGTCAAGGTTTCAACTGCCCTCGTGCCTTTCCACTCGTCGTAGTGAAGAGCGTTCATAGACGAAAGGCAGCAGACAAAGCTTTCATCTGGACCAGAAGGAAGCGCGATTTCGGAACAAAGATTTGAAGCGTGAATGTCGTAGCCTTTGTCTTTGTAAACTTCAGGCTTATTTTCGTTTAAATTTCCCCTGAAAATAATATAAGGGATTCCGAATTGCATCCGGTTTTCAATAATTGCTGCCCACGTTGCTCTCTTTTCTTTGTCGCCAGCAATCATTTCTTCCATCCACTCGTCTCCGACCACAACCCCGTACATCATCGTCTGGATTGCGTCTCCTTCATTTTGGATGTTTAGCCACTCGTCTATATCGTCATGCTCTACGTCGATGTATCCGGCGAAGTGCCCGCGACGGGTTTCGCCTTGGCTTACGACATCGATAATCTTATCAAAAAGCTGGGCAAACGGATGAGTGCCGTTGGTTTTGCCGTTGTTTGTAATCGGCGCTCCACGGGGGCGAATGTCTCCAAAGTATCCACTTGTGCCGCCGCCGCATTTGGTTTGCATCCCGACTTCGGCGTGCGTGTAAAGAATAGACTCCATATTGTCTTCGATGTAAGAACCGAAGCAACTAATGGGAAGCCCACGCTCGAGCCCAAAGTTTGCCCACACTGGACTTGCAAGGCTATAATAACCCCGGCTCATGTATTTGTAGAACCTGTCGGCAAACCCGTCGATTCCCAAAACGTCTTCTGCGTGATCAGCAATTTCACGGACCCGCTCTTTCGGTTCGGTGTCATCGAGAAGATATCCCCGATTTAGAAAAGTTTTTGATTCTTCGTTTAGCCAATACCAATCTTCCATAATCGTTCGTTTATTTGTTTGTTTATTTGTGATTAAAATAGGTCGTCGCCGCTTACGCTTTGAGTCATTTTCGAGTAGCTTGTAGAACGCTTTTGGAAAAAGTCTCCACCTTTGGTAAGAAGGATTTCTTCGTAGAACCACTTCGTATCTTCAAGGCGGCTCTCGTCTGGATCAAAAATCGGGTCGTATCCGACGTTATCCAAGCTTCGGTTGAACTTATCTCGGACAAAAGCGTTAATGGTTTTTCTTGGGAGGAAGTCAAGCTCTCCCTCTTCCAAAATCCAGTCAAGGACCTTCATTTCTGCTTTTTCTGCCTTGCGGCAAAATTCTTTGATTTCACGCTCGAAGTCTTCATCAAACCACTCCGGGTGCTCTTCTTTCATCGTTTCGATAAGTTCGACGCCAAAGAGTCCATGAATCTGCTCTTCTTTGCTTGTAGCTTCCACCGCGTTTGCAATTCCTTTGAACCGCTTTGTGTGCTTATCAAAGGAAAGCATAATAAGAAATTGGCTAAACAAGCTTACGTGCTCAATAAAAATAGAAAAAAGCAAGATCGAAAGCGCAACGTCACGTTTTGAAGTCACGTCTTCGCCGTCTCGCATATAGTCATTGAGATAACTAATCCGGTCTGCAAGAGCCGGAATCTCTTCGATGCGGTCGAACTCCTCGTTCATACCCAAAAGCTCTAAAAGGTGCGAATAAGCGTCGTGGTGGCGAACCTCGCTTTCAGCGAAAGTCATCCCGACGCCAGCAACTTCCGGTTTCGGCATCTTGTGGTAAATGTCTGCCCAAAAAGTCTTTACAGAAACTTCAATTTGGGCAATCGCGAGCATCGTGCGCTTGATGATCGAGCGTTCGGCGTCTGTGCATTCAACTTTAAAGTCTTGAATGTCGCCGTCAAAATTGAATTCGTCGTGTACCCAATAGGAGTGACGAATTGCGTCTTTAAAATCCAAAAAGTCGTCGTATTCGTAAGGTTTTAGGTTTACTCTTTCTTCAAAAATATCTGAACTCATATCATTTTGTTTTTTGTTATTTTGCTAAAATTTCATCACTGCGGACTTTTATATATGCGATCAAATGAGCGTAATTGGCGTCAAATATAATGTTTCACAAACAACTCAAATAAACCTGTCAACCATATAGAAAAGCCTCTCTGCAACCTTGAAGTGATAGGCTGCAAAGAGGCTTTTTTAGACGCAAAAAATAAGAAGTGCCGCCTTACAGTGGAGATGAATTATTGAAGCCGAACTTCAAACCGATTTTCCATCTTGTTGCAAGCGGACTCGGGAACTCCGTGCTCCGACTCGCCGCCGTGACGGTTCTCCTTGATTACCGAATGCGCCCGGTATCCGTGCTCCGCCGCCATCCGGTAGTAGTCAATCATCTCCCACACTTGCGTATTCATTTTTGCGAGCGATAAGAGGGTATTTCCCGTGCTTTTCTTCTTCGGTGTATCGTGCTTTCACTAACGCCGAACTTCTCCGCAAGTTCCCTATCTGGCATCGTTCCAAGGAGATTTATACATTCTTCACTTGTTGCTGATTTCTGTTTTTCATAAGCGTCTATCCCCATTTTTTCTCGCCGCCGTTTTAAAGTTTTTCGGTTATAACCAAACTCTTCGGCAAGCTTGTTGTCCGATACTTCGCCTAACTTTTCTATACACTCTTTCGGCAACTCTTTATTAAACCCCTTTTGTTCAACATAAGGATCTATTCCAAGCCGCTTTCTGTGTTTCCATATCGTTACTCGCCCAACCCCATATTTTTCTCCAAGTTCTTTATCGGTCATCGTCCCCATAAGCGATTTCAGTTCATCGGTGATTTCTATTTTTTTAGTGTCACCGACTTTACAACCTGTAGGGCTTCTTATAACATTCTTCAGGTCAAACCCCAAAAACTCCATATAATCCATCCACCAAAGTTCGGCTTCATCTTCATTTTTAGGGTTTTCTTCAAGCAGTTTTATTCCAACATTTTTTTCACCGACTTTTCGTATCCATTTACACTTAGGATAGTTTCTTCTTTCTGCTTCAGCTATATGATATAGAAGTCTTCTTTTTAGTCGTTGCTCCGTTCTCCCAACATATCTTACATAACCTGTGTTTTTATTATACAATCCGTATATCATTTTACTCCATTAGAAAAAGCCTTAGCCAGCGTGATTAGGGCACGCCAGCCAAGGCTTCATATAAAGCTTTACGGTGTGTGAAAGCACCCTAATCGCTTCCGTTTATAAGTATCAATCAATCTTCCGATATACCGCTTACAAACGGATTTCAAACCGATTTCGCATCTTGTTACACACATTATTCGGCACGCCGTGAACGCTCTCCGAACCGTGGCGGTTCTCTTTCACGACAGCGTGTGGGCGGTATCCATTTTCTGCAGCCATCCTATAATAATCAATGAATTCCCACACGCAACTGCTCGTGTTCGCCAAAACCACCGTCTGCACCCCGTCTTGCATCGCCTCTTCAACTTGCCGCTTGCACCACTCGTGGGCTTCTCCAAGTTCTGACGGGTCAAAATCGTATCCGGAGTCAGTTTCGAAATACTCGTCGGTTTCGAACACCTGTCCGTTGAATCCGGCGATCATTTCGGCAAAGGTGGTCTTTCCACAACCGGGCACGCCCCGAACCACGACAAACTCCTTACTGCCATCGGCGGGGGACTCCCAACTCCGAATGTCGTTCAAGATTAGGTCGATCAGATTTTCAAATCGCCCAATCGCTTCTTCGTGGCGGTCCAA
>ERZ1034573.311-NODE-311-length-14217-cov-8.117709_pt1 | contig 14217 bp, 12 predicted proteins | sample MGYA00520641_ERZ1034573 | MGnify/ENA primary metagenome ERZ1034573 (study PRJEB33760, sample SAMEA4777724) | hypersaline lake metagenome | biome: hypersaline environment; feature: brines | place: Spain | collected 2014-08 | depth 0 m ...
CCCGCTACTCGTTCACCAAGGGCAGGAAGGGGCGGCTCGAACGCCTCGCGGCGGAAATCCGCTCGCTGGAGTACGACCGCCGTCGCGTCCGCGAGGAGATTCGAAACGTGGAGTCGCGACTGGACGACGCCCGCGACCGCAAGAGTGACGCGGCCGACCGTGTCCGCGACCTCGAAGCCGACATCGAGGACGTACGGGCGGAGGTCGAGGCGGCGTCGACCGAGATCTCCGAGTTGGAAGACGAACTCGACGACCTCCGAAGCGAGCGCGACGAGGTGGACGCGGAGATGGCCGACCTGGAGGATCGGATCGTGGCCCTCGACGACGACATCGAGGGGATCGAGACCGAGATCGGCGCGCTGGAGGACGAACTCGCCGACTCCCGGGTCCCCGAACTCACGACCCGCAAGGAGGCGATCGAGGACGAGATCGACGAGTTGAACGGTCGGATGGACGACCTCGACGCCCGGCTCAACGAGACACAGGTCGCCGTCGAGTACGCGGAGGAGGCCGTCGACGACCTCGAATCGACGATCGAGGCGGCCAAGGCTCGCAAGGCCGAGGCCGAGGAGCGCATCGAGGCGGTCGAGGCCGACATCGCGGACCACGAGGCGACGCTCGAGGAGAAACGCGCCGCTATCGAGGACTTGGAGGACGAACTCGCGGACCTCAAGGTGGAGCGCCGCGACCTGCAGGCGGACCTGCGCGAGGCGCGGGCGGAGCGTGACGAGGCCCGCGAGCGGGTAGCCGAGGTGGAGTCGCGGATCGAGGAGTTGGAAGGGGAGGGCGAGCGCCTGGAGTGGGAGATCGACGAACTCGAAGACGAGGTCGGCGACTACGACCCCGACGCGATCCCGGACCACGACGAGGTCGAGGCGACCGTCGAGCGTCTCGAAACCGAGATGGGGGCGTTGGAGCCGGTGAACATGCTCGCGATCGAGGAGTACGACGAGGTGGAGGCGGCCCTCGACGACCTGCAGGAACGCCGCGACACCCTCGTCGACGAGCGCGACGCCATCGCGGAGCGCATCGAGGGCTACGAGGCGAAAAAGAAGGAGACGTTCATGGAGGCCTTCGACGCCATCGACGCCCACTTTCGGGACATCTTCGAGCGCCTGTCGGCGGGGACGGGCGAGTTGCACCTCGAAAACGAGGCCGACCCCTTCGACGGCGGGCTGACGATGAAAGCCGAGCCCGGCGACAAGCCGATCCAGCGCCTCGACGCGATGAGCGGCGGCGAGAAGTCGCTGACGGCGCTCGCTTTCATCTTCGCCATCCAGCGGCATAACCCGGCGCCGTTCTACGCGTTGGACGAGGTGGACGCCTTCCTCGACGCCGCGAACGCAGAGCGGGTGGGGGAGATGGTCGACGACCTGGCGGGCGACGCGCAGTTCGTCGTCGTCTCCCACCGGTCCGCCCTGCTGGATCGGTCGGAGCGCGCCATCGGCGTCACGATGCAAGGCGACAACGTGAGCGCGGTGACCGGGATTCGCCTCGATGGGGAGCGGGAGGTGCCCGCGGATGACTGAGTACGTCCCCGACGACGTGAGCCTCCCCGGCACCGACGAGGACGAGGTGGAGCCGGTCGAGATTCTCGTCCAGTTGGCGGAGGACGGCGACATCGACCCCTGGGATATCGACATCGTCGACGCCACCGACGCCTTCCTCGACAGACTCGACGGGACGGACCTCCGAACCTCCGGGCGGGCGCTGTTTTACGCGAGCGTCCTCCTGCGGATGAAAAGCGACGCGCTGCTCGACGACGGGACCGAGGAGCCGGCGCCGGAGCCGTGGGAGGTGGCGATGGAGGGCGGCGATCCGGACGTCGACGGCCCGGACCCCATCGACGCCCTCGACGCCGAACTCGACCGGCGGCTGGAGCGCAAGCACGCCCGCGGATCGCCGGAGACGCTCGACGAGTTGGTTCGGGAGCTTCGTGAGGCGGAGCGCGACTCGTGGTGGAAGGAGTCCAGATCCTACGACACGTCGGCGTCGCCGCGGGGGTACGACCGCGGGACGCAGACGCTCGACTACCACGCGGCGGACGACTTCCGCGACGGCGGCGAACCGACCGAGGGCGACGTGACGGGGACGACCCACACCGAGGACATCGAGACGACCATCGACGACGTGCGGGAGACGGTGCGCACCCACTACGACGCCGGCCGCGCCGAGGTGCTGTTCGCGGAGGTGCGCGAGGCGGGCGGCGCGCCGGTCGATACCTTTCTCGCCCTGCTCTTTCTGGCCCACCGCGGCGAGATCCGGCTCCGGCAGGACGACCTGTTCGGCGACTTGTGGATTCGCGATCCGTCGGCGCCACGGGTCGGCGACGAAGCGGTGGCCGACTGAGACCACCTCGCGACTGGCGGACCGAGGTCGGTGAGTGACGCCCCGCCTTACGACCGATCACGGACCGAGACGCCGGTCACCTCGAACCGTGCGCCGCCGTCGGTACCGTCGGTCACCTCGACGTCCCAGTCGTGGACATCGGCTACCCGCTCGACGATGGCGAGGCCGAATCCCGTCCCGTCGGCGCCCGTCGAGTACCCCGTCTCGAACACCCGCTCCCGTCCGTCGACGGGGATGCCGGGGCCGTCGTCCTCGACGTAGAAGCCGCTGTCGACCGTCCCGACCGTGACCGTCACGTCGGTCTCGCCGTCGGGGGGCATTCCGGGCCGGTCGTCCCCCGGGCCGGCGGCGTCGTCCCCCTGTCGACCGCCCCCAGCGCCGTGTTCCACGCCGTTTCGGAAGACGTTCTCCAGGAGTTGCTGGAGTCGTGCTTGGTCGGCCTCGATTTCGGCCGTCACGTCGGTGACGAGCGTCGCCTCGCCGGTCGCGACGTTGTCCCAGCACTCGTCGACGACCCTCGACAGATCGATCCACTCCGTTCCGTCGACCGTGTGCCGCTGCCGAGCCAGCGCCAGGAGATCTTCGATGAGCTCACCCATGCGGTCGTGTGCCCGCGAAATCTCGTCGACGTGCGGGCTCTCACACTCGTCATAGAGCAGTTCGAGGTATCCCTCCGCGACGTTGAGCGGGTTCCGGAGGTCGTGGGAGACGACGCTCGTGAACTCCTCGAGACGCTCGTTCTGCTCGGACAGTTCGGCCTCGTGGGCGCGAAGCTGTTCGGTCCGGTCGATCTGTTCCAGCGCCGTGGCGACGTTTCCAGCCAGTATCCCGCCTAGGACGACGTCCTGATCGTCGAACGCCTCTAGCGTCAGCGAGCCGGCGATCAGAATCCCGAACTCGCCGATCGGCAGGTAGAGCTCGCTCTGCAGGGGCGTCTCGGGGTTGTGGACGTCCGGATCGTCGTGGATGTCGTCCAGTGCGAGGGGCTCCCCCTCCCGATAGACGCGCCAGGCGATGCTCCCGTCGCCCGTGAACGTCGGCGGCTCCCCGATGAGTTCGTACAGGGTGTCGGTCGCGGCGACGGGGACGAGGCCGGATCGGTCCTCGTCGTAGAGGTGTATGGCGTTCGTGTCGAGACCCATGATGTCGCGTGCCGCGTTCACGCCGATGGTGGCCACTTCCTCCCGCGTCGTCGCGGCAACCAGCTCCCGCGTCATCTCGTTCAGCGCTTCGAGCTGGTGCTCCCGTGTCACCTGATCGGTGACGTCGTGATAGACCCAGAGGTGGCCTTCGCCGTCGGGTAGTTCGATCGTTCGGTGGCTCCGCGCGAACGTCCGGCCGTCACGCAGCGACAGCTTCTCGTTGCACACCGTCGTCCGCTCGGTGACCAGTTCGTTCGTCCGATCGACGAACCCCTTGGCGTCGACGAACCTGTCGCTGGCGCCCTCGGCCAGTCGCTCGCAGTCGGCGCCGACGACCGTCTCCGGCGACCCGGGCATCTCGAACAGGTCGATCAGCCGCTGGTTGACCGCGAGGACGTTTCGCGAGGCGTCCTCGGCGAGGACGCCAACCGGGAGCGTCTCGACCAGCGTCGAGAGCAGCGCGTTCGTCCGTTCGAGCGTCTCCCGTCGGTGCCGTCGCTCCGAGATATCCTGAAACTGTGAGAAGATGGTCACGACGTCGCCGGTTTCGTCGGTGACGACGCGGTTGTACCACTCACAGACGATGGTCTCCCCATCCCCAGTGACGTTTTGATTGATGCTGTGATAGCCACCCGTCCCGTCGAGTAGCTCGCTCACGACGTCGCCGACTGGCGCCTCGTCGGCCTCGGAGACGATCATCTCCCACGGCCGTCCCCGCAGTTCGGACCCGGCGTAGCCGAGGATGTCCTCCGCGGCGTCGTTGAGTCGTTCGATGGTGAAGTCGTCGTTCCACTCGATGACGCCGAGGGGCGACTCCTCGAAGAACAACGAGAGTCGTCGCTGGCTGGCTTCCAGGGCGTGTCTGGAACGATACTGTTCGACCGCGTTCGAGATTCGGTTCGCGAGCACGGCGTACTGGCTCGTGCCGCCCTGTTTCTGGAGGTACTCCGTCACGCCGGCGGAAATGGCTTCGCCCGCCACCTCCTCGGACCCCTTGCCGGTAAAGAGCACGAACGGACGGTCCGGATCTTCCTCGCGCACCGTCTCGAGGAACTCGAGGCCGCTCGATTCGGGCATGCCGTAGTCGGCGACGATGCAGTCGACCGCCGACCCTCGGAGATGCGCGATCGCGTCGTCGACGCTGGTGGCCGTCTCGACGTCGAACCGGTCGTCCTCGTCTTCGAGAAACGTCGCCGTCAGGTCGGCGAAATTGGGGTCGTCGTCGACGTGAAGGACGCGAATCGGGGCCATCTCTCCAGTCGATGGACCGTCTACCCGTATCGGCCCGTGGCTCGCGGTGTTCGTTCGCTCGTTCCCGGTCATTCTAGCCCCGGTACCGTGTCGGTGACGACGAGCAGGATGACGAGGCCGAGGGCGGCGAGGAGGACGACGGCGACCCGGACGTCGACCACGAAATCGATCACGGCGGCGATGCCGGTCTCGCGCGCGATCCGGACCGTCTCCCGTTTCGCTACCGCGTACGGCGGGATATGAACCGCCGCCAGCACGGCGACGACGGCGACGAGCAGATAGTCGAGGCCGTCTCGCTCTCGCATTCGCCGACTCTCGGCGGCGCGGTGGCTTAAGCGTCGTGGCCCGATTATCAGTGGTGGTGGACGGGGTGCTCACGCCGGCCGCTCGTCGAGGACGAGCCGAACCCCGAAGCCGATCAGGACGCTCCCGCTCAGGTACCGAACCGCCCGACTGGCGCGTGTGGAACCGAGCAGGCGGGTGCGTACCCGGCCGGCAAAGAGCGCGACGCCGGCGAGATAGAGCAGACTGAGTCCCGCGTAGACGACGCCGAGGATCGACATCCCCACGGGCGCGTCCGCCGCCGCGGGGACGAACTGCGGGAAGAAGGCGAGGACGAAGACGGCGACTTTCGGGTTGGTGACGTTGATGGCGACGGCCCGGCGGTAGGACGTGGCGAGCGAGCGGGTCCGGTCGTCGAGCGTCGGGTCGAACGACTCGCCGCTCAGGAGGAGGCGGACGCCGAGATAGCAGAGGTACGCGGCGCCGGCGTACTTCACGACGGCGTAGGCGGCCGCACTCGCGCGCAGGAGGGCGGCCAGTCCGGCGACGGCGGCGGCGGTGTGGACGAGGACGCCGGTCGCGGTGCCACAGCCGGCGACGACGCCCGCGGCGCGCCCGTCGCCGAGGCTCCGGGTCACGACGTACATCGTGTCGGGACCGGGCGCGAGGACGACGGCGAGGGCGGCGGGGACGAACGCCGCGAGGGTCGTGAGGTTCATTCAGACCAGCACTCCCGACTCCAGCACCGCGATGAGCAGGGTCAACACGGGGACGCTCAGCACCGTCGTGACGAGGACCGTCGTGCTGACGTACTCGGCGACGGAGAGGCCGTCGCCGACGGATTCGCCGCCGAACTCGACGACGAGGAGGAGCGGCGTAATGGCGGCCGGCGTCGCGCATTCGAGGACGAACGTGCGCGCGATGGTGGGGTCGTCGAAGCCGACGAGGAGGGCGATGCCGACGGCGAGGGCGGGCGCGACGGCCATCTTCAGGACGCTCGCGACCCCCACCTCCGCGAGCGCGGCGCCGTAGTCGGTGTCGGCGAGTTGGATGCCGAGAATCAGGAGCATGACGGGGATGGAGGCGTTGCCGACGAGCGCGAGCGTCGTCATCGCGGTGCCGTCGGCGGGCGGGACGACGCCGAGCCAGCGGGCGAGGACGCCGGCGACGACGGCGTAGACGAGCGGGATCTTGAGTGCGCGTTTCATCCCGCCGAAGCCGTGGGTGCCGCCGCTTCGCTGGGCGATGTAGACGCCGCCGGTGTAGAGTAGGACGGCCTGTGCGGTCAGGTAGACGACGGCGGTGCTCCGGCCGGTCGCTCCGAACGCGAACTCCGAGAGCGGAATCCCGTAGTTGCCGGAGTTGGGGAAGGCGCTCACCAGAACGAGCGCGCTCAGGATGGGTTCGTCCATGCCGAACAGGCGCCCGACCGCCTCGGCGGCGGCGACCATGGCGACGAGATACACCACCGTGGCGACGCCGATGCGCGCGAGCGTCGCCCCGCCGAAACTCGCAGTGGCGATGCTGTGGAAGATGAGCGCGGGCACGAGGACGTACACCGTGACGGTGTTGAGGGGGTCGATGTCGATATCGCGGGCGCGCCCGAGAACGACGCCGACGGCCGCGAGGGTGATGATCGGGAGAATCGCCGTCGCGAAAATCGAGAGCAGGGCGGTCACGCGTCGCCTCCGGCCGCGGGACGGGGACGCTCCCGCGGGCGCGGGATGGCGACTCGGCGCACGCTACGCGAGGCGCCAGCGGCCGTCACCCGCGGATTCGATCACGGCGCGACGCTCCATCTCGACGAGCACTTCGTCGAGGCGGTCGGGTTGGGCGATTTCCATCTCGATGCGCCGGATGTCGTGGTCGGCCGCGAGACGCGCCCGGATCGCGTCCCGGTCGAACGATTCCGCGCCCGCTCGCTCCATCGCGCCCTCGATCAGGTCGATCATGTCCTCGATGAAGTTCCAGGGGTAGACGATCCACGCCCACTCGTCGAGTCGCTCGCCGACGAAGTCGGGCTCGAACTCGCTGGTGTGGAGGAGTTGCAGCGTCGCCGTCCGCACCGCGTCGGCGTCGCGGTCGGTGACGTACTCGTAGGCGTGGCCGAGGGAGTCGCCGGTGTCGGCGATGTCGTCGACGATCAGGACGTCCTTGCCCTCGACGCTCCCCTGGGGCATCGGATACCGAACCTCGGGATCGGCGCCTTTCGCCGCCGTGCCGACGTAGTGTTCCATCTTGAGGCTGGTGAGGTCGTCGAGACCGAGGAAGTCACAGCAACAGCGCCCGGCGAACCAGCCGCCGCGGGCGAGGGCGACGATCACGTCCGGGTCGAACGCCGCGGCGCGCACCTCGTCGGCCACGTCCCGGCAAAGCCCGTAGATGTACTCCCAGTTGGTGATCGTACAGGTGAAGTCGTCCGGGAGGTCGCTCATGGCTGCGGTTCCGACGGCCGACGGGTAAGGGTTTACGTTTCGCCGGGCCGCCCAACGCCTTTTGTCGCCCGCCGTCCACGTCGGTGACATGGACACGCGCCGCACCCTGTTGATCGACGCGTTCGCGGCCGAGCCCCTCGCGGGCAACGCGGCCGGCGTCGTCCCCGACGCCGACGGTCTCGACGCCGAGCGGATGGGGGCCATCGCCCGCGAACTGTCGGCGAGCGAGACGGCCTTTCTGACGCCCGACGCCGACGCCGCGGTCGACCGCCGCATCCGCTATTTCACGCCCGAACAGGAGGTCGATCTCTGTGGCCACGCCACCATCGCGAGCCTCGTCCACCTCCACGACGAGGGCGCCCTCGACGCCGGCGAGGGGCGCCTGCGGACGAACGCGGGCGTCATCGACGTCGACGTGACCGAGGACGGCGTGGCGTGGATGGGGACCGGCGAGCCGAGCGTCGAAGTGATCGACCTCGACTACGAGCGCGTGGGCGGGGCGTTGGGGATCGACCCCGCGGCGATGCGGGACGTGGGCGCGGACGTGCCCGCCGCGGTGGCGACGGTCGGTCTCCCCTTCCTGATCGTCCCCGTGAACTTCCTCGAACATCTCGGGAGTGCCGACCCGGACATGGACGCGGTCGAGTCGCTGGCTGCCGATCACGGCGCGACCGGCGTCTACGCGTTCACCTTCGACGCGCTGGCGGCCGACTCGACGCTCCACGCGCGGATGTGGGCGCCGGGGGCGGGCGTGCCGGAGGACCCGGTGACCGGGACCGCGAGCGGCGCCTGTGGGGCGTACCTCCACGCGACCGACGCCTTCGACGACCCGCCGGCCGAGATGCGGTTCGAACAGGGGCATTTCGTCGACCGCCCGGGGGTCGTTCGCGTCCGGGTCGACGGGGGTGACGTGCGTGTGGGCGGGCGTGCGGCGACCGCACTCGACGGCGCTCTCGCCGTGCCGGTGGCGGACGACGACGACATCCTCGAGGCCTGAGCGGTCGAGTCACGGCGTCGCACGGTTCGCCGTAGTTGCACGCTTCGAAACCTTCTTTATCTCGCTGGCGGGTGTCGTAAATACGAAATGGCTGTAGCTTGGCTGGAGGATGTACGTTCTACCGATCTGGGGACGGTCGGTGGGAAGGCGGCTTCGCTCGGCGAACTCACGGAGGCTGGACTGCCCGTCCCGCCGGGATTCGTCGTGACGGCCGGTACCTATCGAACCTTCATCGAGGAGGCCGGCATCGACGAGGAACTGTTTTCGGCGGTCGACGTGGACTCCGAGGACTCCGAGGCGCTCGAAACGGCCCACGAACGTGCTCACGAACTCATCGTCGAGACCGAGGTCCCCGAGAGCGTCCGTGCGGAAATCGTCGAGGCGTACCGGTCCATGGGTGACGGGGAGACGTTCGTCGCCGTCCGTTCCTCGGCGACCGCTGAGGACCTGCCGGACGCCTCCTTTGCCGGGCAACAGGAGACGTTTCTCAACGTCACCGAGGACGATCTCGTCGACAGGGTTCAGGAGTGCTGGGCGTCGCTGTTCTCCCAGCGGGCCATCTACTACCGGAACCAGAAGGGCTTCCCGCACGACGAGGTGGACATCGCCGTCGTCGTCCAGACGATGGTCGACGCCGAGAAAAGCGGCGTGATGTTCACGAGTCACCCCTCGACCGGCGACCCACGGATCATCGTCGAGGCGGCGTGGGGGCTGGGTGAGGCCGTCGTCGCCGGCGCCGTCTCGCCGGACAACTACGTCGTCGACCGCACGACCGGCGAGGTGGAGACGATGACGGTCGCGACGAAGAAGGTGATGCACGTCAAGGACGACGAGACGGGCGAGACCGTCGAGCGCGAAGTCCCCGCGGACAAGCGCGAGCAGCAGGTACTCACGCAGGCGGAGATCGACCGCTTGATCGAACTCGGCAAGCGAGTCGAGGATCACTACGGCGAACCGCAGGACGTGGAGTGGGCCGTCGCCGGCGGCGAGGTGTACATGCTCCAGTCCCGGCCGATCACGACCATCGACGACGGCACGAGCGACGCGGCGGACGAGACGGACGAGGACGACGGCGGCGACGACCACCTCCTCTCGGGGTTGGGCGCGAGCCCCGGAGTCGTCTCCGGCGCCGTCCGGATCGTCACGAAACTCGACCACCTCGATCAGGTGAGCGATGGCGACGTGATCGTCACCGAGATGACGATGCCCGACATGGTGCCCGCGATGAAGCGTGCGGCCGCCATCGTCACCGACGAAGGGGGGATGACCTCCCACGCGGCCATCGTCTCGCGCGAACTCGGCGTGCCGGCGGTCGTCGGCTGTGGCGGCGCGACACGCACCCTGGAGGACGGACGGATCGTCACCGTCGACGGCGAGATGGGGACGGTCCGCGAGGGTGCGGCCGAGACGGACGAACCGGTCGTCGAGCCCGGTACCGACGACGACGACGACGACGCGCCGGTCGGATCGCGGCCCACGCCCATCACCGCGACGGAGGTGAAGGTCAACGTCTCCATCCCCGAAGCGGCCGAGCGGGCGGCGACGACCGGCGCCGACGGCGTCGGCCTCCTCCGGATCGAGCACCTCGTCCTCTCGCTGGGGAAGACCCCCGAGCGTTACATCGCGGACGAGGGGTCCGAGGCCTACATCAAGGAACTCATGAGCGGCGTCCGTACGGTGGCGGAGGCGTTCTACCCCCGACCCGTCCGGGTGCGCACGCTCGATGCGCCGACCGACGAGTTCCGACAGCTAGAGGGTGGCGAGGACGAACCCGACGAACACAACCCGATGCTCGGCTACCGTGGCATCCGGCGCAGCCTCGACCGGCCGGAGGGGTTCGAACACGAACTCGAGGCGTTCAAGCGCCTCTACGAGCAGGGCTACGAGAACCTCGAGATCATGTTCCCGCTCGTCACCGACGGCTCGGACGTGGCCGCGGCCCGCGAGCACATGAGGTCGGTCGGTATCGACCCCGAGAAGCGCGACTGGGGCGTCATGATCGAGACGCCGGCCAGTGCCATGGGCATCGAGGATATCATCGACGAGGGTGTCGACTTCGTCTCCTTCGGGACGAACGACCTCACGCAGTACGTCCTCGCCGTCGACCGTAACAACGAGCACGTCTCGGACCGGTTCGACGAACTCCACCCCCAGGTGCTCGGAATCATTGGCGACACCATCGACGCCTGCCGGGCGGCGGACGTCGACACGAGCATCTGCGGGCAGGCCGCCTCCCACCCCAAGATGGTCGACTTCCTCGTCCGCAAAGGCGTCACTTCGATCAGCGCCAACATCGACGCCGTGGTCGACGTGTTCGAGGAGGTCGACCGCGTGGAGTCGCGGCTGATCCTCGACTCGGTGCGCTGACCGGCCGGGCGGCGCCCCACTTCGCGGGAACCTGAAAGATTTAGGTCACCGCCCGCCGAGAAGGTGGTGTGGACGTATTGGTCCCCATCGTCGCGTTCGACCTCCCCGGACTGGAGTGGCTGACACGGCTGGTCGAGACGGCGACCGGGTGGGGCGGACTGGCCGTCATCTTCGTCTACTCGTTTCTCATCGCCTTCGCGCTCCCCGGTGTCAGCGAAGTCGTCCTGTTGGCGCCGTTGGATCTCGGGCTGTCGACCGAACTGCGACTGGCGCTGATCATCTTCGTCTCGGCGCTCGGGAAGGCCGCGGGGAGCGTCTTCGCCTTCCACATCGGACAGGAGGCGAAGGAGGCCGGCCCGATCATCAAGCTGCTTCGGCGCTCCCGGTTCGACGTGATCGGCTGGTCCGAGCGTCGAACCGTCGAAGTCGCCCAGCGCTGGGGGTACGCCGGCCTCGCGCTTGCGCTCTCGATTCCCTTCTTCCCCGACACGCTCTCTATCTACGCCTTCGCCGTCCTCGAAGAGGATTACGTCCGTTTCGCTGCCGCGACGTTCGCCGGGAGCGTCGGGCGATTGCTGGTGACGCTGGGGTTGAGCGCGGGCGTGCTGGCGGTGTTATAGAAGCGCCGCCGGCGGCCCGCCGGGTAACCGATCCCGGTCGTGTCCCTCGGTGAAGTCGACGTCCGGTCCCGTCGCCACCAGCCGCTTCGGGTTTATGTTCGCGTGGCTCACGTAGTAGTGGCGGACGATGTGGTCCATGTTGACGGTACGCTCGATACCGGGCGTGGTGTAGAGGTCCTTCGTGTACCCCCAGAGGTGGTCGTACTCGTGGATCGCACGGCGGTTACATTTGAAGTGGGTGTGGTAGACGTGATCGAACCGCACGAGCGTCGCGAACATCGCGAGGTCGGCCTCGGTGAGTCGGTCGCCGGCGAGATAGCGCTGGTCGGCCAACAGGTCGTCGTAGCGGTCGAGCGCCGCGAACAGGTCGTCGACGGCGCGGTCGTACGCGCCCTGTGAGCCGGCGAAGCCGGCGCGGTAGACGCCGTTGTTGATCGGGTCGTAGATGTCGTCGATGAGGCGATCGACCTCGTCGCGGTAGCCCTCGGGGTAGAGGTCCACGTCGCGCGTGGCGAGGTCGTGGGCGGCCACGTCGAGGGTGCGCATGATCTCCTCGGACTCGTTGTTGACGATGGTCTTCGTCTCCGTGTCCCAGAGCACGGGAACGGTCGGTCGGCCGGTGAACTCGGGGTCGGCGTGGACGTAGAGTTCGCGGAGGTAGTCGGCGTCGTAGAGGGGGTCGGGGTGGGCGTCGGAGAACTCCCACCCTTCGTCGTAGCGTTCCGGCTGGACGAGCGAGAGCGAGACGGCGTCGTCCAGTCCCTTCAGACTGCGCGTCATGGCGACGCGATGGGCCCACGGGCACGCCCGCGAGATGTAGACGTGGTAGCGTCCGGCCTCGACGGGGTGTGCGTCGGTGCCGAGGCGGTCGTGGAACGCCTGTTCTTGACGCTCGAACTCCCCGTCGTCGTCGGTCTCTATGTTGATCTCGGCGACCCACTCGCCTTCGACGAGCCGATTCATCGGCCGTTCACCGTAGCGTACATACCGTTTCGTCCGAGCGCGACGGGCAAAAGCCTTCGTCGGCGTTGCGCAACTTATATTAACCACTTAGTAATATCACTTAGTGGTATGTCCTCGTTCAGCGAGTTCAGCCAGGTCGGCGAAGCGGACGTGACGCGAGCGATCGGACGGGAGTGGACCGAGGAGTTCATGAACTTCTCGGACTCGGACGTGCTCATCGTCGGCGGCGGCCCCTCGGGGCTGATGGCGGCGAAGGAGCTCTCCGATCGTGGGGTGAAGACGATGATCGTCGAGAAGAACAACTACCTCGGCGGTGGCTTCTGGCTCGGCGGCTTCCTGATGAACAAGGTGACCGTCCGGGACCCAGCCCAGGACGTGCTGGAGGACCTCGAGGTGGACTACAAGCCCGCCAGCGACACGGAGGGGTTGTACGTCGCCGACGGACCGGAGGCGTGTTCGGGCCTCATCAAGGCCGCCTGCGACGCGGGCGCGAAGATCCAGAACATGACGGAGTTTACGGACATCGTGATCCGCGAGGACCACCGCGTCGGCGGCATCGTCATGAACTGGACGCCGGTCCACGCGCTGCCCCGGGAGATCACCTGCGTCGACCCCATCGCCGTCGAGGCGGACCTCGTCATCGACGCGACGGGCCACGACGCCGTCGCCGTCTCGAAACTGCAGGAGCGCGGCGTCCTCGAGGCCCCCGGCATCGAACACGCCGAGGAGCACAACACCGGGATGGACGACACCGAGGACGGCCAATACGGCGCGCCCGGCCACGACTCGCCCGGCCACGACTCGATGTGGGTCGGCGAGAGCGAGGACGCCGTCGTCGAGCACACGGGCCTCGTTCACGACGGCCTGATCGCGACGGGGATGGCCGTCGCCACCACCTACGGTCTGCCCCGGATGGGGCCGACCTTCGGCGCCATGCTGGTCTCGGGCAAGCGCGCCGCACAGGCCGCCATCGACGAACTCGGCATCGACGCCACGGACGTGAAACTCACGTCGCGGGCGCCGGCGGACGACTGAGGACCAGTGGTCGAGACGGTCGCCCTCTACCGCGTGCCAACCACCCCGGCGGACGCCGACGCCATCGCGGACTGGCTCCGCGACCGGGTGGACGCCGAAGTGCAGGTGCGCGACCGACTACTCGGGTCCGTGGACGGCGCCGACGCGCTCGCCGAGGCACTCGCCGCCGCCCGCGTCACCGATCCCTACGACCGCGGGACGGGGAACATCGTGGTCGGTGTCGTCCGTTACGAGGAGCGGGCGCCTTCGGCCCCGGAACGGGCCGGCGGCATCGTCTACGACGGGCGGGCGGTCCAGCGCGCGCTGAACGCGCGCCCTCCCGGCCGGCGGGGTTTGGATCACATTCACCTCCCTCCGGTAGCGTCCTCGGGACGTGGGGCGACCGCGACGGGCGCCGGCACAAGCGCGTGGCCGTTCTCGGACAGCCCTCGTTGATCTCGGTGCCCGGTCGCTACGAGGCGCCCGCCAAGCCCGAGGCGTACTACGACGAAAAGAGCAAACACGCCGTGCTGACGGGTGACGCGCCGCCACGCGAGGTGCTGGAGGCCGGCGTCGAGGGCGACTTCCTCGTCGCCGGCGACCCACGCACGACCGACGCGCTGAAGTGGTACGTCCTCGCCGCGACGGACTCCGTGGAGACGGGCACCGCCTTCTGTGACGACGAGGACTGCCGGTTGCACGACGCTCACCGCCAGCCCGGCGCGGTGCGGGCGCAACTCCGCGCCCCCGAGTTCTGTGACCGCCACCCCCAGCGGGACGGCCCGCGCCGCCCGGCC
>ERZ1034573.316-NODE-316-length-14152-cov-128.378662_pt1 | contig 14152 bp, 16 predicted proteins | sample MGYA00520641_ERZ1034573 | MGnify/ENA primary metagenome ERZ1034573 (study PRJEB33760, sample SAMEA4777724) | hypersaline lake metagenome | biome: hypersaline environment; feature: brines | place: Spain | collected 2014-08 | depth 0 m ...
ATGGGAACCCTTGTTGAGGAGTGCCAGCAGAGCGACGTATCAGAAAATATCTCAACTATTATGATTGATCCTATGGGTATCTTCTGGTCGATGAAAAGACCTAATGAGAGGGATGTCTCAATGCTAGATAAATGGGATATGAAGCCTGAGGCATTTGACGCCCAAGTCTACATACCTAAGGGAAAGACCAGAGACTTTGATGAAAAGGAGATGCCTTACGACGATACTTTTACCCTAAATCCTGCGCAGTTGACCTCTGAGGAATGGAGGATGGCCTTTGGACTTGACTCCAACACAGAAATGAGTATTCTTCTTGAGAGAATGTGTGAGGATCTTACAGATGAGTTTGGAGATGAATACAGGATAAAACACATGAAGAAAGCCTTGGAGAAGTATGAGTTCCCGGAAAAGACGAAACGCGGACTTGAAAACCGTCTGAGGAATGCTGAGGACTGGGGTGTTTTTGGAGAAGAATCATCTATAGACAAACTTACAGAAGCCGGTGAACTTTCTATCGTTGACGTATCTGTGTTTGGCCAGCTTTCCGGAGGTACGCGAGTACAGGCTCTTGTAGTTGCTATACTGGCTAAGAGAATACTTAGGAGAAGAATGGCTGCGCGCCGACTTGAGGAGCTTGATGAGATGCAAGGGCTGGATAGAGCCGATGAACCCATACAGTGGATGTTAATTGATGAGGCTCACGAGTACCTTCCTGCTGAAGGAGAGACACCTGCCACTAATCCGCTTCTGAGGTGGGTGAAGATTGGTAGAGAGCCTGGTGTATCTCTTGTGCTCTGTACCCAGCAGCCGGCAAAACTTCATCCAAATGCTCTTTCTCAGATGGATTTGCTGCTTGCACATCGGTTAACCGCCCAGCAGGATATTGACGCGCTTCAGGAAATCATGCAGACTTACATGCGTTATGATCTCAGACACTACATTGATGCGTTACCTGACCGGCCTGGTACAGCCATGATAATGGATGATAACTCGGAAAGAGCATATCCTGCCCAGATGAGGCCGAGAAAGTCCTGGCACGCCGGAGGAACACCTGACGCATTTGACTGAGAAGATGGCATCCAACCAAGTAATTACACAGGAGGTCCTTAACAGGACAGAGTACTTTTTCAGAGTTCCTTTTGAGAACCAGCAGATACTACCTACGCTTCTTCCATTGATTGCAGGAGCTGTGATAATGGAGCTCTACTTCGGGAAACACAAGCAGGAAGCGCTTGGATGGAACACAAGCGTAGGTAACGCTGCCCTTTGGATGACTACAGGTGTTTCGCTCCTGCTTTCAGAGTCATCTCTCACGCAGCCGGAGCTTTACGCTGTTTACGGGCTTATAGGCTTGGGTGCTGTGGTCACCTTTCTGGATTTCTTTCATATCTGGTCTTCAACCGTTGCATTTGTAGTTTCTTCCTCTGCGATGGTTTACACTCTTGCATATACTTTGGTTGTGACGATAAAATCCGGTTTTCCTGCTGATCAAGTAACTTTGAAAGCCGCTGCCCTTTTTTTCGTCAGCGTGAACCTGATATTCAAGATTATTCAGGGCTTTGAAACTGACGAAGATTCTTCAATGGATTTCTCCTGACTTGGAAAAACTCTACTCTAATATATTTTCAGAACCAGTTAATGTTTAGATGAGTGTTCTGGATACTGAGAAGATTGAGTCAAGAGCTTATCAAGAGGTTATAGCTGCCTCTGCATCTGACAGAAATACCTTGGTGGTTCTGCCGACGGGTCTTGGTAAGACAATCATCGCGGTGATGGTGGCCTCGATCAAGATGAAGGATGACCAGAAAATCCTGATGATGGCTCCAACCAAGCCGCTTGCAAGCCAGCACTGTCAAACCTTTAGAGAGTTTCTAAATGTTCCAAAAGACCAGCTTAAGGTTATGACCGGTGATACAAGACCTGAGGAAAGATATGATCTGTGGAAGGATAGGAGAGGTTTTTTTGCGACACCTCAGGTTGTTGAAAACGATCTTATCTCAGGCGAAGTACCTGTACAGGATTTTTCACTGGTTATCTTTGACGAAGCTCACAGGGCCACTGGTGACTACAGCTATGTTTTCATAAACGAGAAGATGGATGTTCAGAATCTTGCTCTCACTGCTTCTCCGGGAGGATCCAAGGAACAGATTATGGAGGTGGCTGAAAATCTTGATATAGATAACTTTGAGGTCAGAACCGAAGATGATCCCGATGTTGAGCCGTATATAGAGGAGAAAGAGGTTAACTGGATCAACGTCGAGCTGGATGACAAGTTTATGGAGGCAAAGTCAAAGATGGAGTCTGCAAAAAGAGATCAGCTGAAAAAGTTGAAGTCTCTGGGGCAGCTGGACTCCACAAGCAACGTGAACAAGACTGATCTACTTAAGCTTCGTGGACAAATCTCGTCAAAGCTTTCCAAGAAAGACGATCCCAAACTCTACTCCGCTATATCAAGGGTTGCAACAGCACTCAAGATTTCTCAGGCGGTCGAACTACTGGAGACGCAGGGTGTCAGCCAGTGCTTTGATTATATAGATGGCTTGGAGAACGATGACTCAAAGGCAGCTTCGAGAGCACTTGAAAACGAGGATATGCAGAAAGCCAGGAACCTTATCAAATACCTGAAAACCGAGGATGAGGAGCATCCCAAGCTTGACAAAACCGTAGAGATACTCGAAGGGCTTGAAGAAGATGGCAAGGCTCTTGTCTTCACAGAGTACAGGTCTTCTGTGGAAAATATTACTGAAAGGCTTAAACAGGAAGATATGGATGCTACAAGGTTTATAGGCCAGTCAGGTGACCAGGGAATGAGCCAGAAACAGCAGATCGAGCTTCTTGACGAGTTTCGAGACGGTGAGCACCAGGTAGTGGTTTCAACCAGTATAGGTGAGGAAGGGCTTGATATACCGGCAGTGGATTACGTTGTCTTCTATGAGCCGGTTCCATCTTCTGTCAGGAGTATCCAGAGGGCGGGCAGAACAGGCAGACAGGAATCAGGTGAGGTATACGTTCTAATTGCAGAAAACACACGTGATGAAGGCTATTACTGGAGTGCACAGCACAAGAAAAAGAACATGAATAAGGTGCTGCAGCAGCTGAAAAACGAAGAAATGGAAAACCAGGTTTCAGGCCCTCAGAGATCCCTTAACGGATTCAAATCTGAAGAGGAGGGTCAAGAACAGGAACAGGTTGATCAAAACCAAGGAGACCGGGTTGAGATTGTTGTTGACGACAGGGAGAACTCCGTTGCAAAGAAGCTTTCCAAGATGGATGTTAATGTGGATAAGCAGAGGCTTGAGGTAGCTGACTTCCTGGTTTCCGAGGACACTGCTGTCGAGAGAAAGCAGGCGGAAGACTTTGTTGATTCAATACTTGATTCACGTCTGTTTGATCAGATTATCGAGATGCAGGACTACAGCAACCCTATACTGATTATTGAAGGTGACAACCTGTACTCTCACCGTGATGTCCATCCTAATGCTATAAGAGGAGCTCTTGCCACCGTTGCTATAGATTATGGGATGGCGGTGCTGTGGAGCGACGGAAACAAGGATACAGCTGAGCTTTTGAACTCACTGGCAAAAAGGGAGCAGGAGGACAAGGACAAAAATATTGCTGTAAGAGCGGACAAATCACCTACAACTGATGAAGAGCTTCAGAAGTATGTTGTAGGAGGTCTTCCAGGTGTAAATACTAAGATAGCTGAGAGGCTACTCAAGGAGTTTGACACCATTCAATCGGTTTACACCGCCTCTTTTGAAGAGCTTAAAACCGTTGAAGGTATAGGTGAGAAGAAGGCTTCTGAGATAAGAGAGCTTATCGAGAGAGGTTACACTTAGATGGACCCTATTATAGTTGGCGTTGATCCTGGAAGTACGTCGGCGGTGGCAGCAGTGGACTTTCAGGGAGAGCTTGAACTTCTGGAAAGCGGTAAGAACTTTCCTCCTAGGGATATAATCTCGGAAATCGTGGATGCTGGTAAGCCTGTGATGGTGACCTCTGATAAAGGTGAGACTCCGTCAAAGGTAAAGAAGATTGCTGCTTCGGTTGGTGCAAGAGAGTTTGTACCTGAGAAAGATCTCTCAAAGGACAGGAAGAAAGAGCTTGGGCAGGGCAGTAACTCACATGAGAAAGATGCCTCTGCAGCTGCCATGCACGCGTTTAAAACCCATAGAAGCGGTATAGAAGAGATAAAAACACTCTCTCAAGACATGGACTTGGATACGGCTGAAGTGGCAAAAAAGTACTTTAAACCGGGCAAGAACGTAATGGAGGATAGCCAGGAGGAAGAAAACACCAAAGACGAGAAAGGCAGGAATAATCCGTTTAAGAGGAAGGCTGAGAGGTTAGAGGAAAAGGTTGATACACTTCAAGAGGAACTTGAGGAGAAGGAGGAGAGCTTGGAGTTTAAGGAGCAGCAGAGGAGAGATCTTCAAAGCAAGTACGACAAGCTTAAGGCCGGTAAGACGGAAGACATTCTCAAGGACACCAAGGTAGAGAAACTAAAGAATAAGATTGAGCAGAGAGATAAGAAGATAGACAGGCTCCAAGACAGACTTGATAATGCCTTGCTTAGGGAAAAACAGTACAAAAAAGCTGTTGAGGAAATTCAGAAAGGCGGAAAGATTGTTCCTTTAGTTGAGGAAAGCTCCCCTGGAGAGGAGCCGTTTGTAACCTACTCAAAAGAGCTCAGGGACAGAATGAGATCCAAAGGAAAGGAGGTTTACCACGTTGACGAGGCGGAAGGTATAGAACTGGGTGAAAGGTTTGTTCTCACCGAGTTTGAAGACGGTGAAGATATAATCAAAAGGTACAGAAGCTCAAGATGATTAAAAAATACATCAGCAAACTTGACCTGAATGAGAATCAGAGAAAGTTGTTTGAGGCAAACCTATTTCTCGTCAAGATGCTTGCTGTAGGAGCTATCTTTCACATCATCTTGTGGATATACCCTGATACCTCAGGTATTCAGTCATCTTATGCCCAGTTTATAGCCTCTCTTATGAATTATCTAGGGTATAGCTTCCGGGCAGAGTCTGTCTATATTCTTCCAGGTTACGAGATCACTCAGGACTGTCTAGGCTGGAAGTCAATGATGGCTTTCACAGCTCTAGTGGTTTCCTCAACACAGGACATAGTTGAGAACACGAGGTATATCCTGGCTGGCGTAGCAGTTCTGGCAGTTGCAAACACAGTCAGAGTAATCACTACCATCCACCTGAGTGAGATAGGGTTGATCAGTTTTGAGGTGATACACGGCTTTCTCTGGAAATGGAGTCTTACAGCGGTTGTACTTATGTGCTGGATTCTCTGGTTCAATTTCTACAGGGATCAGTAAAGTCCGTACAGTATCCAGAGACCTGAAGACGTTAGATCAGTGAGCAGCAATGCCAGAAGGAACACAGGTATAAACGGCACTCCTGTGCGTACTTCCACAGTGTCTGAAACCTCCGAAGCCTCCTCTTCTGTCAGTCCTCTGATCTTTCTTCCAAAGCCCTGTCCAGGTGAGGCAACGTCACCGGCTTCAACCTCTTCCGGAGACTTCTCCAGTATCATGTACTTATCCTGAACCATCTTCAGGAAAACAAAAACCACTCCGGAAACAGATATAAGCAGGAAAAAAACCAGGCCGTTGAACCCTTGAGAGTTCATTAAGGCACCTATTAACCCTGCCAGCACCACAGTGCCGGCTAGCGTAACTTCCCTCTGTCTGACAGCATTTAGGAAGTCAATTAAACCGCCGCCTTGACTTACAAACTTGTATACGGAGTATACGATTGTGACTGCTACTGATGCAAACATGAAGTTGGCTATAAGATCAAGCACGTAACCCAGATTGAAGGCTCCGGAGACAGGTCCCGCAGCTGTAAAACCTAGCGCAGAGAGTGTCATTGCGTCTGCTCCTCCCCACATACCTCTCCAGTATGCACCCCATCCGTATATTGAGAAAATAACACCCACACCTATGGACCAAGCTATGGCCTCAAGTCCTGCCGAACTCAAGGAATAGGCTCCATGCAGACCTAGACCTCCTACAATACCGATTAAGCCAGGAACATCCGGAACATCGTGATTGTTAAACACGTCGTAAATCGAGTTCACTAGAAGCACTACAAAACTTAGTATATGAGATAAAACCAGGAACATAATGGTAATTTAAACCGTAAACAGAATAAAAAGTAGGTGTGGAATCAGAATCTGTCAAGGAGGCTATTTGCGATCCGGGAAACTACGCAGTGCTGAAGTCTCTGGCACAGGCAGACGAAATGGAGGTAACGGAACTGCAGGACCAGACAGGTATCTCAGAACATAGGCTGAATCAGAAGCTTCAGGATCTGAATAAGATAGATCTTATTGAGGAACAGAGAGATAACCTGAAGCCAAGCTATATCCTGGAAGACCAGCACAGAAAGAAACTTTCCGACCTAAAGGAAGAAGCGGTCAGCAAGTTTGGACAAGATGATAACAGTAAATCTGTAGATAAGAAACAGCTCCTAGAGGAGCTTTCTAGTCTTAAGAAAGATCTCAGGGAAAATCTTGAGAACGAAGGTTTGGATAGAAAGGAAAAGACAAAGCTGAGGTCTAGGCTGGATCTAGCTGAGGACTTGGAGGAACGTATTCAGGGTGGAGAAGACTCCTATAGCATGCTTGAAGCTCAGGCGCTTTATCAGAGGTTAAGCAAAGTATGTATGGAAAGTGATTTGACTCAAGACGGTGTCCATCTTAGGGATTTGAAGCTTGTAGATAATATTGACGGTGTTCTTGAATCTGGTAGTGAGGACGAGGACAGTTTTAGATCGTTTTTTGGGAATAGATGGATTAGAAGTGACAGGTTCTAGGTGCACCTCGAGTTAAAAAATTTGCAGCTGATATTTCTTGTATGACTAAGTTTATGTTTGAAGGTAGACTTGATACTGGAAGAGCTGAAACACCTTTTGAAAGAGAGGTAGAGGCAGATTCCATGGATCACGGTAGAGAGAAAATTTACTCACAGCTGGGCAGCGAGCACTCCGTGACACGCAGCAAAATAACTATCAAAAACGGTGAAGAGGCTTAGAAGGTGGTTTATCGATGGATAGAGAGATGATGCAGCAGTATCAGCAGCTACAGCAGCAGATGGAGGAGATGCAGGAGCAGCTTGAACAGATCAAGGAAAGAGCTGAAGAGGTTGAACAAGCGGTTGACGGCGTCGAAGAGCTTGAAAGTGTTGAAGAAGGATCGGAAGTCTTGGTGCCTATCGGTGCAGGTGCATACGCCTTTGCCGAACTTAAGGACAGTGAAACTGTGGTAACCAATGTTGGCGGAGAGGCCTTTGAGGAGAGAGATCTTGACAGCGCTAGAGAGCTGCTTGAGGATCAGGAAACGCAGCTTAGGGATACTGAGCAGCAGCTTGAGGAAGATATGGAGGAAATGCAGCAACAGCTTCAGCAGATTCAGATGCAGATCCAGCAGCAACAGCAGCAAGGCGAGCAGTAATGCTTGGAAACCTGAAGGATTCCGTAAAAGAGTTTTCCTCGAGCGTCAAGTCAGCTGTTACGGAAAAACAGCTTGATGAGGAAGACGTTGAACCTATTCTGGAGGAGTTTAGACTCAAGCTTCTGAAAAACAATGTTTCTTTGGAAGTTGCCCAAGAGATTGAGGAGGAGATGAAACAGAAGCTTGTCGGTGAAGAGGTAGGAAGAAACAAGGTCGAGAATCGTGTTGAGGAAGCCTTCAGGAACAAGATAAATGAGCTTGTTGACGATGATTTCAATCTTGAGAAAAGAATTGATGGATCTGAAGATCCGCCTACGGTTTTCCTGATAGGTTTTAACGGCTCAGGTAAGACAACTACAGCGGCTAAGCTAGCGGATAAGCTGAAGGATAGAGGAGTGGTTCTTGGCGCCGGTGATACCTTTAGGGCGGCGTCTATTGAGCAGCTTGAGGAACATGGTGAGAACTTGGATGTGAAGGTGGTGACTCATGAGTATGAGTCTGATCCTGCGGCTGTTGGATATGATACCGTTGAGCATGCTGAGAAGAACGGTAAAGTGGCGATAGTGGATACTGCGGGAAGGTCTCATTCTGATGACAACCTGATGGATGAGCTGAAGAAGATGGTTGATGTGAATGATCCTGATGTCAGTTTTCTTGTGGTTGATGCCTTGGCGGGCAATGATGTCTTGGAGCAGGCAGATGCGTACGAGGGAATGTTTGACGCTGTGATCGTAACTAAGATGGATGTGGATGAGAAAGGTGGTGCTGTTCTATCCCTCAGCCACAGAAGCGGTAAGCCTATAGCCTTTCTTGGTACAGGACAGGATTACGGTGACTTAGAAGAGTTTGATACTGAAAGGTTTGCTGATAGGATACTTGAGTAGTATTTTTAGAGGTATGCCTTTTGTTCTTCCATTCTCTGCTTCATTGATTCTTCCAGTTTTTCCAGCTTTGATCTAAGAGGTGCCATGTCGTCGTCAAAGTCGCTCATCTTAACCTGCTCTCCCTCACTGCGTTGCTGGATTCTCTCCTTTCTCATTACTGTTAGAAGATGGTTGATCTCGGCCACAAGCTGTTCGTATTGTTTTAGCTCGGCTTCGATGTACGAGATTTCTTCGCCTAGCTCTTCCTGAAGTTCCTCGGTTACCTCTTGCTTTATCTGTTGCTTATCTACTCCGAATTTTCTTCTTACGGTCCTGTAGAACTTCTCCATTCCCATCAAGATCAACCTGTATTTACCACTTCATCGTAAAATCTTTTAAGAGTGGTGTTGCCTTGCGTCATCTTCTTCAGGAATCTTCTTGCTTTGACCTTCTCTGGGATCCTTCTTTATTTCCTCCTCTTCATCCTGCTCTTTGACGGGTTCCGGCACTGAAACCGCCATCTCCCTGACTTGACCCTGCTGATAGAACCTTGCGGTCACAGCTCCTAAAACAGCATCAAACTCCTGTGCACTCTCAATACCTGAGGAGTCGATACCATACCCTTCAAGTCCTTCATCTGAGTCGATAGCAAGTTCTCTTCCCGTGATCACGGGATTGAAACGGATATACTCAGGTATTTCATCGCCCGGTATGTTCTGTGAGATAGAGCCCTTCAATGAGAGGAACCGTCTGACGGTTCTTACGTCGTCTTTTGCAGGTGTGAAGATAAATCCTTCCTCCTGTAGTTTTTCCTCGCTCTCGCTGAGAGATCTTCTTTCCTCAAGCCCTGTGTCAACGGCTACAATCTGAGGCTTCTTATCCTTGATTAGATCAAGTATCTCCTTGTTTGATTCAACGCTGACTGACTCTGTTTCCTCTGAAATAAAGGCTACGGCGGCATTTTCTCCAGACTCTCCAAAGCTTATTCCACATAACATATATCTACACCCTTACCTTCTGTTTGGGCTTGTAACCTTTTGTTTCACCATTCTGGTTCTTCTGTGTTTGAAAATCTTTCAGCGACATATTGATCTGATTCTTGTTATCTGTGCTATCCTTTATGGTCTTGATGAAGTCAAGTAAGGCTTTGTTGAAGTCCTGAGGCTTTTCGTAGTAGCTGAAGGTGCCGGCTTGATTAAGAACGCTTAGTGAGCCTTTTGAGGCTATTCTCTTCGCATAATCCATGTCTGAAAGTCTGTCATCTGCTGAAGCTATAACAAGAGAGTTTTCAGATATCTTAGACGCTTCGCATCTCTCTATAAACGTTTTGAAGTCTTCGTAATCTGGGAGCCTGAGAGTATTCATGAACTGTTTTACGGTGCTGTAATTTGTCTTTTTTGAGAAGAGCAGCTTGCCGGCTATCTTAGGTTTAAACTTGCTTAGAGAGTAAAGAGCCTTCATTATCCTTCTCTGAGGGAATCTGTTAAATCCTTGCCGTGGATTGGTAAGTACTGTAGATATTACATCTTCTCTGTCCGCAAAGCTCTGTATAAGGCTGTTGCCGGTCATGTTTGAAACTAATACGGCGTCTGTTACGTGCTCTTGGTCAAGTATTGCCTTGAGCCCTGATTTCTCGCCTTTAAAGTTCCGGTAACTTACTGTTGGTCTGAAGCTTATGGTGTGGAAGTTTCTGGAGAAGTATCGTAGTTGCTGATTCCAGAGCTCTGGGTTTAAGCCGCCAGGAGCAAATATAACGGATATTCTGGATTCCAGGTCCGATTCGTAGTAGTGGAGGTTTTCTTCTCCCACTTTTCTTGTAGAAAACTGCACTATACCTATTAGATTCACCTCTAAAGCTTTTATCCATTTCATTCGAGTAAAGACTTAAGAACACGATGTCTATGACTTCAGAGATATCATCTAGGATACCAGAACTGCTTGACTTGGTACTTGCATTGTACTTGGCTGACCAGGCGAAAGGTATGTTTACAGGCTTTCTAGTGTTTTTATCCTCGTTTTACATCCTGTTTGGCCTGAGCTCAAAGCAGAGGTTGTTTGATACTCTTGGCATGTTTGTACATCCAGGTAAGTCTGCTATCCTTGTCTTGCTTCTGGGTGTAACGTATCTAGGTGTACAGGGTTACAGTCTCCTGCAGATTTTTCTGGGTTCTCTTGGTTTCTTTGTCTTTGGCGGCGCAGTTGGATGCTTTGTGTACGGTTACTGGAATATCTAGCTGAAAGAGTTTTAACACTTTCAGCCTATTGCTGTAACATGTTTGACAAAATAAAGGATTCGATACAGAAGTTTTCCTCAAGAAATGTGGCTGACCGGGAGGCTGTTGAGCAGCTTACAAAAGATATTCAGAGAGACTTGATTAGGGCGGATGTTGATGTTTCTCTGGTATCTGATCTGACTGATGAGATTAAGGAAGAGGCTCTTGAGGAGGATCTTCCATCTGGGCTGTCAAGGAAAGAGCATGTTTTGAAGATTGTCTACGACAGGCTTGAGAACCTTCTTGGTGATGAGGCAGACGTTGAGGTTGAACCTAAAAATATACTTCTGTCCGGTCTCTATGGAGCCGGAAAAACAACTACGGCCGGTAAGCTAGCTGACTTCTACAGGAAGAGAGGATTAAAAGTCGGTCTGATAGCAGCGGACACCGACAGGCCGGCAGCATACAACCAGCTTAAGCAGATTGCGGATGACGTAGATGCACAGTTCTTCGGTGATCCGGAGGCAGAGAATCCTGTAAAAGTGGTTGAGAGAGGTATGAGTCAGTTAGATGCTGATGTGAAGATCGTGGACTCAGCAGGACGAGACTCTCTAGATGATAATTTAAAGAAAGAGCTTTCTGCCATATCTGAATCCTTTGGTCCTGATGAAAAGTATCTGGTTATGCCTGCTGACATAGGTCAGTCTGCACGTGAGCAGACAGATATGTTTGACGAGGCGGTAGGTCTCACCGGTGTTATAGTTACAAAGATGGATTCCTCAGCAAAGGGAGGAGGTGCTTTAGTTGCCTGTGCGAACTCTGATTCGTCCGTTCAGTTCATAGGTACCGGTGAGAAGATGGGTGACCTGGAGCAGTACGATCCTGTAGACTTTGTCTCCGATATGATAGGTCAGCCTGACCTGGAGAGTCTCTTGGATAAGATTGAGGAGATGGATGCTGATCCGGAAGCTATTCTTGAGGGAGAGTTTACAATGGAGGATTTCAAGGAGCAGATTGAGTCCGTGACACAGGCAGGTGTCATGGAGGAGATGATGCAGCAGCTTCCATTCTCATCAAACCAGCTTCCTGACAACATGCAGGACATGACCGAAGGCAAGATAGAGAACTACACCGTGATCATGGATTCGTTGACCGATGAGGAGATGAGAGATCCTTCAATTATCAAAGGTTCAAGGAAAGAGAGGATTGCAGAGGGATCTGGAACCTCGAAGTCAGAAGTGGGGGAACTTGTCAAGCACTTTAAACAGACAAAGAACATGGTTAACAAGTTTGACAAGAACTCTATGAAGCGTGGAAACATGAAGGATATGATGAGCAAGATCGGTTTCTAGTACTGTTCAGGTAGCTCTATCTCTTTCCTTCTATCACGTAGCTTCTTCAGTTCTTCTCTGCTGTACAGGTGTCCGATCCCGATTTTTCTCTCAAACATCTGTGTCTTCTCCCTAAACTCTCGTTCAACCTCTTCGTCTATCAAAGATATCCGGGTGTGTGCGACATCCGAAGAAGTGCTCAAGGCATCAATAAAGTAAGATACACGTAGAGGAACTCCGTAGTCATACTTCCGAATAAGATTAAGCTTTCCTAAGAGCTTTGTACCTGCTAACGAAGCCATTAGAACTCCTCTATACACAGGATTAGTAACCATGTTTTCCTTCAGCTTTCTCCTGATCATAATATATTGAGTGTATTTACCTGCAGCTAGGTTATTTCTTCCTTACAGAAAGTCTATATCAGGCCCTCAATATAAGTGTTTCACACTACGAAAATTTCAATATATGATAGCGGTGATCTCAGACTCACATATACCTGATCGGGCTGACTCGATTCCTGAAGAGTTTCAACTTAAAATGAAGGATGCTGACAAGGTAATTCACTGTGGAGACTTTGAATCAGAGGAGGTTTACAGGCGTCTTAGTGAAAACTATGATTTGATCGGAGTAAAGGGTAACTGTGATTACTTTGATATAGAATCTTCTCATAAGTTTACCCGGAAACAGGTTGATTTTGGAGTATATCATGGTGCAGGTATTCATCCTAGAGGCCATCACCCGACGCTTGCCAAAACTGCTCGTCAACTTGGAGTAGATGTTCTCCTTCATGGACATACTCACCAGCAGGAGATCGCAGAACACGACGGAAAAATTCTCCTGAACCCAGGATCATGTACAGGAGTAGGCGGCGGGTCATCGAAAAGAAAGGATCCATCCATGATGAAAATTAAGGTAAGAGATCGGAAGCTTGAGGTTGAGATTGTTAATAAAGATAGAGAGTCTGGAGACATCTACACATCTAGTGAGAAAATTCTAAATATCGACAGTATCTCAGACAAGGAATGACCGAAACTGTCAAAAATATCTTGCTCTAAAGATTACTACTCCTTTGCAGCCTGTATAAATAAGAATTGGACAAGAAATCTGATAACATGGATATTCCATCAGTTGAGGAGAAGAGAGACCAGCTTGTTGAGGGTGAAAGTTTGTGTGATCACTGTCTTGGCCGGCAGTTTGCCCAGCTTGGTCATGGACTGGAAAACTACGAGAGAGGCCTAATTGCCCGTGAAACTGATGATTTAGACGAGGACAGTTTTGTCGAGGACAATGTTCCAGAGGATGCGGAACAGGATCATAGGTGTGGCTGCGATGCCTGTGGACTGGTTTTTGAGGAACTGGATCACTGGGTTAATATGGTGATTGATTCTTTTGATCGTTACGAGCTTGAGACATTTCTGATAGGTATAAGGCCGCCAGAGGATGCTGTTTCACGAGAGGATGAGATCTGGGGTGAGTACGGCACGCAGTTCACAGAACCTATCAAGACGGAGCTTTCAAGACTGATAGGAAAGAGAATAGAGGACAAAATGGATGTTACAGTTGATTTTGAACGTGCTGATATAATGGCTGTAGTAGATATGCGTGATGGAAAGGAGAGAGTTGAGCTACAGGTCAACTCAGTCCTGATCTACGGACAGTACAATAAGTATTCACGGGAGATTCCGCAGACGGAGTGGCACTGCAGAAAATGCAGAGGTTCAGGATGCGACGAGTGTGACTGGACCGGAAAACAGTATCCCACTAGTGTACAGGAGGAGATCCAGGAGCCATTTATACGTGATTCAAAAGCTATTGAGGCAAAGTTTCACGGCGGTGGCCGGGAAGACGTTGATGCAAAGTGTTTTGGGAAGAGAGAGTTTGTGCTTGAGCTGATTGAGCCTCTTAACCGCGATCTTGACCTGGAGGAACTTCAGGAAGAGGTGAATGAAAGTACTGACAAGGTTGAGGTTTTTGAGATGCAGTACACTCACAAGGACAAGGCTGCGGATATCAAGCAGAAGCACGCCGATAAAAAGTACAGAGCACAGGTTGAGACTGAGGAAGAGTTTTCCGAGGAGGATCTAAAACATATTTCAGAAGTTGTTGGAGAGGTTGAGCAGGAGACTCCGGAGAGGGTTGAACACAGGCGTGCCGAAAAAATCAGGAAACGTGAGGTCTACGATGTTTCATGGGAAAAAACAGGAGAAAAGAGTTTTGAGCTGGAGGTTAAGGCTGAGGCAGGTACTTACATCAAGGAGTTAATCCACGG
>ERZ1034573.319-NODE-319-length-14133-cov-9.264242_pt1 | contig 14133 bp, 19 predicted proteins | sample MGYA00520641_ERZ1034573 | MGnify/ENA primary metagenome ERZ1034573 (study PRJEB33760, sample SAMEA4777724) | hypersaline lake metagenome | biome: hypersaline environment; feature: brines | place: Spain | collected 2014-08 | depth 0 m ...
GTTCAGGACGGTCATAGTCTTTATCGTTTAATACTCCATGAGTTTCAGTTTCAAATATTTTATCTATCGTTAATTCCACACCGTGTGGAGTAACTCTTTCTTCATCAACTGTACTGTCATCTGAATTTTTGATATGATTACTTACAAATTTTCCTGATTTAAACATTCATTGCTCTTTTGGCGGCAAGTGGGCTTTAATGTCTGGACCGTCTGCTACTTTGTTCATGTGAACATTACATAGTGGACAATTTACCTTTGCAGATGACATACATCTGTAGTTGCATCTTATACATTCAAACCACCGCAAGTCATATTCAGTTTTTTCTACGTTTTCTTCTTGCATATTTGTTTTATACTCCTAATACCCCATCCAAAGAATCGAACTTTGATTAAACCATTATAGGGCGTTAAATCGAGCTATCTATACGTTTTCAAACACAGCTTTTGTTTGTCCCATACGTTCACTTTTAATTCCATCTTCTTTTAACTCGTTTTTCCGAGTTTCACTTCTGGACAAAGGTTTTATATCAGTATCGTGTTCACACTTCCCTCTTACGTGATATGACACTTTAGTTGCCATTCCATCTAGAGTTATTTTCATATAATCTAAGCCATCGTCAGATGCATATATATCATCATCACATTTCCTGAAGCTTCTGGCTATATCTCTTATGGTCTCACCCATTTCCGCTTGGGTTCTCATAAAGTTACATTCGTTTTGTGTTATGTGTAGATTTCTGCTATGCTCACATTCGTCATTTACATGTCTCCATACAGTTGTCATGTGTATATGTAGCGACTGAGAAATTTCTTTATATGTCACATCTTCATTTTCATATCTGTTCGTCATTTCTTCACATAAATTAGGGGATACTTTATTTGGTCTTTTCTTAGTTTTGTCATTATCACCACGCGATTTCTTTATTTCCTTTTTGAGTATGCTTCTTTGTTCTCCTGTAATTCCATTATTAACTATACCTTGTATATCACCGCTTTCGTCGTGTTTGCTTGCCATGTCAGTCTTTTTCTAATCGTGGAGCAATAATATAAATAATCTGTGCATTAGAGTTAGTGTCTAAGTCCACATCAAATCTTATTGGGTGGTCATCTTTAACATGAATAGTTACCGATTCAGCTTGACTAAATACACTTTTTATATCTTCAAGATACTGTATGCTGATGAACGTTTGATGTTCTTCAAATGCATCATCCACAGATGGGTCATTATTGTAGAATTGTTTAGCGAAGTTTCCTGCAGTTTTGTCAGTTGACCTTACTTGAAGCATATCACTTTTTGTTTCAAATGATATACCAATGTCGTCTTGGTCTACCATTTTATTTGCATGGTTTATTGTTTTCTTCAACTCTGACCCATCAACTACAATTTGGTTCTTATGGCTAAGTTTATCCATATTCCGTATATCTTGAACTACATCAGGGTCTAGTGTGGTAATTTCAAACTGTAAGTCGTCATCTACAATATCCATTCTCATCATATTTGAGCCACCTGATGTAACAGGCCATGTTACTTTTAGGTCACTTGTAGATGATACACCAGATAAACAGTCACGTATTCTAGTAAAGTTCAATCCTATTTCGATTTGGTCTGTACCTTCAAGCGATAATCCATTCAATGCTTCATCTTCAATCTTCGATATGCAAATTCCGACGTTTGCTGGGTCAGCTACTTCAGTAAATATTCTGTCGTCTGTTAATAACAACTTACCCTCATCACGAAATGACTGCACTGACTCAATAAATGTATCGAAGTATCCAACAGTACATGAGAACTTTACGTTCACATCCGCTACTTCTGATTCACTCAGTCGTGGCATTGTTATATATCAAATCATCATGTGGGTCTTTTATTTTAGTCACTGTTCTTCCTATTTCTTTGTATTGTCTGCCGCAATTATTACATTCTTTCATATCTGAAAACGTCATTCGGTTGTTACACACACATTCAATCTCGGTCTTGTTTTCCGACTTCCATCTTTCATCTAGCTGCATTGATGGTTTAAAGTCTGGAAACTTTGTTTGTCTTACAGCAAGAACACGCTCTTTATTGGTCATATTGAGCCATACATCTGTATCAATACCTAAAATGGTATCATCAGAATCGTTAGAACCAACATTTAATACATCACACCCATCAGTGTCATCATAAATACCAAGTTCTAATTCACTGCCTTCATTTTTGTAATGTTCTTCTGGGCTATCATCCGACGAATCATCTGTTTTAAATGCGTCTAGTCCCATTCTGGTTCGTGGTAAGCATAAGCATCTTCGTCTCCATCCCAATTCTCGTGTGGTTCTACACTTTCAATTCCAGGACACTTGCCTTGGTCATACCATCTGCAAAACTTCTTACACATGTATTCACCATCTGGCGTTTTAGGCGCTGGAGTACCTGTATTAACGGATTCAAGTACTGTAGTTAAATTGTTTTGAGCTTCTTGGAATAAGTCACTGTCAAATTGAACCCAATATTCCTCAAGATGGTCATTTCTTTTTGAGAAATACAACAAACAACCATATGAAGCATCTAGTATGCCCATATAACCGTTAAGTTGCATTAAATTACCTTCTTTTGGAATGGTTCTTGCATGACCATTCTTGCTGTAGTTATAATATTTGAACTCGCTTTTCGTCTTTATATCAATTACAAATGGGTCTGGAAAACCACTAACGTTGCCTGTGTCAAGTTTTACTCCATTAGGTAATGCGTCATTTAATTCTTCAGCACTGTTCAGTCCACGTATTACAATGTCTGCATGACCATAGATGTAATATTCTTCATCCATGTCATATGACACTGTTTCTTCTATACTTACATGCTCTTTACCAAGTTTTTCAACGAGCATATCCTGTATTAGCTCATGTATTTCGTCTCCATGACTAAATGTCCAGTTAGCATTATCACCAACTGCTGGAACATCAAGATTATCATCTAGTTTGTGGACATACTTCAAGTAGTCTCTACGCCCACAACCGTCTGCACTGGATAAATGACCCCGATTAGGGTCTGTATTGTGGTATGAAGACCCCTTTTCTTCCCGCATTAGATGATTTAACAATTCTACAAGTGGACCTTCACGTTCTTCGTTTGGTTTATGAACATTCTGAAGGTCGTCTAATGGGTCTTCAACTATGTCCTTATCGAATTCTACCACTCGTAACTCACCTCCTTTTTAAGCATATTATATTTGCTTCTCAATTCATATTCCCATTTGTATTTGAAGCCTTTAATTGGTTTGCCTATAAATCTGAAGAATTTTTCAGTGTCGTGTTGACTTACTCTAACTCTGTTTGTCAAAACAGTAGATTTAATGCCTATGTTGTCTAGAATACTTTTCATTCTTGTAAGGTCGAATGTTCGTGAGCATAATTGAACTGATGCTTCATCATTTGCCCAATCTAATCCTCCATCTTGGACAAACCAGTGTTTTATGACTGTGGAGTTTATTTTAAGGTCTTTTGGTATAAAAGACTTAGGTCGTGGAGCCCATTTTAGACTGTCTAAGTCTGGATGAGGGGTTGTAGCAATTTGAAAGCAATTTACATTCCGATTTACACCTGCAGTTAAAGGTTGGAATATGCTTTCAATATACTCTAAGTACTTTCTGTTTCTCATTCCAATAGTCAATTGAGGGTAGGTCATCATACTATTATGTTGGATTGAGCCATCTCCTAGTATAGAGCCATTAATCACATCGTATTGAAATTCAGTTATATCTGGATAGTCACAACCATTACCCCAATGATTTCCTATTATCTTATATGAGTTGCCACATGAAGAACAGACTCTTTCTTTTGCCTTAGACTCTTTTGATTGATTCTGGCTTTCCGTCTCAGATTCCATAAAGTCTTGTAAACTCATTTGTATTCCCTTTCAGAAATAGCATCAGCACCAGACAACAATACACCTTTCCAAGTCATTCCATAATTCTTTTTTACTTCTTTCAGTTCTTGATGTTCACTATCATCAAGTCGGATTTGAACTCGTTTTACCATACATGTACACTGCAATCCCACTCCATATAAATTCAGGGGGTGTTAAGCACTGAACTTACTTTAGCTAAGGAAAGCTTCAGCTTCGTCTTCGGCTGTTTCGTTATATTTCGGTTCTATGTTTGTTCCGCTGTCCTGAACTTCAAGTTTAAATAGTTCTTTACCTTTTCCGGCTTGTCTTGAACGATGTGCATTAATCATACATGTTGTTCGTATTTCACTACTGCTTTTTGTTTCGGTTTTCCACAGTTCTTTAAATGCAAATAGACTCTTTTCACCGAATGGTTCTGCTCCATTATTTGCAGCTAACTCAGACTTTGGCTGATTAGTAACTATAACTAGCGCATCATTACGTTGTGCGTATGTCTTCAGTTGACCACTCATAAACTGAAGCATTTGGAATACTTCAAATTGGTCTGAGTTGTCTTGTATGCTGTATTCATCGTATTGCATGAGTGCTGGGAGCCCAACTGAATCAAGTATAACAACATCATATCCAGGTTTAAGTGTTCGACCTTTGGATGTGTTTTCTCCAAATGGGTTATCTGACATTCTAGATGTTTTACCACCTATATATGCATATAAATCATTCCATTCTGGGATGTATGCATAATCTACATCAGCCACACGTTCGTTATTACTCAAGTTACGTTCAGTGTCTATGAACAATACATCTTTGTTTTCTTCTTGTGATGCAGATTCTATCACTTTAACGCAAAATTCAGTCTTACCGCTGCCAGTAGGTCCAAACATTTGTACTAAGTCAGGACCACCACAAAAGTCTATTACTTGCCGTATCAAGTTCAAGTCTTCGTTTGCAGCTTGCTGTTCGTCACTGTCAATATCGCCTATGTCGAAATCGTTTCCGCTCATATTGGTTGTGCTTCTGTTTTGTTTGTATGCCTGTACACTGCAAAGTGCTCCATTGGGGCTTGACTCCCATATACCTATATGGAGCAAATAATTATGGTACTATGCTATTACAGTTTGTTGTGTTTGTTTATTAGAACCAGTCTTCTGGACTTCCAGTATCATCATCATCAGTACTATCTTCATTACCACCACGACCACCGCCATCAGTCGTGGGCGATGCTGAAACTACTTCTGTATCATCTTCAGATGGTGAATCATCTCCACCAATACCACCAAGGTCAATGCCACCATCATCTTGTTCGTCTTCACCACGACCATCTATTTCTTCAACTTCTTCTTCAAACACATCAAGTACACGTTCTTTATCTGGGTTTTCATCCACGTTATCTTGTGTAATACCAACAAGATTATCTATTGCATCCGAATCCCCATTCGAGACACCTTCAAGTATTGAAGATTGTTGTTCTCCAACTGCTGAGAATATTGGAAGTATGCTTTCTTTGCTTACTTCATCGTTGTCACTATCTCCAATACCAATATCTGGAGTATCATCTGAATCAGTGCTTGTTGATTCTTCAGTTTGGTCTGATTCCGTTGAATCCGATGAAGTGCTTTGTGCTTGGGATTGTTCTTCGATACTTGTACCTCCCATTTGCTGTTCGTATTTATCTGCAAGACTTTTTGCAGCTTTCAACGGGACAATCCCACGAACTGGATTGATGTTGTAATATGTGTCTGTATTCCCATCATCATCAGTCTGGGTGACTTCCTCATATTCTCCAACTATAACATAGTATGTGTCAAGCTCAACTTTATCCAACATATCTAACATGTTCTCTTGGAACCCACAAGAGAACAAGTCCCCCATATGAAACATACCTTGACTCATACCTGTATCTCCAAGTTCAAATCTGAATGTTTGGAGGTCATTTTCAGGTGAGTTCATAAGCAATACATCAACCTCTCCTGAACTTGTTGGATATGAAAACCGAGGTTCGTCCTTTTCAAAGCCATCATCGTTAATAGCTTTGTAACATATCTCCATCATTTCTTTATCCTGGACTTTGCTTGCTTGTCTTGAACCCCGTGCAGATTGTTTTTCGTACTCTTCTTCAAAGTCGTCGCCAAGTATATCGCCTAGTTCTGACATTGTATTATCTTATTGTATTTCGCTTTGTCGCTTTTCAAGAAACTGTTCTACTGATTCATCAACAATGGCTCGTTTTGATACATCTAGTCTGTATGTATCCATACACTGTTCTATTTTATCCATTGTATCTTCTGTAACATTTACCACTGGCATAATTCACCGTATATTACCACATTCACAATAATGTTATACATTGTTATAAATGTTATCATATATATTCGTTGTTCTATACACTTATCTTGGTGGTGGCTTACCACCTAAGCGTATGTTTAATCTAGAACTCATTTTACTTGATTTAGTTTAGTTATTCAATCTTTGTGTGTAATACTCTGAACCTCATTGAGACAGTCCTCACATATTTGATTATTCTTATGGTCTTCCATAGCGTGTGGAATAAATATATGATGATATTCTACATCATGTGAAATATTTACTCTGTTACAAATCTCACAAGATTTAATTACATTGCTTAACCGTGTATCAAGTGTTTTGATACACTTTTTACATGGTCTTTTATTTTCTAGCTTTTCGTCATCAATCTCTAGCTCTTTTTTCTTACTTGGTCCAGATTTTGGGTCTCTGACTGCACATGCTATGTGCTTTTCATCCATAAACACTGAATTTGTTTCGAGTTGGAAGTGATATATATTTGTTCTACTAGACGTTACTACTTTGTCTTGTAATGTATTTATGTCTTTAATGTTCATTGAAATGCATCTAATGTTGAATTGTTTGCACCAGTTCTGTTCTTGATTAAGTCTACAAAGTCAGGTGTATCATCACTTTCAGCATCCATGTTTTCATACCCAACACCTTTTCTGTTCAATGCTTGAGCGCGCTCGATTGTTGTTGCACTGCCCAAGAATGGGTCACAGACTATTTCTCGTTCAAGCGAGTACAGCTTTATCGCTACTTGTGCTAACTTTTTTGGGAAAGGGGCTGGATGCTCTGATTGTGTCTCAGGTTGTATATCCCACACATTCTGTAAGTATGGTCTCATTTGTTCAACATCCGTTGATGCCCATTGTTCAAACTTATCATACGTTCTAAAGTTTAAGTCTGAGTATGCATCACTGTTTCGCTTTTCTTTCCATATTTTTTCATAGTCTTTTCTGCCTTTTTGAAACACCAGAATACGTTCTGTCACTTCTTCAGGAGCAAATTTTAATGGATTTCCACTATCCACAAAAGTTCCAGCACGCTGGCTTGTTGAACCGCTCTTTCTCCATATGATAGTATCTCTGTACCTTAACTCATAATGGTCAGCATACTGTTTATTTAATTTGTACAGTAGATAACTGAAGTGTGACGGACAATCGTATTTTTCGCCAAGGTTAATATCTGTTCCTTTGATTATTTCCTCATCAAGCTTTGCGGATACCTGATAGTCGCTGAGATTAATCAACACCTCTCGTCCAGGCTTGAGTGTACGATACATTTCTTTCAGTATTGTGTACATCGTATTTAGATAGTCCCCATAAGAATCATATGCTACGGTGCCTCGCATAAGGAAGTAAGGTGGACTACAGAAATGAAGATGTACGTTGTTGTCGGGTATTTCACTCATATCCTCACATGAGGTAAAAAAGACTTTGAACTCGTCTCTATCAATATTTTCTGATTTATACTCTTTGCTGTCTACTTCTTGAATATCATCAAATCTTGGTTCCATTCACTTTTTCTCCATATTTTATCAGTTGTTATTATAAATACTTTATTTTTATTCGCTTTATTCTTCTTCAACTATATCTTCATGCAATTCTTCTACAGATTTTTCTATCACGTCCTTTATATTGGGATTACCAATGCCTGAGTATTCTTCAATAATTTCTTTAACCATACTATGATGCTCGTCCGATATTCGTGTAGTCTTGCTCATAATACGATGTTACATTTTTGTGTACGGTTTTTACACATATAAAACATTCGGGTATTCATTGTGCTTACGCAAAGAAACACTTATGTAATTGTATGCATTAATTGTAACTGACGACAAAGATACGGACAAAAGAAGTGCTTGGCAGCAACTTCTTATACACACGGTTGTCATATAAATGTTGTGATAGCCGTGTATCTCCGTAGTCGTCTAGTAAAATGACTAATCCAACAGATACTACAGTGAGAATGACAGATAGATTGTCAATAGCTGTAGACGAAATTTCGAGTACGGAGAAGTATAGCTCAAAAAAGACCTTTGTACAGTCAGCATTAAGTGAAAATGTTTTTTCTGTACACTCAAAAATTGAGGGGTACAAACCCTTAAAACATTTCACTGTCAGACTAAATTCTGACGTTACATGGTTTAATCTAGATGTCAAAGACACTGGTTTAACAGCTAAATTAGATATAAGCTCAAAGCTTACATCAGCTGTAAGGTTTAGCATAAATGATTCTATACAGAGCATTATAAACAGTATAGTAAGTTCATCCGATTTATCTCAATCTAGTGTCATCAGAATTTGCATCATCAAGCATTGCTATAACTGTAAAAATGAACTTAATAGTGCTACTCAAATGGAGATAACAGATAGATGGTTTAGTATTAAGAATAAACTAACCAATATGGTAGAACGGTTGATTGTTAATCTCCACTTTGAGCTACAATCCGAACGTATCATGATGAAGACAGATTGTGGGTATGAAAATCGCAACATTCACCATATAGAGTGCCACTATAAGCAGCTAAGAGAGTCTAAAGCATATGATGTAATAAAGCAAACACATCATGGAAAGAAGGTCATAAATACACTTAAAAACACAATTAAGTAACCTCTGATTGTCTGAATATACATAGTACAAAAATAGCGAGAAATGTATATTCAATTTATCTACAAATTACGGATATTTTGTTATTTGTAGATACAGTCCACACCCACATGTGGAAATCTGCGTGTTCTCTCACAACTCACCACGGGTGTCCGTTTGATTCTTCTGCTCTTTGCTTCACTGTACGCCCATATTTGTTCCATTTTATATCTCCAAAGTACACATGTTTTGGTCTTACTCCATTGTGGAAGCAATCAGCACAAATCCACATTGTTTCTCCTTGTGTTCCTGCTGATGATACATCTTGTAATCCAAACTTCTGTGAAAATGGTGTTTCATCTTCAACTTTAAGCAATGCAGCTGCTTCAGCTGGAGCTTCTTGAGTGCAACAAGTACACTCAATATCAGGTTCCCACAATGTAGTCCAATCGAATAAGTTTGGCGAATTAAACTTCAAGTGGTCTCTGTAATCTTGTACACTTTGCCATTCTGGTCTGTGTGATATTTGTACGATGTTTCCTCTTCCCATAGTTTATCTTAATTTTTATTTCGTGTATGTTCGCGTTATTCGTTTGTGACGGTTTCGATTCTGAGACTGTTGTTTTCGGGTGTTTCAGGGTCTGTACTTACCGTTTAAATTCGTTATTTTTTGTTCATCCATATGGTGGGGGTTTTGTATTGTATTGCCACATCTAGGATATAGTTCAACCATTACCAGCTGTCTTCCCAGCTCATCTCATCTGAGTCATTAAGTTCAACATTTTCCATGTCACTTTCTACCGTCTTATGTATATGCGGAAGCCAATCTGCATTTTCATTGAACCACTTTCTTGTTGATTCTAGCATTTCAGTATCTGATATGAGCTCAACCCACTCATAACCATCACCCTTGTCCAACCAATCTCTCCATTCTTCGAGTGCAACTTTTGGGCTTCTGTTGTCTACAATGGCTTTCCACTGTACAACATCTGAAACAAAGTCATCTACGATGTTAATTCTTATGTTCTCATAATCTTTATCCCACGGTGGGAGTGGTAAATACCATACTGATATGTCATTAAATACTATCTCTGCGACTTCGATGAATCGCTCGGCGTCGTGTGGAAACCAGTATTCAGCTACAGATTTTACAAGCTGCTTATCTTCTCGTATTTGTATATCTGCAGCTAGCTTAACATCTACATCAATAAGTGGTTTCTTATGTGGTGAATCTTCATCAAAGAACCTATCGTCTATATTTGTAGTATATCCGTATGGCTCTATGTCCCACTTATCAGTCCAACTTTGATACGTTGGATTAGCATTATTTTTATTTGTAGATGCAACAGTTTCCACTGACATAATATTTATCTGACTTCTATGTTTACACTAGAAATCTCAGTATCTCGCAATCCAACAGTTGACATTACTTCTTCTTGTAATATCTCTTTTTTATTTCGAGGTAGCTCATCCCACCAACCTTGTGTTTTGAACAACGTTATGTGTGGACTCACTGGTTCTCTCATCCTTGTTTTGGATAATGGCTTTAGCCGAGATATGAGATTCTTAATCTTTTCGTCTATGTCGTATTCGATATTTATTTGAACTACATATGGTTTATGTATGTTTTCATATACTGCTAGTCTTTTCATTCGTATATCTTCACCTTTAAATCGTGTTTGTCTGATTATTTTCCGTACTTCGTTTGTATTTTCTTCTCTCACATTGAATCCTGGTATTATAGTTATATGTGGATGTAGCCGCTTATAATGCTCATGAGCATCTATTGACACCCATAAGTAGTTTCTTAATTGTTTCAACTGTAACTGATTATCAAGACTTCCCGAGACATATACTCTGTCCATTTAATCCACAATCGCAAATATTTTACGTTCTCAGGGTTCATAAATGGTTCGATGTAGTTTATTCCCGAGAAAAGCTATGCGAACCTTCGCGGCTATCTTTTACAACCTGACCATCGAAGTAATCAATAGCCCGTGATACTGTACGCTCACGGTAATGACTTGATTCTTCACGCCATTTGCTCATTTCGCTGTTCCACATTACATCTACTATTTCACTTTCTGTAAAGCCGTGTTTTAGCATCTTGACTACAAATGCAAATTCAAGCTCTGAGCGTGAATCATAGAGTTCAGGTTTGTCGTCATTTTCATCTATCAGTTCCGATTCGTCTTTTACACAAAATTTAGCAAATGATGCGTCTTTACGTATATATCGTTTTAATTTCTCCTCCAATTCGTCTTGAAGTGATGATTTTGTTGTATCTACGTTTTTCACAGCACTTGTTGAAGCACTGCTAGTTGAATTGTTGTTTGAATGACCAACTTCTGATTTAATCGTTTCAATATCAGTCTGTATATCAGATTCTGTTATTGTTCCCGCATCAGAAGCAGTAGGCATGTGTATGATAGCACATAGCCTGCCAGTGTCGGATTTCACTCCAGTTGTACCTGGTACTTTCATAACCCGAGCTGGGTCACTTACATCGTCTTGGTCAAATGTAATATGGTCTGGAGCATTTGACTTTATTGTATCAACATATTTGTTATCCATAGCATTTTGGGTTATATGTTTAGAATAAATATGTTGTTTTTGGTGTAGATACTCACTTTTACATTCAAAGTCTACATTAAAATGCAGATGTATGCCATTCTCCGACATTACAACGAGTGGCCAGACGCCATATCGCTCGTTCATGTATTTTACTTCTGCTAGGGCATATCTGTATGCCCACCACACTTCTTCTTTTGTAGACCCACCATATGATTCACGTTTTAACTCAATATCAAAGCATAGCTTACGTATGCGTGATATATCATCAATTGAGCCACGACCATACTTTGGTTCTGCATCAAGCGTATTCACGCCAGCATACACATGGTATCTCCACACACCAGAGTATGTCCGACAGAACTCTTCAAATTCATTGTACGTCCGTGCGTGTATCCACTTTCCTTCACCCATTTCTGAAACATCTTTGTTTTCAGGCGGTACAGGGAAAACACATGTTTGTACAACTCCATCTTGATTTCTGAACATCCATCTGTAAAACTTATCAATCAGAGGTTCAGAATAATCCCCAATTTCTTCAGACTTTTTCATGTTTTCCATGAATTTATCTTTGCTTTGTGGGTTAATCATTATGTTACTGGCTTAATCTCATCATTGATATTCAATCCTTGAACAGGTTTTTCGACTGCTTCTACTTTACCCATATATTCTAATGTAGTTACATCGTTTTTGATTTGTTTCTTGCTTCGATATGTTTCAGACATTACTTCTTTGATTGTTGCATGACCTCCATTTTCTTCAGCAATCACATTGATTTTACGTTCAACATCTTTCAGTTGGCTGTTAGATGTAAATGTGGAGTAATCATCAATAAAATCGAGTATGTTATTGAATGATTGTTTACACATTTGCATTGCTTTATCTACATGTTGTTGTCGTATGCGACGAGACACATACACATCATATTCTTCATCATAATCAACTGCAGCGAAACAAGCTGCGAGCCGATACACTGAGTCCATCATACGTGTTTTGAAGGCTTTTGCTTTACGTCTTACAGCAATCGGACGACCTTCAAGTACATCATCCATCATTGGACTAGGGTTGAGTGAAACACCTTCTTGAACGTAAAAGTAATCAATGTGTTCTCGTGCAACTGCAAAGTGTGTTTCATCTCGTCTGTATGTTTCTCCATGATTCCACACGGTATTCTCGACAAACTTCAATGTGTTTGCCATCTTTTGTATGTCTTCATCCATTTCTCGTACTTGCGGCTTTTCCGAGTCGAATGACCGTGGGATATTCTTGTTACGCTTTTCATTCACTTTGTCATAAAATTCCTCGCCCATTATTCTGTAGAAAAACAATGTACGTGGAAGAAAGCCTTGACGGATTAGCTCAAGTTGACCGTTTGGTTCTGGGTCATATGTTGTACAGAATATGGATGTATTTGATTCATATTCTAGTTTACCTTTGGATAGTGTTTTAGCTATTTCTCCCGAAGGGTCCATAGCCATGTTAAGAAACTCCATTATGTCTGAAGAATGCTGTTGGTCAGCAGACTTCAACAATGTTTGGGCTTCAGTCCATCCAAGAAAACCTGAACCTTTCAAATCACCTGGTTGTTGCTCACCAGATTGGTCTACTGTGCCAGCCAATCCAGCCGTTGTGGCTTTACCCTCTTTTTCAAACGGTATATCAGCTGCACGAGCAACTTTACGTATAAGATTGAATGTACTTCCTTTACCAGTACCAGATGATTGTACGATGAATGGGTGTATTCTGCAGTCTATATGTTGTTGGTCTATTTGTAAATACACATCTCGCAATGACTGTCCGACGAGAGATAATGCACCAGACATATGTAATATGTCGTTGTTATACGACATCTTTCTGGCATGTTTCATGTATGTAGAGAAAAAGTCATCTCCCCACACACATTCATCAGCGTTTACCATCTGTTATGCTGTAAAGTTGTTCAGTGGTTGTTGGTTATTATCAGCATCTGGACTACTGTTATTAATGTAAGTTGGGTTTGGTGTTTCATCATCTATCGCAATTGTGTGATTTTCATTATACATCTTGACATACCACCCAAAGTGTCTTTTTTGGAATCCGTCTGAATTGTAATCTGGAATGTGGTAGTATTGAATTTCTTCTTCGTCAATAGCATTTGATATGGCAACTAATATCTTTCTTGTTGGAACTGTATCCCAATTGCTTGTATATTCCAACTTGAATTTAATATCTTCAATGTTTGAGCCATTCCGTAATTGCTCTGCTATCCATGAACTGTTCAGTAATTCTTCGTCTTTTTCGGTTGTTGTGTTCATTGTCAGTGTTCTAGTTTTGTATTGATGACTCGATACACACATCGAACTCCATCTCATGTGTACTCAATTCGTTGTTTTCAACTTCCATTTGTTCAATTGTTTCTTCAAGAATTTTCTTCATCGGTTTGTCTAAAGTAACCGAGACTCGTTTCAGTCTTCTATGATACTTTTCGTCAATATATACCTGTTTACCCATGATTACACTCAAGTTTTATTATTTTACTGTCGGACGCAAAAATAAATACACGCCCGATACATAAAAACCCCCCGAAAAATAGCCGCATTAACCGCTATACTGCCGGTATAGCGGACTTATTCGATTAACTGTTCTGTTGTTGGATTCAAATTACCTGAATCCAATCTAGACCGAATTATGAATTACGGTATTCATACTTTCTTCCGTTGTTAATCTTTGCATCATCACATTCAGGACATGCTGGAACTTTATCATCTCTTTCCCACATGACTCTAGCATAGTTTTCACTTACA
>ERZ1034573.320-NODE-320-length-14118-cov-7.526986_pt1 | contig 14118 bp, 20 predicted proteins | sample MGYA00520641_ERZ1034573 | MGnify/ENA primary metagenome ERZ1034573 (study PRJEB33760, sample SAMEA4777724) | hypersaline lake metagenome | biome: hypersaline environment; feature: brines | place: Spain | collected 2014-08 | depth 0 m ...
GTTAAGAAGTCTTTCTACAGTTGAATATTGTTTGTCGAAGGTTAAATATATTGCGGTCAAATTCTTTCTAACCGAATATGTACCGTTTCAGCAGTTAATTTTTCAGAAGAGTTATTAGTCAATAGCACTAACTACAAACTGAAAAATGGTATCTTCGGATAAAGTCGAACGTAGTAAACAGATTCAGAAACAGACAGGGAAAACCTTCTATTTCGCTACCAAACTTCTACCTGAGGATATCCGCCATGAGACATATGTTCTGTATGCGTTTTTTAGAAAGGCGGATGAGATAGTTGACTCAACTGATCCGGATCCGAATCAGGGTGAAAAGCTTGAGAACTTTCGTAAGGAGGCTAAAGGCCAAGTTAACTCAAATGATGTTGTAATCCAATCGTTCAACGAGGTAAGGGAAGATAAGGATATACGGGATCAGGATATTGACGCTTTCATTGATGCTATGAAAATGGATATTGAGAAGAGTAGGTATGAGGATTTTCAGGAGGTAAGGAATTACATGGACGGATCCGCTTCAGCGGTTGGTCGGATGATGACCAGTATAATGAACCCTGAGCAGAAAGAGAAGGCGTTACCACATGCTACGGCACTCGGTGAAGCATATCAGATGACAAACTTCCTCCGTGACGTTGGAGAGGATATCCAGAAGTATGACAGAGTGTATCTTCCTAAATCAACTAGGGATGAGTTTGATGTCTCCGTGGAACAGATCAGAAACGGGAAAGTTGATGACAATTTCAAAAAAGCTATCGAAGAGGAGCTTAAACGTACCGAGGTACTGTACGAAGAAGGAGTGAAAGGGATTAAGTACCTTCCAGAAAACTGTCAATTCGGAGTTTTCGTATCTGCTGTACTATACAGTCAGCATCATCATTTAATACGTAGTGTTGACTATGATGTACTGAATCAAACCCCTGAATTGAAAAGACGAACTAAGGTGAAACTAGTTGTTTCCGCTTACTGGCATTGGAAACGGGCTGAAAACCCAACTGAAGCGTTCAGAAGGGCGAGCAGTATTTACAGGGATGGCGACGAAGGTATCACTTCCGACGGTCGTATCTCTCGGGAATTCGAACCAAGTAATTAGTCTCGGTTGTATTTCTTCTCCAGCATATGATTGGAAATATGAATAATATCCTTTCTAACGGCCTCCGAGTCCACCTCACGAGTTGATCGGCTTCCAATCATAATACTCAAGCTGGAACGGGCATGGCCTTCCGGAGCTTGGTCAAAATCGGATTTGACTCGGTAGAAATTCTGTTTAAGATCATCGGAAGACCCCTCGTCTTCTACGAATTCAGCCATATGATTGTAGCACTCATCTCGTAAAGCTTTGCTCAAACCTTCTTTATCCTCTGGTTCGTAATCAAATTCGTCAAGTATGTCTTCTAGTGTCATATCAACTTTCTCGTCAAAATCTGTTATCTCACTCATTGGAACCCCGTTGTTCAGCAGTTTATGCTTCTCCTCTATCATTACGTTTAGATAAGTGTTAATCTCATAAATCGTTAACGATGCGTTTTACTATCGCAACTCAACAGTAAGATACTGTACTGCGGTTCGAATACTGGGAGCTGTACTAAACTCCGAACATCGTCAAGACCCGAAAAATATAAGAATTGAGAAATTGTACTTATGGTATGGATATAGAAAGTAGAATCCGATACGCACTCAAGTACCCTTTCAACGGGGAGGAGTCAAAGTATAAACCAATACTGATAGGTGGTTTATTCGTAGTTCTTTCACCGTTCATCATTCCATTCTTCACGGTGTTTGGATACCAGTTGAGAGTGTACGAAGCATCAATTGAGAAAAAACCAAGACCTGAATTCTCAGGTATTCTATCTCTTACCAAGGAAGGCTTTATCGCAACTTTAGCACTGGTTCCGGCATTTATTCTTGTAGGGATATTCACATCTGCTCCAAACATATTAGCGACGGCAGGTGTTGCCCCTCAATCTTTAACCTCCTTGGTAACATTCTTCCTTGTAATCCTCAGTACTTTCATATCACCGATATTCCTAGCAATCTATGTTGACACGCGGTCGTTCTCTGACACGTATGATCTTACCCGAGTGTTCAGTATTCTAAAGAACAGAGATTACCTTCTCCAAATGATTCTGTTCTCCCTTCTATCTGGACTGCTTCAGATCGCAGCTGTTTTCGGTTCACTATTCCTGATTACTATACCGTTCGTCTCAATATTTGTCGTAATAGTTTCATCAGCCTACCTTGGGGATATGTTCCGACCGTACCTTGATCAAACGCGGTAGATCAGAGAATTGGCGAAACACATTAATGGTTCGAGGATAATATTTGAATTGCCATGAATAGGGAAATATTGAAAAAGACACGTGGAACAGCACAGTCAGATGACAAACAATCAGCGTTCGGAACTGGATCTGGGGGCGGTTAAAACCGCACAGGTCTTGTTTGTCGTCTGAGGCTCGAAAACGTGTCCTCGGGTAGCACCGTGACATAAACAAAGCTTCTTTATATTCTCTTGAGAAACAAATTACATAGTGAAATCTTTAAAACCTGTAATTAACCCTCGGACGCTTCCGTATCAAATACTCGCCGTAGCTACGGCGGTAATGGGTTTCGCATGTACATTCTATCTTCCAGTAATTGAAATAGTCCTTGAAGTCGACATTCTTGTGACCATCAAGTCAACAGAATCCTTCACATTACAGGAATTAAGACAGCAGATGATAGAAAGCGATATGGATGTTATGATCACCAATATGTCGATACTATCTCTCTTACTTGGATCGGTTGTTAGTCTTGTCAGCCTGAAGAAGATCAGACTGCTTCTACTGGGTTCAGCTCTTCAACTACTATCATTCGTAATGCTATATTATGATGCAACTGGCACATCACAACAGACGGGAACCGATTCCTTCCTATCTAACGCCTTGTCTGTCAACCCGACAGTATGGTTTTATGCTCTTATCTCTGTTGTTGGCTTATCTGTTCTAGTTAGTGCAGTAACAGAGATGCGACGATTAGTTTCGACCAACCGTGATAACTAGCAGGCCCTGATCGTAATCTGCTTGAATTGATGTTGGATCCGCATCTTCTGGGAGCTCGTACTGGTAGTTCCTCTCATCTACGGTCTCCGACTCTTCAACATCGATGAGTAGAACACCATCTTCCTCCAGAGTGACCTCTATATTATCCTCTGGAACACCCGGTAGAAGAATCCGTATTGTTACCTCTTCGTCATCCTCATCCAAGTTGAAAGAGCCAACAGTTGTCATGTCTGGACTCTCATCTTCTGTCGGATCTTCTTCCGTCGAATCTTCTTCTTCCTCACTTTCTGAACCGTACCAAGGAGGAACTTCATCCTCATCCATCTCCTCCTCGTACTTTTCTAGTTTGTCTTCAATTCGGTCAAGTATCTTCTTGAATCCCATACTACACCATTATTATCCCACACAAATAAAAATTGCTTTATTCACCTCTGATTTCCTACAACTATTCTTCTTCTGTTTCCTCCTCGTGGTTCCTTTCGCCTAGTCTTGCTCCAAGGTATGCTCCTGCCGCACCACCTAGAGCTGCGAACTTCGCACCGATGAACGCACCTGCACCTGCTCCGATGGCTGCTCCTCTGGATGAACTCTTTACTCTTTCTGGCACTCTATCTCGAAGTTTTTCTGTTCTTTCTCCCATACTCCAATATTGATCCCTCCTGTAATATAAAACTATCTCAGTTTCAACCTTATGCAACAGGTTTTTCTCAACTAGTAAGCCCTTGTCATCTCTGAATCATGTCAAACCAGTGCTATTTCTGAACGCTGGTTTTTTGTGGTAGTCTAACATACTTTGATACGTGTCAAGATCAGAATATAGAGTACTCAAACAGAATATAGGGCTAGGTAAGAAGGATTTGGCCAGTATGAGTGCCCAATTCTCTTTCAACGCATTGGACGGTATAAGATCTGGATCAGCTAGAAAACTGGTTGTGGAGGTTGTTGAAAGAACTTCGGTTCATGAACATGAACTAACTGAGGCTGAGAAAGTTGTTCTGACTCATGCGGTAAAAGGAACAGACTGGGAAGAGGTAAAGCAACATGTTCAGAGTCTGAACTGCGACATGCCTGTCAGGGAGGTAATTAAAAACACTAATTATAAACTGAACGAGTGATTTATTCTTCGTGGACTTCTTCTTTATCTTCTTCTGCTCCAAGCGCTTTCTTTATCTTTTTTATAATGTGCTTCATAGCAACTGAACTATGATTTTCAACCTCTATTACTTTTACTGCTGGATAGTTAGGAAACGAACAACCAACTAAACTATATCGGAAGGCCGAATAAACAGATAAGTTTTAATTGTGTAAATTACTATAATCTAATCAATGGTTGAAAAGGATGACTATCCAAGCACGGACGTGTTCTCTAACTCTGAATTTGTCGCGTCAGTTGAATACGGGGACAGTTACTTACTAATTGAGTCCTCTGAAGGCACGTCCTCAGAAGACTTCAGACAGTTTCTATCTGAGAAAATAGTTGATTTAAACGACGAATACGGATTGGAGGTACGAGCAAAAGAGGAGTCAGACGGATTTGTTGGAATAGTATCTGACGAGGTTGGACACCCCGTTCAAAAGGCAACGATTTACTGCGGGTTTTTAGAGTTAAATGATAGTCAGACCTATCAGACACTAGTTAAAACAACTGAGCTTGTTGACGCTGGTTTATTCGATTCCGATGATGAATCAGAATTCGCGGCTTCTGTAATACAGGTTCTTTCCACTTCATTCAAACCTGAACCGTATGACTCATCCTACTTATGCAAGGCTTTCGACCTAGACCCAAAGAGACTGAACAAGTACACGGAAAAGATAGTAGATCACTTCAGCTAACTACATCCACTATCGACTAGCTCTGTAATTTTATCGTATATTTTATCATCCAAGTAGTATGAGCTATGATGAACCGTCGCCCATCTCATATTGCTTACATAACTCTTTTTGACGGGCTTCATCCCAATCGGAATCGCCACTTCAACAGGAGCGAAACAAAGACTCAGCAACTCATCCGTCCTATCATATATGTTGTACAGGTTAGCTACGTTTGAAATTTCTTCAGAGCTCGGTATTTCAGATGTTTTTGTCGCTCCACCCATAAGAAAAACATTGTTAATATTCGAGGAGCATTCAGATATACTTTCCATAACAACGTTACAACCCAAAGAATGAGCAAGTAAATTCACATTAACATCAGAATCTATCATATTAATCTCTTCAGCGAGTTCCGACCCTACTCTTGTAGCCTTTTTCTTAGATTTTAGCCAAGTCTGTTTTGAATCCCACAAATACCCTACAACATCCCCCTCATAATCGCTCCTATCTAATCCTCTTCTAACATAATCAGATTTTGTTCGGCCAGAATTGTGAGACTCCATCCAACCGTGTACATATATTAGAACAGTATCCGACCCTACTTCATCCGATACGCTATCAGAAGACCCGAATCTAACTGTTCTGCAGTCCCTGTCAATACTATCGAAGTGATAAGGCGAATTTCTAAATATTGTTTTATATGTCTGCAACGAACCCATTACAACTATTTGGAGCCTGATGTTCATACATCTTACGACTAATCTTGGAAGATAGCGGTTCAGTCGAATCTTCTAGAAGTACATTAAGATCAGGAATGCGTTCTCTCAGAGTCTGTTCGGCTTAACCTCTTGGAACTTCCAATGCTCCTCAGTTTTCACGTGGTTCTCACGGACATACTTCCCAAGTCGCCGACTAAACTCTCCGTAGTGGAACGGATACTTAGACCTCACCACAAGACCTTCTTCTCCGTTCTGAACGATTGAATTAGCCTTCTGATACACATCATCGTACAGCACGTTACGCTTCTCATAGGTGCTCTTATCATCTTCACTTAGCTCCACTACTGGAACAGTAGGGAATCCAAGATCTGAAGCTATCTTCTCAGTTGTCGGCCATGAAAGCCACATGTCATACCTCATATCATACGCTCCGAACACTTGGAAGTAAGCCTGATCACCGTATTCACCTTTCACGACATCTGATAGGCTCGGACCGACATCAACGCATTCGGATTCACAGTCACAACCATAGTGAATACTGTGCTTCGCGTACAACCACTCCCCGAACACTTGGACGGTTTCAGGAATTCGCTCATGGATATTGCAGTCCCAGTACAGGTCTTTAAGCAGGCTGAAAGACTCATGATCTGCTTCTCTCCCGTTTCTTGCCCTTACAGGCTCATCAACATCCTTGATTAACATCGCGTTGCTACCGTCCATCTTATGAGTAATCACAAGAGGAATATCAAGGAACGGATCAACGTTTCGGTGGTATGTATCATCCTTGTCTCCGATGTTGCTAAACGGTAGGTGTCGAGTGGATGGATACTTTATGTACTCTCTATGCTCCTTCCAAGGTGGGCTGTCAAGCTCATCACCCCATTTGTTTATATTAGTGGTTAACTCGTTTGGTGTTACTGGATCCTCCACTCCGATCCAGAACCAGAACGCTTGTGGAGGGATGTACGTCTCCTCAGCGTGCTTGTGATGATGACTGCAGACGCTTGCCCCGTTTGGCTCTATGTATCCACCATCTGCCCATAGACTACGCTCTATGATATGGTGAACGTCCACAGCCTCTTCATCGCACCAAGGAACGACGCATTCACCGTTATCTCTTTCTAGACACGATTCTCTGAACTGCTTTCTATTTTGTTCTGTCATTGTTCTTGTTTCAACCGCAGCATCAACTATCTATGAAAAACTGTGCGATACCTGAATATGATTTAATGCTGGGTCATATGTATTCGTGCCTTGTTTTAGTACGATTGACAGGAGTTTCACCTGTGACCCGAGTTCGGGTTTCTTTGATCATCAATCGTATGCTTCAGCTTAACCAATTATAGAATGTACAGTTAAAAAAGCCTTACGATTCTGTTCGACCTATTCTGGAGAACATGCAGAGCAACCTTACATACGTCCAGAACTCTTTTCTCCGACAAATTGGTCATTCTGAGCCGATTACACTCTTTCTTATCCACATTCAACACTAGTCGATGAAGTAACCACGAGAAAGTATAACCATTAATAATGCTGGTATAATCGGGGATAGTATCAGAAGGAAAGTGAAAATAGAAATCTCAGATTCTGAGTAAGTCAGTATTACCCATATATTAATTAACAACATTGACAATAGAGTTAGCATAGTTATCCCAAATCCGCCTGGAGTTATCTTCGACACTAGCTTCGACTGGAGGAGTTTATCATTACTTGGCTTGCTGGCAAAGATTATCTTGTCATCTTCCGTTTCACATAAAGTTGACCAGGAGAGAGGTAGTTTATCAATGTGAAAGTCATCTGACTTACTGTATATGTTCTCTTTGGAAACTACGTATATAGTGGAATCTTCTAAGTTCTGGATACTTCCTGACCCAGCATACTCAATCAGCCTCTCATACGGCGTCCGCTGATCCTCAGAATAACTGTATTCTTCATTAAACTCTTTCGTAAATTCTTGTGTCACGATCTCCAGAGTAGAATCTTTAATATTCACATCTTCAATTTGATACGAAGTAATCGAGCCGTTCGTTGACTCATTGTTGTAACCCAGTATTAGTGACGTTTCCTGATCCTCAGTTAATTCTGACGAGTGCTTACAATACTCGGTATCTTCCCTAATAGTTCCGTCTACTGATGTTCCGTTACACCTGATGTTTAACCTATCTTCACCATTATTCGAGTAAGATATTGTGACAGTACGCCCGACAAGTTCCGAGATGTCAGCATTCGGGTTGACCGTAAACATTCTGTACAGGTTTACAAGGTCATGTCCATTATTCGGATCGTGTATGCGATCCAGTTGAACAGTATAAGAACCCCTTTCAGTACTATCAAGTATGATTAAAGGCTTGTCATCTTGGTCAATACGAACATTGGTTATCTCAGTCTGAATACCTTCGGAAAGAAGCTTATGCTCCATAAACCTCTGATTCATCTCCGATTTTTTCTGTTTATCCTCAGTCTTCGACATATGAAGATTAGAACCGCAGAAATTAATAAGTCTTTCTTAAATCCTTCTATGACGGGGAGGACAACGAGTTTCGAAATTGGGATAGCGGATCTTAGTCCAGTTTCTCCACGTCAACATTCGCTCTTTTCCGACATTCACGCCATTCAAGACCTGTTCCTGAGCCGACTAGTGAGAGAACATGGTCAACTGGTTCGTTCTCAAGTAAATTGTAAATCAGGTCTTCGTCAAGATCCTCATCGTAAGTTGTAAATTCATACTCAACAGTTATGCTAACCTTTTTATTGTCTAGTGGTGACGATCTCATAGGTGCTTATAACACTCTTGCGTTTATATATCTTTGCTATTGGTCTCCGCTATTGGTCTCCACTATTGGTATTTGTTATTCTTCTTACTGTCGGATGAATAGGGTTTCTGACACTATTGGAAACCTTTTAATGTGTAGCACGCCACTAATCATCTATGAGAATTGACTCGTACACTCTTACAGGGTTTGGATTCATACTTATCTGTGTTGGTATTGTATCAATGCTCCTGTCATTCGCTTCGTTCTACTTTTCATATTCAGTCACTATATCCGATGCCCTGTCAATAATCGGTGTTCCCAGTCTGTTAATCGGAACTGTTCTGTACGCTATGGGTGAAGGATATTTTGACATCTGGAGCTAATCTCAGAGCCACTTGCGAAAACGTATTTGAGCCTGTGCCAGCTCAAATAATACGTTAGAAAAGATCCGCTTCCTCTAGATTCTCCGTTTCCACATTATCCATGACAAGACTAGAAGTAGCGATGTCCTGTATCGCTAATCCAGTACTGTCAAATACTGTTCTACTGAATCGTAAATCCTCTTGGTGATCACCGCTAACAATTTTACCTAACGTTCCGTTAATATGCTCTTCAGATATCTGATCCATTTCAATGGGTTTACTTACTTCACCTGAGTGAACACATTGATCCCAATCATCAAGGAATATACGCGAGTTCTTCAATATATTCGGGTGAAGCTCTTGTTTGTTCGGAGCATCAGCCCCCATCGCATTAACATGTGAAACCCCATCCAAACTGTCTATAATAGGATTTGTAGATGGTGTGAGCGTGCACACTACGTCCGCTTGAGACAGTTCTGAAGGAGCAACTCTTGATACTTTATACGAGTGGTCAAACTCTTGTCTGAATTGTTCAACAGCCTCATCGCTCTTATCACAGACAAGAACCTGTCGAATATCTCTAACCTGTCTAATCGCTCGGAGCTGTTCATAAGACTGCTCACCTGCTCCGAGAATCCCAAGTGTACGTACATCTTCCGAAGTCATATGCTTCGTCGCTATCGCAGCGACAGTAGCGGTTCTTCTTTTAGTCATCTCCGTCCCATCAATAATTGCCTGTGGCTCTCCTGTTCTCGGATCCGTATTTATAAAAGTACCCATAACAGTTGGAACTTCAGTATTCTCCGGATGAACATTAACCCATTTCAACCCTGAAGACTCCCAATCTTCCGCATCAACATATGCGGGCATCGACCTGAAATCCCCATTGTACTTCTCAACATCTACGTATGATTTCTCGGGCATCTCAACATTACCTTCATGATACGCCACGAAAGCATCTTCAATTCTACCTATCAATTCATCATACGGTGTGTTACTTCTTAGTGTTTCGCCATCAACTACAACTGGCTGTCCTTGCATATGAAATTGTATAATCTGTATCGTAATAAAAGACACGGAGAGCATCGTACTAGAATAATATGATCCAATCTAAGGTTAAGCTGAATATCTATTTTCACGAACCATTTAGCTTATATCGTCTCCGTTCGTATTGGCTAAACATACATGGATAAGGTAGCTTCCAACCTTTGGATTGGCGATATATCGGATGCACAAGAGGAATCAATGAAAGAGTACGGTATAAATAAGGTTATTACTGTGTGCCAAGACTCTGTTGAAGATAATATTGGATGTGAATACGTACATTACAACATGAGTGATGGCCCACAGAACTCGTACGGAGGAGATCATTCATTCGATCTTTACAAGGAAGCCACGGATGAACTGTATCAATCGTTATCAAATAATAGGAAGACACTAATTCACTGTCATAAAGGTCAAAGTCGTTCTGTATCCGTTGCCGTAGGAGCTATTGGTCGACTGGAGAATAAGTCATCTGAGGAGGCTTTCGGAAAGATCAAAGAGGGCAGACCTCAAGCAAACCCTGACGAGCTTCTTATCGAACACGCTGAAAGGTATATAAGTGAAAACTGAGATGAACAGTATTAAGTTATTCAGGGCACAAATCAGAGTATGAATACTGAAATCACCACACTTGAACCTGAAGACCTTTCAGAGTTCCTGAGTGATTACTGCGATTTTAGTAGGGATACTGCCTACATCATTACAGCTATGGCTAGACCTAAGGAGAATAAGCAGATTGCTCACGGGGATATGCCTGCGTTCCGAGAGCTTATTACAAGTGAGGAGAACATTGAGGAGAAGCTTCGCAAGCTACTAACCCTAGGTCGTAACTACACTCCCAAGGAAGGCGGTGACCTAACTTTCAGAATGTACATCACGGCGAACAGTCGTAACTGTCTCAAGTCCTTCCACCTATACCAGAAGGAGCTAATCGACATGAACCGACGAATCTCTGACGGACACGAGGAAACCTACAATCATATCAAGCGGATTGATAAGGAGTGGATTTCAACACTTCAGTCCGATACAAACAAGGAGACAAGCAAGTTCATTATCGACATTGACCGTAAGAGTGAGAGTCTTCTGGACAAAACCGCGACCGACCTGCGTGACAGAACAGAGATCGAACATATCATCGAGACGCCGAACGGGTATCACATCATAACAGAACCGTTCAATTACACGGAGTTTGATCTGAAGGAGGATGAGGAGATCGAGATTAAAACGGACTCTCTGATGTTCCTAACTATTATCTAAACTACTGTTCTCTGAACTAATTCCTTCACCTTTACGATAAAATTCATTTTAGCATCAGACTTATATTCGTGTACGACCTTCTGTCCATATATTAAAATGTTTGACAAGTTAGAAACGAAGCTGAATTTCTTCAATCTAACTGCAGGTTACAGGAAACGAGATGGTTTACCATGGGATCTTTCAGACTGCTCCTATTCGGGAGTGGGCGGTAATGAGTATTTTAATACAGAAGGTTCAACTGATAACACGCCAATTGTCTTTGTCCATGGTAATACTAGGTCTTCAAGAGACTGGGATGAGCATATTGAATACTTAATTGATAACGGTTATGTTGGAGACGATATATGGGCTATAACATTTGACAAGCCAACAAGCAGTCATGAGGAGATGGCAGAACAGTTAGAGTCATTTATATTGAATGTGCTTGAAATAACAGGTGAGAATAACGTTTCAATAGTTTCTCATAGTCTTGGTGTTACAGGTTCCAGGTACTGGATGTACAGCAAAAATCGGTACGATGTTGTAGAATCATTCTTAGGTATCGCAGGGCCGAATCACGGTATGGAAGTTTCTAGGAGACTATCTATTATGAACGCAACATATGGAGTAGCAAGACCTGCTGATTTCATTCGTTCAGATTACGAACGCATACAGGGGCATCCCCTATCAAAAATGAATAATACGGAACCTGTTGAAAGCGTTGATTACTACACGATACGAGGTTCAAAAGATACCCTATATCAGGATAAGACAAGTCCGATGATCGAAGGCGGAACCAACATTGAACTTGATAAAGGTCATGACGCCTGCAAGGATGCTGACGCTACCAAGAAACAGATACTGAAATCCTTGTGAATTAGACTACAAACTAAATACACTTAGTCTGCGCCGTGGCATGGAGCAAACCCACATTCGCACATGAAAATACCCTTTCGCATAAACACCGTATCTTCACAACAAGGACATATCATGCTCATTGTTTCTTCTTGCGGATCTATTGTACTATCAGTTTCCATTGTGATTCAGTTTAGGATTAGTGAACATATAAGTTTTTTGCGACGGAGCTACGCTCATCTTACCTATAATAGAACTCAGATCTAACGGAATCAACAGATTTATCTCCGTACGCTACAACGTAGCTTGCATGGAAAAAGCTACTTTAAAGGTTGACTCGGATGTACTGAATAAATTTCCAAGGGTGGCAATTGCTGTTCGTCATGTTGGATCTAATTCAGGTACGAAGGATGTTTTTAAACCTTTAAAGGAGACGCGAAGAACCAAAAATATAAGATCAATTGCTGTTGACTCGGAGAGGGAAACAGCAGAGTTCCTATTTAGCAACGGAGATACAGAAACTACCAGTATTTACGTTTTTGAACCATGGGATAATTATAAGAATGTTCTTCATGTTTTCGGTTCATCGGACGATCTTGTCGAATTCAGAGGAGCTAACTGTGAAGAATACAATGCGTATCCGAACGCTGTTTTCAGAGTTAAAGATGTCGTGTTCGTCGGGGAACTCAACAACAAAGGTGAATGGACTTTCGATGTTGACCAGAACACCAGTTCAGACGTTTCTATCTCCCCGATTGGATCAGAGTTGTCACAGGCTCTCCGTGATTACTCCGAAGTTCTTACAATCAGGTTTGATGAAGAACTCGAAGAGATAAAGAAGCTCAGCTAAACCAGAAAACTAGTACTTTTTAACAATCACGAGGCTGAGTCCCCTTCCTAACTTTACTGCAGGTATTACTGCAGATATTGTCGCAGTATATTAGGAACGAACCGAATCAGCGGTTTCGGTGAGTGAGTAGGTCAGGGTAGTTCACTCAATTAGCTAGGCGGTCTCTCAACGCCGAACGTCGCTTGATGATCTAGGTAAATCGCTTCTGGAGGCCATTCTGAGTCCCAAGAAGCACTCATAAATTCAGCGTAGTTCTCATATCGTTCTCCATTCTCTGAGACGAAGAACCCGTCCAAATCGTTCTTATCTTGTATAAACTGAATGGGCTCGTCACTATCCCCTGTCTTCGACAATGCGAATCTTGTATCATAAGACCGTCTCCTCAAAACCTCCATGTGGTCTCGATTATAACCGTAGAACTCACACATCGCATGAATCATTCTTGGGAACGTGTAATCCCTTCTATCCGCAATTTCGATAACAGATAGTTTATACGCGTTCCTCACCTTGGAACCGTATATGTCGTGGTTGATATCATCCAGCTTATGATATGAGAACCATTCTTCATCTTCAGGTATTACTAATGGAACATCATGCGGATGATCCTGATAATGTTCGATAAGATCCTTCTCTGTACTTTCAGAGAAAACATCGTCATCCAGTAGTGAATTCATGAAGCTTAATGTTTGTCCGAACACTCGTTCAGCCATTATCTTCGGCTCTAGTCTGGTTCCCGCTACTGTTGGTTTTCCTGAACGTCTCTTCGGATTCACTACTATATCTATCCCTGAGTGTCTTCCAACAACCTGTTCAGCGCTCTCATCGTTCTCTGCACTACCGACTTCTGCTTCCGAGTCGTACGTGAAAAGTTCGTCAAAGAATGTGTCTCTTGTCATTGACTCTTGGTTGCCTCGGGAGACTAATATACCTTTTGATTTATCGCTCTCCGAGGAATACTATCTTTTCCAACTCACCTTTCGTGAAACGTGCCTCGTAAGACCAATAGAAGTCGTCAAACCCATCCACTCTCTTCCCGCTTGCGTGGAACTCAAAGCTGCCATGCATATTATGATTAGCCCACCATTCATCTACAACCTTGTACTTCCATGTCTCCAACGGCTCGTTTAATGTTGTATCCGCCTCGTTCCAATCTTCCCATGAGTCGTGCCCGTTCTCCTGTGCGTATTCGTCAAGCTCTTCGTCGGTCATCTCCGCTCGTTCAACCTCTTTTCGCATTAACCGTCCATCATGAGTTATTTTAAATGTCTGCATGGATGGATGACCGATGTCTTTACTCTGCCATTCAAGTCTTCGCGGATTTTTATCATCGGGGAATTCAGGTAGCTCTACTCCGTCTTCCAGTAGTATTGTATCGTATAGACCCATTGTACTCTGTAATATTTCGTACAACGTAAAAAAAGCTTGTGGTCAACCTATGAT
>ERZ1034573.321-NODE-321-length-14115-cov-35.887055_pt1 | contig 14115 bp, 14 predicted proteins | sample MGYA00520641_ERZ1034573 | MGnify/ENA primary metagenome ERZ1034573 (study PRJEB33760, sample SAMEA4777724) | hypersaline lake metagenome | biome: hypersaline environment; feature: brines | place: Spain | collected 2014-08 | depth 0 m ...
TAATAATATCGTTGACGCCGCCAGCGGCTGTCCACACTCCCAGCCCAACTATACAGGAAATAAAACTCCGTGTGCCTACTCCCGAATACCGTCGGCTGGTGTGAGCTGCGATGAGTAGCAGCAGTATTCCCAAAGTAACATTCACACCCCCGACCGTGGCGAGCATGGTACGATTAGTTCACACGCTAAATGTGATTATCCTGTCGGAGCGAACCGTTCGTCAAATGGTGGACAGTTAATGTCGACCGCAATTGAAACCCTCTATGAATTTGTCTGGCTCGCAATTTCGATGTACCTTCCCGAGTCCATTGGCACGAACGCTTTGTTGTTTCCGGCTTAAAGAGCGCTACCTGCTTACAGTCTGTCGAATAGCGGCGAAATAAAAGCATACGCACAGATACAGAGCGTGAGAACAAACATCGGAAATCCTAATCCGTCTTCACCGGCGATGACGAGTCCCGCCGTGAGAACTGCGGTTGCTACAGCGAGGAGTGCTGTACGAACTGAACGGAGGTGTGACCGAAGTGCGGCTTGCTCGTCAGTCATACAAATCGTCTGTTCGAAATCGGCATCAATGTTTTTTGACCCTCTGGAGTGACGCTTCTGGAATCTCTCCCCGCGTTGCGCGAACCCACAAAACAACCGCCGCGACGAGTACGGCCGTCGGGAGAAGTAAGACGACGATGAGGTCGGCACTAAGATCGAACGGTCGGGTGAGCCGGAACGCCGCTGGATATCCGCTCTCCGGTTGCCCGAACACGACCGTCGTCCAGAGATTGGTCGAGAAGTGGATGCCGACTGGGAGCGCGAGGCTGTCGGTGAGGACGTACGCGAGACCGAAATACAACCCTCCGATTACCGCCTGTGTCACGGCAACCGACGCGGAGAGCCCTGCCACGCCAGCGTTCAAGTGAAGCGCTCCGAACACGAGAGCCGATACGACGACCGCGCTCCCTGTGGCAGCCGGCCTCGAGACCTTGCGAGACGTAAACCCGACAACGAGCTCACGGATCAATACGCCTCGGAAGAGAAAGTCCTCCCACAACCCGACGATAACGAACGCAGTGGCCGTCGCTCCGATTGCGATTCCGACGCTCACAGGGTCGTTGAAGACTCCCGTTGACCACGAACCAACGATCCTCCCGATCCCGGTAGCGAGAATCGCGGCCGTCGAAACAGCCTGGAACAGCACGCCGATTACGGCACCGCCGGCGAAGTCACCGAGCCACCGTCGATCCAGAGAGAGTCCGTACGCGGCGGGGCTGGTTTCGAACAGATAACATAAGACGAGTATCACCGCTGCTACCCCACAGAGCGTGGGAAGTTGATTCGGGAGGTTAGTTAACACGTTCGGCGTTGAGAATTGAGCGAGCACCAGCCCCACAGCAGCAAGTGTAGCGACGAACGTTACCGCTGTAACAACCACGCGCACTACCGCCCCGCTGATCGAGATCTCAGACCCGATACGACTGACTGGTCGCAAGCGTGTGCTCATGTGGGTAGACCAAGCGTTTCCTTCGGTCCTAACAGCTCAGACTGATCGACGCCTCGATGTCGCCACCGTCGAGCGACACGGAGAGGTGCTGTGCGGAGGCGCTGAACTGCTCTCGGTGGTGGCCGTCAGATGCGACGTAACACTCGCTCGTGACCAATCCGGCGTCCTGAAGCTCATTGAGACGCCGGTAAGCCGTCGGCCGAGAAACATCAGCGGCCTGCGCGACGGCCCGCCCGCCGCGAGGCTGCTCGGAAACCGCCTCGAACACTCGCCGGGTGTATTCGTCGCCGAAGAGGTCGAGTAGCTCTTCCGTCGATAACTCGTCGGTCGGTTCCTCAGTCTGGTCGCCGCGCGACTTGTGTCGCACTGCCATGTGACGACGATGTAACGGAACACCCTTGGTGGAATATGCTCAGTATTCAGAGTCTCCGCAGCGAGGATATCTAACTATCCAGACTCTCCTTGGTGTGAGAGCAAACGGCCGCATGTCGATTGGGCGCGACACGGCGAATCACGACCGCTATCCGCTACTGTCGTTGTGTTCGTCATAGAATGCGTCCAACAGCTTTCGCTGGCTCGCCCGGAGATGGTGGAGCAGCGTCGATCCGGTAATCCCGAGCGACGTCGCAACCTCCTCGGCCGTACTTCCACGCGGGGACGTGAAGTAGTCCGCGAGATAAGCCGTTCGCAAGACGGTCGCCTGTCGGTCAGTAAGCCGTTCATTGAGTTCGTTTCGAAATTCTCGCGTGGTCGTCGGCGAGCGGGTTTTGTCCTGTCGTGCGAGAATGGGTGCCGGTCCGTCATCGCCGAGTACGTTTGCCAGCCGACGCACGTTTGCGTCGGGAGACAGTTCGACGATCAGCTGGCTGTCATCGCCGTTAAACACCGCCGTCTGTATTGTCGCACCACGGTTGATTGCCGCAACGAGCGGGACTCCCTCACCCAGCGTCACCTGGATCCGGCCGCGCTCTGCGTCCGATTGACGGACCACACGACCGGCCTGAGCACTCGGAACCGCTTCGACGGTCTCAACGACGGTGTCCGGATCGGCACCCGATACTGATAGGAAACACGTGAGACCAGTATCACTCGGCATGACGGTCCCCTCAAGCGCGAGTTCCGCGTCGCAGGTATCGCTCACACGTACCAGCGGGGAGTTCTCTGTGAGTCCGAACGTAACCTGGGTGAGGGTGTCGGAAAACAACAGCTTCCGATTCTGTGTCGCGTTGATCGCGTACCCGGCCAGTTCGCCGAGTGTCTCAAAGCTGGCCTGTACGTGATCGCTGAATGCGGTTTCGGTTCCCGCGTAGACACCGACGACGCCGTACACGCTGGAGCCGTAGACCAACGGCAGCGCGAACACCGACTGGACGCCGTCCGCGAATCCGGCGGCACGAACCGCTTCCGGGACCGACGTGTTCTCGCTCAGCGACTGAACCAGCCTCGGGCGCTGCTGTTCGACCGCTCGTCGTTCCGGGGTAGCCTGTCCCTGTGTCACCGCCTCGCGAACGGCTGGAAACAGTTCTCCTTGCTCACCCGCAACGCCGCTGATAACGAGTTCGTCACCATCAACGGCATATTCACCGGTCCACACGAACCGATACTGGTCAGATGTCCCCAGTTGATCTCGGATTATCTCCATGATCGCCTCTTGCGACGTGGCTCCGACGAGCCCCTCAACCACATCGGCGATCAGCGTGTCGACCATTTCGGCCCGTTCAGCCTCTGAACGGAGCCGTTCAATCGTCTGTTTGTTGGCTTGTTTCTCGGTGACGTCAGTGACGTAGACGGTAGTCGTATCGTCGCCGGGGACGACGGACACCGACAGCCAGCGGTCGAGTTCCGGATAGTACTCTTCGAACGCCGCATCAGACACTGACCCCTCGAACGCCTGTGGGAGTGAACGCTCGACTGACCGGGGGAACACGTCTGTAATCGGCTCACCTGTTGGCGCATCGGTCGTCAAGACATCTGCCGCGGAGTCGTTCCACGCGCGTACAGTCCCCTCTCGGACAGTGATAACTCCGATCGGTGCTTCTGCGAGACGATGTTCCATCTCCATTCACGCGGGGACCTCGCCGTTCGATCTGACGTTTTCGTCAACCAGTATATACGTGTCGTCTGACCGACCTCCGTCCACGCTCGGGCCCTGCGTATCTATTCATCTCTATTACTCTATATTTTAGCCCCCTTCACCACGTTATCAATTATCTGAAAAATAAGCAGCCACACACTTTCACTAACACCGGTGCCGGTCTGTTCTGTTTCAGAATCAGCAACCCAAGAAGTGGACTATATATTTGATTATCCAATGTAGTGTATGACCCAAAACACCCGAGATCGTCGAATCCCTCAAGTCTGGCGCGCTGCGGTTCTCGGAACAATAGTTTCACTACCTGCGACTGTCATTATAAATTGGCTTCCGAACTCTGAAGCGACTGCCGGTGGTGGAGCAATAATAGTTGGGCCAATGATCGCAGGCGCCGTCGCGGCTAACCGCTCGGTAGAGTCGAGTGCTGCTGGCCTCCGTGCTGGCTTTCTCGGCGGAGTGGTTGCGGTATCTGGGTTTATTCTTACAGAAGCCATGGCTGTAGCGTGGTCACTCAACACGATCGTATTCTTCCTTATCGCCGCCGGGATCCTCCTGTGTCTCTCGCCGGTGTTCGGCCTGATTTTTGGTCGGATTGGTGGCTGGGCAGCAAACACTGTCGGTGGTTTCGGAGTTGACCAACCATCGTGATCAAGTCAGTGACCCACGGCTGAAGTCGTGGGCTTGTCAGTGGACTCCCCTTCTGCCGCCGAATCGACGGTGGCGGTAAATCCGCCGTTCAGGTTCAGCGTCCCTGACGTCAGCGCACACTGACAGGGTGCGCCTCCACTCGAAGACGTCTGCCCCGAGTGGAGACGTTTGAGAAGTTTCCGAGCAATATTCTTGCTCGCGTTGTAGTCCGCGTTCAGTTCGTACTCGCACTTTTGACACACGAACTGGTGTTTCGATCGCCGGTTCGTCTCGTGCGTAAATCCGCACTTCGAACTTCGTGACGAGTATTGTCGGATTCCTCCCACGGCTGAAGCCGTGGGCTTCCTCCTTGTTCCTCTGTGATTTGCGTTGTTCGCCTGCTTTGCTTCTGGCGTTGTTGGTAAAAAGGGACTTCTCCCTCAAATCCAGTTAAATAGCGGTAAACACGAGCCAATAGCCTGCGTGCGCCATAATCGGCACGGTCAAATTCTTCGTCCGCTCGTAGGCACCAGCCGCAAGGACACCTAAAATGCTCGTGAACAGAATTGACACAAACCCGCCTGAAAGGAACAGATGCATTCCACCGAACAGAAGGCCACCGATAAGCACCCGACTCGGCGCTCCGATTGCCGGTTCCAGCGTATCATGGATTACTCCTCTGTATAGGATCTCTTCCATAGGCGCCATAACTGCGAACATGATCACCAAGCCCGGGATAATGATCTCCGGGTGGTCGAGGAATACCCGCCACTTCGCTGTGCCACCGTGCGTGCTGTGGCTCAGCCCAAGCATTGGTAATACCGGGGTCACCGCTCGCACCGCCATCTCGTAGCCGATCGGTATGAAGCCAATCCACGCAATCCCTTCAACTGAGGGCGTCTGAATTCGGTCCAGCGGATTATAGCCGTCACGCCACCAGATATAACAGGCGGCGACAAGGCCAAATCCTGGTTGAACAATGTAACCCTGTAATAACTCTCCGAGTAGATTCCATTCCGTTCCGATGATGCCAACCAGTGGATCAACGATAATAATTGACGCAAATGCGGCGATAACACCTAGTGCTGTAAGTGCCACCGCACTCCCCACACTCAGAGACACCTCTCTCACTCCTGTCTTTGACCTGGAAACGTCATTCTGTGTTTCCATATACCGTTCTCAAACGACGTTAGCTAATGATAGCGAAGGCCGAGTTTCTGGCCGTGAAAACCTGTCCCGCTCCGAAGACTAGTTCACTCAGAGTAGTGCGGAACCACCGATTGACATCTTTCTCTGCGTAAACGCAGGGGGTCCCGAGCGGTAGGACTTTCAGGTTTATATTCCGCTCACCATGCTTTTTACCGGGTCTGATTTATATTATCGAATTCCACGTTTCTGCTCCTGAAACACCCTATTAGCCATTATTAACGCGATTATCGTACAGAACCACATGATACCGGAACATTATCAGCCATCGTCTCTTCGCAGAAAAGTTTGTTACTTGACAATTGATGCGGGTTGCTGTGGTTCCAATCGAGCTAACTACTCTGCCGCTGTCACCCGAAGACCACATGCTCTCAGTGTGGACAGACAGTCACTAACGGAGGAATAGTGCTGTGGGCTGGCTACCATCTATGAGCTCTGAGCAACCACTAGTCTTCAACGGAGATAGCCGCTGGGCAGTCGCGTTCGTGGCGTTACTCTTTGTACACAACGAGATCCACGAAATCGCACACACGGGGGTCGGTCGTCTCATTTGTGGTGCGTGGGGCCCACGAAATTTCAACAGTTGGCAGCTTGCTTGTTCGAAAACGCCGGAGATTGTCTTGGCACCACTCGCAGGACTCCTCTGGAGCTACGGGTTGATGTGGATTGGGTATCGGTTACTGAATCCGGCAGAATCACCGGCCAAACGGTCCGCAGGATTTTGCCTTGTTTTCGCGACAATGCCCTTTGGTCGGCTGTATACTGTGGCGCAGTCCGGGGGGGACGAAATGGTCATTCTGCGTGGAGCCTTCCCGGCCGTTGATCCAACTGTGCGCCTCGCTGTTGGGCTCAGCATCGTTCTGCTGCTTATCGGTCCCCCACTATACCGAGCCGCTAGTGTACTCTCACAGCAACGGCGGTGGATTATCTTTGGTGGGATGCTTCTCCTTCCATTTGTTCTATTCTTAATTGTCGTACTGCGAATCGCAAATCCACTGCTTGTATCTGGGGTCTTGGCTAGTGAGGGGCTACTCGGCTCGCCGCTCTTTGTGAACATCTGGACCGTGTTCTGGGTGATTGTCTTATTCTTATTTTGGCGGCGATTGTTTGCGACACTTGTACCGAAAGAGGAATTCAACTAAGTAACATATCTGTATTTGGGAGTGAATCCTCACAGGGTGAATCCCTCGTCCCTGTTTCCGCCATAATCGGCGGAGTGTGCCTTCTACAGTACCGCACCCCATGGCCTCCGACTCCGTTATCGTCGCAGCAAACACGATCCCTCCGACCGGCGTACTCATTGTGGGCTAAAATATCCGGACTATCTTGAACCTCTATTGCCCCAAACAACCGCTATCACGGGCGTAGCGTTATTATTCTATAAACCTCAACCCACAGAGTGAATGGCCGAGGTCTTCACGCAACGACACCTGACGATTGGCGTGGTGGGGCCAGCGTCGGTCGAAGGGACGCTCCGAGACGCGCAGGATTCGCTCGATGTGGCCGTTTCGATAGCACCTGCCGGACATGACGCTCCCGGCTCAGTCGAGGAGTTCGATTGTGTGATTGCCGCGGTAACGCCTGAATCGGACAACGCCGACCGGACAAACGCCGATACAGCCGCGTCACTGACCGAGGTCAGCAACTGGGCGGTCCGGAACGCCGCCCGTGACTCCGCTCCTCCGGTGGTGTACGTCGCCCCTACGGAGGAACCGATCGCTGAAGCGCTTGAGGCCGGTATAACGGAGTATCTCCCGTGGGACCTGCTCGCGCAATCACCGACGACAGTGCTCAAGCGGGCGGTCACCGCCACAGAGGTACAGCCGACCCCCGACTATCGGACCATCTACGACAACGTCTCTGAGCCACTCACACTTCATGACCCCCAGACGGGAGAGTTGATTCATGCGAACCGGCGGCTCTGTGAGTTGCTGAAGTACGACCGAGCCGAGCTCATTTCGATGCAGGTTGGCGACTACACTGCGAGCATCGACGGGTACGATCAGGCCGCTGCCATGGAGGTTATTACCTCCGCCACGGAGAGCGGGACCGTCGGTCCACTTGAATGGCCGCTTGAGACGGCTGACGGCGAACACGTCTGGGTCGAAGCGACGCTGACGACAGTCACGATAGATGACCAGAAACTGGTGTTGTCGACCGCCACGGACGTGACCGACCGTCGACGGCGGCGCCGTCAGTTCCGCGAGATATCGACTCACATCGATGAGGTCGTCTATCTGGCACGTGCGGACCTCTCGGAGGTTCTCTTTATTAACGAGGCCTACGCGGATTTGTTCGACCAACCGGTCGAACGCCTGTATGACGACCCGATGGCCGTTCTCGACGCCGTTCATCCGGAGGACCGCGAGGCGTACCGCTCGGATCTCATCGATATGAGCGAACACATCCGCGAGGAGGAGTCGGGCCCGTACACGTTCAGTCACAGGCTCCGCGTTGGCGGTGAGACACGTTGGGTTGAGGTACGCGGCTATCCGAGCCGTGGTCCAGGCGGTGCCGTTGACCGGGTCGTCGGGGTCATTCGGGACGTTACCGATGCGCGACGCCGTGAGCGCGAGTACGAGCAAATATTCAACGGCGTGACCACCGCGATCGCAGTTCACGACCCCGACACGGGTGAGATCGTCGATGTGAACGACAGTTACGTTGAGTTGTTTGGGTACGACTACGACACGATTCTTCAACAAGGAATCAACGACCTCAGTGTCCCTGATGAAGGGTATACCGGTGCGCGAGCGAAGGATCTCATCACCGATGTCGCCGAGAACGAAGAGGATGAGACCGTTGAGTGGCGAATCGAGACTGCCGACGGCGAACACCGTCTCGTCGAATCGAACCTCACAGTCGCAACCGTAGGCGGACAGCGCCGTGTCCTGGGCTTGATACGCGACATCACCGAACAGAGACGCCGCGAGCGAGAGTACGAGCAGATCTTCAACGGCGTCAACGACGCTATCGCCATTTTCGACCCGGAGACGCTCTCCTTTGTCAGTGTGAACGATTCGTATCTCGAGCTTACAGGGTGCGACGATATCGAGGGTATTCGCGAACTGGGTATCGAAGGGCTCAGCGCAACTGAGGACGGGTACACACCGGAACGCGGCAAAGAACTGATTCAGACTGTCGCTCGTTCTGGTGAACCGCAGACCATCGAGTGGAAACTTGCGCCGCCGGACGAGGACCGGTCATGGATCGAGGTCACGTTGGCGACGGCCGAGATCGGTGGCGAACAGCGAGTCCTGTCGATCCAGCGTGATATCACGGAGCGGAAGCGTCGCGAACGAGAGTTCGAACAGATCTTCAATGGCGTGACGGACGTGATCGGGATCTACGACCCGCAGACTGCGGAGCTGGTCGATGTCAACGACACCATGTGTGAGCTCCTCGGATATGACCGCGACACGATCATCGATATGGACCCGGAAGAGGTGACGGCGACGGCACTCGGATTCGATGCGGACACGATCGGCGAGGTCGTCCGCGACGTGGCCAAATCCGGTGACCCGGTGAGGGACATCGAGTGGGCGTTGCGGACCGCTAGCGGCGATGTCGTATGGCTTGAGGTCAACGCGAACTTAACAGAGATTGGCGGCGAGCAGCGTGTGGTCACTATCGCTCGGGACGTCACTGGACGGCGCGACCGCGAAGAGCGGGTACAGGTGTTGAACCGTGTACTGAGACACAACGTGCGGAATGATATGGACGCGGTCTTGGGATACACGGCTACAATTGAGGAGACGGCGGAAGACGAGATCGTCCGAGAATACGCCGAAAGCGTTCACGACATTGCGAACGGCCTCTTGGAACTGAGCGGGAAGGCGCGTGCCGCCAGTCAGATGCTTCAGGACAACGACGAACCGGAAAATCGCAGGGTCGGAACGGTACTGGAGTCTATCGTCGCCGACCTCCGTGAGTCTCACGACGAAGCGACGATTCAATTGTCATCTGCGGAGGCTCCCGTACCGGCTGATACAGCTGTCTTTCGGCTGGTTTTGAGCGAACTCGTCGAGAACGCTGTCGAGCACGGTGGAGACCCCCCGGAAGTCGAAATTGAGACGATGCCGTCTACGACCACTGATGAGACGCGAATCACGGTGCGTGACGACGGCCCCGGGATCCCCGACCGCGTACTTACTCCGTTCCGAGCTGACGGTGAGTCTCCGTTCCAGCACAATCATGGAATTGGCCTCTGGCTGGTTCACTGGGGTGTTCGCCAACTCGGAGGTGGTATCGAGTTTGAGCGGCCCGCCGATGGTGGAACAGCCGTTCACCTCTCTTTGCCAAACGTACTGCGTTGACGGTCACCGGTATCTACAGACTGAGCGGGTCAAGTGACTCGAGGCTTGTCCCCGAGACGGTCCACGCAAACCAACGGACGTGTTCAGCAACCTCCTCATATTGAGCGTCTAGCTATTGGGTCACTCTATAGGGATCGCGAGCATCACGGAACAGACCCATGAGCTCCTATTTTCTGACGCAATCAGAGCCGTCTCCAGAAGCACTCTATCGTTCGATTTCACCGCTAGAAACACTCCGAACAGCTTTAATTTACAACAATGTCAACGCTAATACCCCCTCCAGCGATGAATCAACATACGCGTTTGTCATCCGACTCTGTCACGCGACGTCGAGCCCTCGCAATTGGTGCTAGCGCCGCCGTAGCGTCCACCGCCGGCTGTTCGACAGTCCTGGACGCGATTGGCAATCGAGTCTTTGAAGAGGTCAATCTCCTCAACCAGTTGAATCGGGAAGTCAGTGGGTCGATTGAGGTCGTAGATCCTGAAGGCGAGACGGTCCTCGATACCTCGTTCGACGTTCCCTCGACCGAATCAGACGGTGAGAGCAATATCGTTGCCTACGCCGATGTATGGACCACTGCCGGTGAGTATCGCGTTGATTTGGAGCTCGAAGATACTGTAATAGCAGGAACTTCACAGCTGAATCAACGATTTTCGATTTCCAGCACTGAAGAAGAGCTTGTTGCTATATCTATCGGCTCAAGCGGTGAACGCGAACCGATCGCACTTCGAGTCGGAGAGTCCTTCTCGGATCTTGGCCAGACGAACGAGACCGGCTAGCTTGGGCCAAGGGGTTTCGCGAGTATACGCTTGACAGCTGGTACCTAGCTCGCGTCAATTACAAACAACACAAAGCGCCCGGCTGCGTGTGCTAACACTATTACCGGGAGTCCGATTGCGGCAGCTAGCACGGTAACTGAGAGTATTGTCGGAACATTACCCACTGAAACCGCTAGTCCGAGCATTGTGACGAGCCCGCCGACGAACGTGCCCGCCGCGACCGTCTCTATTGTTCGGATGGCATCATAAGCTAGCGTCCGCACGCTGTGGTCTCCAGTGAACGGGGTCCCCCGGCGATCCACCTCTAGATATGCGTAACTGAGCAGTACGACTGACAAACCGAGTAGCAAGACAATACAGAAGAGGACAATGGCGGTTCCGCCGGCGAGAATTGACTCTTCTCCGCCGATCGCTGCTAATGACCCGAAAGCCAAAAACGGAATAGCAAGTACCCCGAGTGCTATCGTCACTACAGAAATTCCGGCCCAGACGTAGAGCCCGTTCCGTGAAAGCCACGTGTACGCCCGATCTGAGTAAGCGTCCGAGTGCGACGTGGCCCGCTCGATCTCCGGGTTGGGTTTACCCGTTGAAGCATCATCTGTCATACCGGCGGATTGGTCGTCTCCCGTATACCTCCTGTTCTGTGTCTCGAACGGAGAAACACGGCCAAACTTAGTGACTTTATTTTGATTCTGTGAATATTCCAACCCCCTTGCTGCCGCGGTCAGTGTGTCGGTTCCGTATCGCTCGCGTCGTAGCGACGAATGCAACAGTTTTCATCGAGATCGAACTCGACTGACCGGTCAGCGAGACCGACTTCGACCCGTGCGGCGGCCGACACTGCTTCATCAGTACGCACGTTACTGACTTCCATAAGACTGTGTGGTCCAATCTGGGCATCACGCGGACGCAGGCTGTGCGTCGCGTACAGTGCCTCAACGGCGTGATGCCCCAGAACCGTCTGTGCGATCGGGATCGGATACGACAGCCAGCAGGTCTCACATGCTGCGGTGGCGTATGGTACATCCTGATAGAGATACGACTCTGGAACGGAGTTGCGGGGAAGCGACAACCCCGCCGATCCCCAGCAGTGTGGGCAAACCCCGTCACGCAAGAGCCGGACATCACAGGCGTGGTTTTGGAGCGTGGCGTCGATAACTGCGTCTAGTGACCGGTTTTCAGTAGCCCGTGGTGGCGTGGGGTACGCCACAGCAGCGCCGTGGTCTGGACAGCCGATATATAAGTGGTGTTCCCGGTACGCAGCAACGAGATTCCGGTCGCAGTGGGGACACACATACTCTGTCTCCCGCTCTTCGATCTCATACTTTTTGTCGCCATTTTGCGTCGTATAACTTCCCGCCCGAATTGCGGCGACGACTTCCAAAGCAGCTATCCGAGGGTGGTACCGCCCGTCTACCTTTTGAACGAAGTCGTCTTGAAGCTCGGACAGGTGGTAACTGAATCGGCTTGTATCTTCGACGTCGACCTGCTCTCGTAGCTCGGAGAATGTCGGCCACTTGGATGACCACGCTTCGTCGTACTGATCTGCGAGAGTCAACAGAATCCGGACCCGAGTCTCGTCGGTTAGCGCCGCATACGTCGACTCACTTGACTGATGTTCCCCCGTCATACGTGTCCAGTAGTGCTGTTGTTTCTGCTCGGGTATCTGATCTGTTTCTGAACTAAATTAATGACCGATCAAATACCACTCATCATACGGTCGCCTGTTCCGTTACTCATAGTCAACTTGTCTCTTATGCTAAATGCGATCGCTCTCAATATAATTAATGATGAGACTGCTGTCACCGGTGCGATTGTGGTTCTCTTACAGTATTGAAAATACAATATTATTTAAATACTTAGCAAACGATGTGTTCTGCTCTGATTACGGTCAATGAAACTGGTATATTAGCTGGACCGCAACCAGAATAATAAGGCGTTAGTCAGCAGTCCCTTGCTGCTCCGATACATAGTCTCTGAGTTGACCAGGAACCGCAGGAAGAGTCCCATCCCGTGTCAACGTCTGTGCTCCGGCATACAGCGCAATGATCGACGCACAGATCAGATAGAATATGGTGTCACCCGATAGGATATCAAACACGGCAGGCACGCCTCCAGCAGCGTTCCCAATACGGGGCATATTATGCGAAGCATGGGCAATCATCACGACTGGCAACGCTCCCTCAGTGTTGTTGTACAGCCATCCGAGAATGACTGACAGTGCTATAACATTCAGCAGATACTCCCAGAATACGGTAAAATCGCCGGTTCCAGTGAGTATCATTGTGACGTGCCAAAGGCCCCAGACGATGCCAATCACTATACTCGCGCGAAGCGCACTAAATCGCTGCTGGAGACGGGGCTGTAGGAACCCACGCCAACCCAACTCTTCTAATGCACCAGCCAAAAATAATGTGACACCGAAATTAACGATGTAACTGCTGATCGGAGCGTACGGTACCGTCACATCGCCACCGAGAAGCACCGCAACTATTGTCTCGGCTTCGGTCCCGAGCATCATGATGGCGATACCGATAAGATACCAGTGAACGCCAGTTCGAAGGTTGCGAAGTTGCCCAAGCCAGTCCCGAACGCTTTCATCGAGTAACCAGACCGTCACTCCCGCAGTAATCAATGGGGCCCAAGCATAGACCATCACTCCCAGTGTCGGAATAGTGGCTCCGAATGCCCCATAGAGTCCCGCGAAGACGAGTCCGGAATAGAGTGTAAGTACAACTATGAAGGTACCAATTGGCCGGTGAGATACCTTTGTTCTGAGGCTGTCGATGATATTCATTTTTTACTATTATTAAATCCCGCTTTCCAACGCATACTGTCGGACGCCCAAACGGCCGGAAGCGAACATTTCTGAACTGTTTGGTGATGTGCGCTCATCATGGGTGAGTGAAGTTGTTGGTATTAGATAAATACTGAGTGGGCGTTTCAGGTCCTGAAACGCAATATACTACAAGCCCTGACGGCAAATTCCCACAGCTCATATACAATGAGCAACTTTCATCGACTAGCTGTTTCTAGCGAAAATATATCTGAAGGGTATGATTTCAATAGAGCATGATCTTGGAAATCTCGTAATATCAGTCGACGAGGCACGTCACTCTGTATTGTTAGACCGATACCTCTCATCGCGTCTGTATTATTAGCTCTTGGTTACAGGGGGAACCAGCGCACAGATATTACTGAAGACGATGATGCGTGTATTTCAATATTCATCCCTTTCGATACTTGGGGTCAATGAGCAACCCGAACGCAGGATCTACAAGCACTGGTGGGAGAGTGCCCCCGATGAGCTGTTGTCGGAAACAGGACACTCAGTTCGACGGTCAAGAGGTCATTTGGGAATTACTTTGCGAGACCACGTTGCCTGCCGACCGCCTAGTACAGATCTTCCAGCACTACCTGTGGCAAGTTAGTAACGATAGTATTGAGAACCATGTACTTACGGCAAACACTCTACCCGATCGGGCTAGCCAGCACTAATATTGCGATAGGCTGGCTACTTCACTATCTATCAGAGCCGATCCTTGGAGGGCTGCTCGTCGTGGTTGGGGTCTTTGTCATCCTCACCTCAATCGGAAGTA
>ERZ1034573.322-NODE-322-length-14070-cov-5.184017_pt1 | contig 14070 bp, 12 predicted proteins | sample MGYA00520641_ERZ1034573 | MGnify/ENA primary metagenome ERZ1034573 (study PRJEB33760, sample SAMEA4777724) | hypersaline lake metagenome | biome: hypersaline environment; feature: brines | place: Spain | collected 2014-08 | depth 0 m ...
GAACAGAGATCTGTCTGCGGGTGCCGAGAGCCCGATGGGACAGAAGGAGCTGATCGGACAGTCGAGTAACGACCGAGTCACCGAACGTGAGGGCCCTCGTCGTCGAGGTACTGTGCCAGTGCGAGCTCCCCCACAGATCTCCGAGTCCGCGTTCGACTGTCCGTTCGAACACTTTGGACTCTAGAAGACCGCGAGCCTCGGCGATTTCTCGAACCCGGTCGGAAACTTCGGCGGCCATGCGGTGTGATCACTCGGCACCGTCTGTAGATCCGTGTCTGCCTGCCCAGCAGGAATCCGACCGGGGTCTCGCCGTAGAGCTGTATACAGTGTGGCCACAGAAAGTCTCCACAACAACTGTCGCCTCTCCCAGAAGCAGACGCGATTCTCCGACGTTCGTTTACTTCTCTCCCGGAATGTATAGATAGAAACGTGGCCTCGGCACTCATAGGGTTCGTCACCGGTCCGCGGGGAACGGGTTGTCCCGTCCAGCCCCGCGGTCCTCGGAACGGTGAGACGTCGTCATCGGCCACCGGAGTGTACCTGGCCCCCGGTCAAGAGGATTCCGTCCCCCGTTGGCTGTTCGGTGTCTCTCCCCTCGACCGACGGTCGCCGGGTGGTCCTCGCCCCCGATGGCGACCGAACGGGGTTTGTGACCCCAGCGTGTACCCCGGCTATGCAGCATTCGGAGGTGCCGCCGGACACCGTCGGTGTCGACCTGGTCGACGGTGGCGTCGTGGTGGCGTACACCGACGGCCGGGAGGTGTTCTACCGGGGTGTGCCCGAGCGCGTCGAGGCCCCACACCGGACCGCTCCGGGCAAGCAAACACACGTTCTCGTGACAGACAGCACGGAGACCCGTGGTGTGCTCGTGTACGTCAACGAGCACAGAACCGACGACGAGATCCTCGACTCCTCCGGTGTCGGCCGGGTCGTTCTCGACGAGGGCGAGACGGCGACGCTGTTTCCGGGTGTGACCGTCCACGGCGGGTCACTCCGCGCACGGGTCACACTGGAGCGGGATCTCGTCGACGGCCGGGTGTTCGTCTTCGAGGAAGACCAGTTCGAGGAGCGGTCCTACGAACTCGTCTGAGCCGTCGAGAGACTGCCAGTGTCGGCTCACCGAACCGGTTTCACTGGATGTACGACGCGTCGTCGCCCTCGCAGTGTTGTTCGTGTTCCCCTGCCTCGGTCTCCGTCTCGAACAGGAGTCCACAGTGTTCACACTCGTACCAGGTCCCGTCGTCGCGGACAGTCCTCGAGACCATAGCCGTAGCTCTGTGTGCAGCGGGCATAGCTGTTTTTCCAGCCGGGTGTTCGCAGGCAGGCGACGGCGTTTAGTCTGCCCGCACCGACAGGCTGGTATGGCGACCTACGAGCGGTCAGCGCGTGTGGCAGCCCCGCTCGCGGCGGTCTGGGAGTTTCACTCCACCGAGCGGGGGTTGGTCGAACTCACACCCGACTGGATCTGCCTCCAGGTCGAGTCGGTTCACGGTCCCGACGGCGACCTCGACCCGGACGTGCTGGAGACCGGGTCGACGCTGTCAGTGTCGGTCCAGCCGTTCGGTGTCGCCCCGAGGCAGAGCTGGGTGTCCGAGATCGTCGCCCGCGAGCAGGACGGCACGAGCGCGTACTTCCGGGACGTGATGTCCGATGGGCCGTTCGAACACTGGGAGCACACCCACTCGTTTTTTGCCGACGGCGAGGAGACGGTCGTCCGTGACAGCATCAGCTACCAGTTCCCGCTGGGCCAGGTCGGCGATGCGGCCGGTCCGCTCGCCGTTGTGGGGTTCGAGCCGATGTTTCGCTACCGCCACCGACGGACGAAACAGCTTCTCGAGTGACACCCCCTCGCGGCTCGGGTGCTGTCGGTGGCAGATAGACCCGGCATCGCCCGGTAGCTGCACTCTCGACCGAACACCGGCGACACCGAACCGACCGGTCACGACCGGTCGGTGACTGTTCTCCGGACGAAGCTTCTCCCCGAGACATCCTGCTCGGTGGCTCCCTGTCTCGAGAGTGCTCGTCTTGGCGGTCGTGTGTGGGGACCGACCGGAAACAGCACGCTTAGTACGCTGGGACGACAACAGGTGACACAGTAGTGACGACCGGACGCCGGCACCGCCGGCGGAGCTATCGATGACAGATCAAGAACGCTTACACGACCCATCGACAGATGATATCGAGGCCGCACGCGGCCTCGTCGAGGCGATCGTTGACAACATCGAACACGTCGTCGTGGGGAACCACGAACCCGTCGAGCACGTCGTGACGACGCTGCTCGCCGGCGGGCACGTCCTGCTCGACGACGTCCCGGGTGTGGGAAAGACCATGCTCGCACGCTCGGTCGCGGCCAGTATCGACGGCGATTTCAGACGCATCCAGTTCACCCCCGACCTGCTGCCGGCGGACGTGACAGGTGTCAACGTCTACAACGAGGCCACCGCCGAGTTCGAGTTCCGCCCCGGTCCGGTGTTCGGGAACGTCATGCTGGCCGACGAGATAAACCGAGCCCCGCCAAAGACACAGTCTGCACTGCTCGAGGCGATGGAGGAGAGCCAGGTCACGGTCGACGGGGAGACCCGGGCGCTGCCGGACCCGTTCCTGATTATCGCGACCCAGAACACTGTCGAGGCAGACCGAACCTACGACCTGCCGGTCGCCGAGCGGGACCGCTTCGCAAAACAGCTCTCGCTTGGCTATCTCGGCGCGGACGACGAGACCGACCTGCTCGGGCGTGTCGTCGACGGCCACCCGATAGACGAACTCTCGCCGGTGGTCGGACTCGAGACGCTCCGGCGCGCTCGAGAGACGAGCGTCGGTATCTCCGTCGAGGAACCGGTTCGGACGTACATAACCCGACTGGCACGTTACACCCGCGAACACGCCGAACTCGGTGTCAGCCCCCGGGGGAGCATCACGCTGCTCCGGGCCGCACAGCCCCGGGCGATTCTCGACGGCCGTGACTACGTCATCCCCGACGACGTCCAGCGCGAGGCCCCCGCAGTACTCTCACACCGCATCGTCGGTGACGGTCGCGACGGCGAGCGGGTCGTGGCCGACGCACTCGACTCCGTTCCAGTTCCATGAGACGGCTTCCAGCGGTCGGTGACCGTCTCCGCGAGCTGGTCCCTGACCGGGTCGGGCTGTCGACCCGTGACGGCGAGCTGCGGTTCCGACTGACACGCCGTGGGTGGGTGCTGGCCGGGCTGGTGGTCTTGCTCGTGCTCCTGGGCTGGCAGTACGGCTCCCGACAGATCAACACGGTCGCGGTGCCCGTGCTCGCCGCCCTGGTCGTCGGGGTCGTGCGCGTCCGGCGGGCGAGCTGTGAGTCGGTGACGCTCTCGGCCCCGCCACCGTGTGTCCCTGGTGAGGACCGGACGCTCGTGGTCGAACTCGAGGGACGGGGGCTGGCGACGGTTACGCTCGACGTACCCGAGGGGGTCTCCCTGGCGGATGGGGCGACCGACGCCGAGACGACCAGCACACTCCCGACGACTGTCGAGTGGACCGTCAGGCCGCTCTCTCGGGGTATCTACGAACTCGGTCCGTTGGACGTCCGGATTCACGGACCACTCGGCCTCGTCGAACGGCAGGTCACGCGGCGCCCCGAGACCGAACTCGTTGTTCACCCGCGGCGAATCGACCTGACACACCCGACAGCGGCAAAGGGGGAACTGCACACGCGGCCCGACGTCGTCACCCAGGAGTTCGACCACATCCGGGAGTACGCACCCGGTGACCCGCTCCGACGCATCGACTGGAAGTCGAGTGCGAAACACGACGACATCCACGTTGTCGAGTTCTCCGAACGGGCGGGCGAGCAGGCGCTCGTCATCGCCGGGGTGGCCGCCCGGGGTGCCGACGACCGGATGACGAGTGTCGTGGCGACACTCGCCGAGGCCGCACTCGACGCCGGTATCGACGTGGGCGTGGTCGTTCCCGACGGCCGCTGTCCGCCCGACAACGGTCCGGCACACCGCAAACAGCTGCTCCGACTGCTCGCCCGCACCGGACCGAGCACCGAGGCCGAGGGCTACACCGTGACAGACAGTATCGACGAGGAGACCGACATCGTCGTCGACGCGGGAGACCCCCTGATCGCCCGTGGCTCGCGCGAGCCGACGGTTCGGACCGCCTACGACACCTACTCCGTCGCGGAACTGTCGGGGGGCTCCAGGGGCGGTAACACCGACGGTGAGGCGACACCGGGAGACCGGGAGGCACGCGTATGAGTTCGGTCGCCGGCGGCACAGACCTCCGCGCCCGGTTCGCGGCGCTGTGGGCGGCGCTCCAGCCGTCCGACCTGCTCCGGGCCGGTGCACTGGCCGCTACACTGGTGCTCATCTCCTCGTTTACACTCGTGCTCTACGAGATCATCGCGACGGTCGGTGACCCGACGGGGTTCGTGCTGGTCGTGTTCGGGGCGGGGTCTGTGGCGACCGTGGTCTGGCCGTTTGTCGACGTAGACCGGGCAGTCAGGGTCGGTGTCGCCGCGTTTGTCGCCGGCCTGTTGCTCTACGGGCTGGCGATCCCCGTCGCACTCCGGCCGTTACCGGCGCTCAAAACGACCGTCGAACTACTCACCGGGCGTAGCACCCTCTGGCTCATCCAGGTCGACCTGTGGGTACTGTTGGTCACGCCGGCACCGGTGTTTCTCACCTGGCTGTTCGCACTCGACGGCCGATACGTCCGGGCCGCCGGGGTCGGCGGTGCGGCGATTTGTTTCTTGACGTTGACCGGTGACGCAACTCTGACCCCGACCCTCCTCGGGGTCGTCGCGGCAGGGGCGCTCGTCGGACTGGGCGACGTCATGCGGCGTGCAGACTCGATTCTCCCCGTCGAGTCGCTGGTGGTCGTTCTCGCCGTTATGATCGTCGCCCCGTTTCTCGTCTCGGTCGTCCCCGGCGGGGCGGCCGGGCCGCTCGGCCTCGTCGGCGACGACGCGGTGACGATGGAGGAGAACGTCGTCGAGGCGGGCCCCAGCCTCGAGATACGCGGCAGTATCGAGCAGACGGCCGACGTCCGGTTTCTGGCCTCCGGCGACCAGCCCCGCTACTGGCGAACCGGGAGCTACGACCGGTACACCGGTGATGGCTGGATACGGACCGGCGAGTCGGACAACGGGTTGGAGCCGCCCGACGATGCCGACCGGGTCGCAAACTACACCGTCGAACCCCGCACCGAGGTGAGGGCGCTCCCGGCTCCGTGGCGGCCTGTCAGTTTCGACGGGGTCGACGAGCTGTCGGTCACACCCGACGGGACCCCCACGCCCGGCGGAACCATCGAACAGGAGTACACCGTCACCAGCACCGTTCCCGACGCGTCCGCGGTCGAACTCTCCTTGGCAGACGGGGAGTTCCCCGCGGACGTCGTAGACCGGTACACACAGCTCCCCGCAGACACCCCCGACCGGGTCGCACAGCGCACCCAGTCGATCGCCGCGAACGCCGCGACACCGTACGAGACTGCGGCCGTCGTCGAGGCGTGGCTGGAGAACAACCGCGAGTACTCACTCGACGTCGACCGACCGAGCGGCAACATCGCCGACGCCTTTCTGTTCGAGATGGAGGCGGGTTACTGCACGTACTACGCGACGACGATGGTCAGTATGCTCCGGTCGGTCGACATCCCGGCCCGACTCGTGGTCGGATACACGCCCGGCGAACAGGTCGACAGCGACACCTGGGCAGTTCGTGGCACGAACTCACACGCCTGGGTCGAGGTGTACGTCCCGGAGCACGGCTGGGTCCAGTTCGACCCCACACCGGCCGACCCCCGTACCGACGCGGAGAGTCAGGCGTTTGGCGGCTCTGGCACGAACACCGGTGTCGACCTGTCCGGAACTAGCAGCGGCGAGGCACCAGACGTCAACCGTGCCGACTCGACCCCGGACACACCGGAGGAGGAGTCTGCCACTACCGGGGAGAGTGTTATCGGGAGCGTGGGTGCCCCTAACATCGACACTGACAGACGATTCGACACTACGGGCAGCCCAGGGCCGTCCGGAAACGACACCCGAACCGTCGTGGGCGAGCTCGAGGACGCCGGCGACACCGACACCGATGTCGAGTCGGAGTCCGACGACGGCATCTCGGTGGCAGTCTCACCGGGTGACATCAGTCCACGCCGTGGGGGTGACGCGCTGCTCGAACTCCCGGCATACCAGCACGCGCTGCTGGCGACACTCGCACTCGCAGGGCTCGCTATCGGGGTCAGACGGAGCCCGTTACCGGCACTCCTCGAGCGGGAGGTCCGCATCCGGTTCCAGCGCCGGCACGACCCCGAGACCGACGTCGAACGGGCCCACGACCGGATGCTGCTCGTGCTCGGCAAGCGCCACCGGGTGCGTGACTCCGCGGAGACCACACGGCAGTATCTCGACGCCGTCGGGGCCTGTCCCGAGGCACACCGGCTGGCGGCTATCCGCGAGCGAACCCGCTACGCCGGCGAGTGCTCCGAGGCAGCCGCCGACGAGGCGGTCGAGCTCGTCGGCGAGGTCCGTCAGGGCTGACCGGGGTGGCGGGGTCGGTTACTCGGTCGGTGCCGTCCGGCGGCTGTTGTCAGTCGCCGGTTCCGTCGGCCAGACAGGCCGCAACGACCCGGAGCAGGCGCGCGCCGCGGTCCTCCTCGGCGAGTAGCGGCACCCGCCGGACCTGACGCCCACGGAACAGCTCCTGTGCCTGTGTGAGTGCTCGCTTTTGAATCTGCCAGCGGCGCTCACAGAACCCGCAGTCGGTGTGGTTCGGCGCGACAAACTCACCCTCGAGGTCGGCCACCTCGCCAGGGTCCTGCATGACCCGGTTCACGACGACTGTCCCGACCGGGATGTCGAACGTCTCGAGACGGTCGAGCAGCCGCGTCGACTCCCGGACACTCAGCTCCGCCGGCACCACCACCAGACGAAAGTCGGTTCGGTCCGGGTCACGCAGCACCGCCCGCAGCCGCCCGATGCGGTCGGCAAACTCCTGGAGCCCCCGGCCGTCGGCGTCGCCGAACCCGCCCACGACACCGCCAAACTGCTCGCGCACCTCGCGGAGTTGACCGACCATCGAGTCGAGCATCTCGGGGAGTTCGAGCAGTCGGAGGGTGTGGCCGGTCGGCGCGGTGTCGACGACGACCCGCTCGAACCGGGGGTCCTCGAAGAAGGTGAGCAGGAGCCGGATCGCAGCCGTCTCGTCACTGCCCGGCATCGCGGTCCCGCCGGCCGGGGTCTCCGCCGGCTCCCCGCCGAGCATGTCGGCGAACGGACTGTCGGCGAGCTCGTCGGAGGTATCCTCGAAGCGACCCTCCTGTACTGCCGCCTCGGGGTCTATCTCGGCAGCGTACAGCGGTATCTCCTCCCGGATACGGGCCGGCTCCGCCGGAACCTGCGTGTCGAGTGTGTCCGACAGCGAGTGTGCGGGGTCTGTCGAGACCACGAGTGTGGCGGTTCCGTCGCGGGCGCTCGCGAACGCCGTCGCCGCGGCCATCGTCGTCTTTCCGACCCCGCCCTTGCCGCCGTAGAGGACGTACTCCGGTGCGTCGACACCTGCGGGTACGTGCTCGCCGTCGATGCTCTCGACCGGCTCGACAGCCACGTCCATACCGTGCCCTACCCACTCGGGGCTCCTGTACCCGTCGACTCCGACCGACCGCCAGGTGCTCTCGCGCCCGGAGGGTGTCAGCCCGTCTGTCCGGCTCTCACGCTGCCCTTTTGTACGGGAGGCAACAACGGAGAGTATGACTCGAACGGCTCTCTCGCCGGCACAGCGAGTGGGCAGACAGACACTGCGTGAGACGCGGGTCGACACAGAAACAGAGAGACGGGACCCGAGAGGAGCCCGCGGGGTGTGGATGCGGCGATGACCGGTCACGACCCCGCGGTCCTCTGCGTACACACCGACGAGCGACCGGCACGACAGCTGCGTGATGTCGATCTCCGAGCCGAGCGGGTCCACACGACCGACGTCGCAGTCGATGAACTGGATCGGGGTGAGTACGACTGTGTGTTGCTCGGCGACCCGTCGACGGGACACCGCCGTGACAGTCTCGACCGAATAGCAACGGCGGCCCCGAACTCCCCGGTTTTGCTCTACGGTCTGTCCGACGATCTCCAGAGGACACTCGACGCCGGTGCCGTCGACGTTGTCAGGGTCGACAGCCGGGCGGCGGTGCTCGTGACCCGGGTGAATAACGTCGTTGACCAGACCCGGGACGACGACCGCGAGCGCGACGAACTGCTCGACGCCCTGCTCGAACACTCCCCCGACCAACTGAGCGTGCTCGACAGTGACGGGAGATACCGGTTCGTCAGCAGGGCTGTCGAGCGACGGCTGGGACACGACTCGGCTGAGATGGTCGGCCGCTCCGCCTTCGAGTACGTCCACCCGGCAGACCGAGACCGAGTCCAGGAGGTGTTCGAGTCGATACGTGCGGCATCCGGTGAGACACACACCGCCGAGTACCGCCTGCGGACTGCCGACGGCGACTGGCGGTGGCTCGAATCCCGTGGCACGAACCATCTCGACGACCCGACCATCGAGGGTATCGTCATCAACTCCCGGGACGTGACCGAGCGCAGGCAACAGAACGAGCAACTCCGCGAAGAGCGGGCCCTGACAGAGGCCATCTTCGAGGCACTGCCGGACGTGTTCTACGCGTTCGACGAGAACGTCAACTTCCTGCGCTGGAACGACCGGCTTTCGACAGTGACCGGCTACGACGACGAGGAGATCGAGTCGATGCATCCGGCGGAGTTCGTGCTTGAGGAGGACCGACAGGAGATACTCGACGCCATCGCCCGTATCATCGAGTCCGACGAGGCCGTCACAGTGGAGGCACGGTTTGAGGCGAAAAACGGCGAGGTGTTCCCCTACGAGTTCACCGGCGCACGGATGACAGACGACACGGGCGACCCACTCGGGATCGTCGGTATCGGTCGGGACATCGCCGACCGCAAGCAGCGTCAGCGTCGGTTCGAGGCCGTGTTCAACAACACCTACCAGTTTACCGGTCTGACCGACCCCGACGGCACGGTAGTCGAGGTCAACGAGACGGCGCTTGAGTTCGGTGGTCTCGACCGCGAGACAGTCCTCGGGCAACCCGTCTGGGAGAGCCTGTTCTTCCAACACACCGAAACAGTTCCCGAAACCGTTCGGACGGCCGTCGAACGGGCCCGCCGGGGGGAGCTCTTTCGGACAGAGCTTGAGGTGCAGGGAAACAACGGGCTGGAGACGATCGACTTCTCGGTTCGTCCGCTCACCGACGAACACGGCGACGTCCGGTTGTTGATTGTCGAGGGACGGACGATAACCGCACTCAAGGAGCGCGAGCAGCATCTGGGTGTGCTCCAGCGGCTCCTCCGGCACAACCTCCGAAACAAGATGAGCGTCATCCGTGGGAACGCCGACCTGCTGGCACACGAACTCGCTGGCACCGACAGTGTCGAACCTGTCGAAAAGATACAGACGGCCGTCGACGAACTCGTCGGCCTGAGTGACACCGCCCACAAGCTCTCACAGGTTGTGACCGAGTCCACCTCGGAGCATCGCCCCGTCGACGTCGAGCAACTGCTCAGGAGTGCCTGTACGGAGTTCGGCGAGGCGTACCCGGAGGCGTCACTGCGACTCTCGGTGGCCACCCAGCAACAGGTACGGGCCGACTGGCGACTCCGCGTTGTGTTCGAACAACTCATCGAGAACGCGCTCAAACACACCGGGGAGCCACCGGCCGTCGAGATAACCGTCACGGCAGACGAGGACTCCGTGTCGGTCCGCGTTGCCGACGACGGTCCCGGTGTCCCGGCGGACGAGCTCGTCGGTATCGTCGGCGAGCGCGACCGGACACAGCTCACACACGGCTCCGGGCTCGGTCTGTGGTTGGTCCGGTTGGTGCTCGACGACTACGGGGGAGATCTCTCCTACGAGTCACCACCCGAGTACGGGAGCGTGTTCACCGTCACTCTCCAGACCGGGGTCGACGGGGAGTTGCGTCCCGAGACCGGACCCGCCGAGCAAACCTGATACCGGCCTCGCCGGTTCTACAGGCGGTACTGCTCACCGTCGACGGCCAGGGGCTGTTCGAACGCCTCCTCGGCCGGGTAGAAGTGCGAGACGTGAACCAGCCGCGTCCGGTCGGCGTTGAGGTCGTCGCCCAGCGCGAGCGCCCCCTCGCGGGTCATGTGCTTGTCACCGAAGGTACGGGGAACGCCGCTCTCGTCGTGGTGTCTCCCGCCCTTCGGGTGGTACTCACAGAGGTGTGCGGGGACGATTGCGTCGGCGAGCAACAGGTCCGGGTCGGCGAGTGCCGCCCGCGAGCGGTCGGGGATACCGTAGCTCGTGTCCCCCGACAGCGAGAGCTTCGCCCCCGTCTCGGGCTCCTCGACCACGAGCCCGTAACACAGAAGCGGCGGGTGCTCGACCGGAACCAGTCGAACCTCGAACCCACAGACTTCGAACCGCTCTCCCGGTGACTGTGCCCTGACGGTCACCTGGTCGAGGTAGTCGTAGTCGTCCGCGACCGTCTCGGCGACAGTCGCTCCCGTGAGAGGGTCTGTCTCGTCGGCGGCGTGGACATCGAGTGCGTCGAGCACCCGGTAGGCGTTGCCGAGTCCGTCGAGATGGTCGAAGTGGATGTGGCTCACGACCGCCGTGTCCGGCAGGGGGACGTCCTCGCGGAGAAACTGCTGACGAAAGTCCGGGCTGCAGTCGATCAACAGCGACTCCCCGGTCCGTTCGTTGTAGACGTGCACGGAGAACCGTGTCCGCTCGACACCGCCGCCGGCGGTCACCCGGCCGCCGCGCTCGCGCAGGCGCTCCCGGAGGTCGTCCCCCGGGTCCCGTGCCCGCTTGCAGGTGTCACAGTCACAGCCCACGGTCGGGGTCCCCGTTGTGTCGCCGGTTCCCAGAAGCGTGACCCGCATTCGCGTGTCAGCCCTGCCTCGCGCCCGGTTCCTGCTGGCGGCTGACACTCTCCTCACCGCCCGCGTGGTCGTGACCGTCGTGTCCGTGTCCGGTGTCTCCGCCGGACTCTTCGCCGAGACCGCCGGCGACGAGCGCGTCGTGGTCGCCGTCTATCATATCGAGGTTCTTCAGCGTGTCACGCTCGTTGAACTCCTTGACAGCCTCGACGAGGTCTGCCTGTGTGAGCGTCGTCCGTTCCTCGATGAGCGCCTCGAGTACGGCCTCGCGCAACACCAGCCGGAGGTCACTCCCGGTCAGCCCCTCGGTCAGGTCGGCCACCTCGGACGGCGCGAAGTCGACGATATCCATCTCGCTCGTGACGATCTCGAGTATCTGTGCACGCATCCGGGCGTCGGGTTTCGGGAAGTTGACAATCTCGTCGAACCGCCGCCAGGCAGCCGCGTCGAGCTGGTCGGGGTGGTTCGTCGCACCGATGAGCAACACCTCGTCACGGATGAGCGACACGTCGTCGATGCTCTTCAGCAGGGTGTTGACCGCCCGCTTGATAGCGGCGTGTTCGTCACTGGAGCGAGTCTTTGCGACGAAGTCGAACTCGTCGATAAACAGGATACAGGGGGCCAACCGCGTCGCCACCTCGAACGTCTTCTCGACGTTCTTCCCGGTCTCGCCGAGATACTGGCTGGTTATCATCGAGAGTTTCACCTCGACGAACGGCAGTCCGAGTTCGCGTGCGAGTGCCCGTGCGACCGCGGTCTTGCCGGTGCCGGGTGGACCGACGAACAGGAGTTTGCCGATCTCGCGGAGCCCGATACTCGCGAGGTACTCTCTGTGTTCGATCGCCTTTACGACCTTCTGTACCTCCTGTTCTTGCTGGCCGGTCAGAACAATCTCGTCGAGAGGTTGCTCGATCTCCTCGGGGGCACTCACCTCGACCAAGTCGAGCATCTCGTCGTCCTCCTCGAAGTACTCCTCGAGGAGAGCGTCGATAAACGCGCGGTCGGCACGGGCCGGTCTGGTCGTCTCGCTGGCCTGCTCGTAGTCGCCAGCCTCGAACTCGGCCGCGAGCACCGGGTTCTCGGCAAGTCGGGCGGCGTCGACCCGGTCGGCGTACCACTCCCGGGCCATCTCGTGGTCGGTGAACGACAGGGTGCCAGAGAACTCCTCGTAATCGGTGAAAAGCAGGTCAGAGACGGCCTCCCACGGGCGGTCGACACCTGTTGCTTCCCGGGCAGCCTCGGTACTCGCAGCCAGTGGCCGCTTAATCTGGCCCTCGCTCCAGAACGGTCGGCGGTGTGCCGGCGGCAGGTCGTCCGGTTCGAACCGCTCGTTCTCGTCGTAGACACCGACTGTGAGCACAAATTCGACGACATCGAACGCCGGGTCACTCATCTCCATTGTCTACGGGTGCTGGCACAATAAGTCACTCGAACAGCGCCTCCCTCGTCGCCGGCCCGCCACACAGCGGTCAGGCCACGTTGAACCCCTTCTCCCGGAGGAAATCCTCGACTCGACCCGTGTGGTTGCCCTGTAGCTCGATCTGGTCGTCGTCGATAGTGCCACCACAGGCGAACTTCGACTTGAGATCCGAGGACAGACTGTCCAAGTCCACGTCGTTCGGGTCGAACCCCTCGATTATCGTTACCTCTTTGCCGTAACGGCGCTCGTCGATACGGATCGTTATCTCCTGGGAGTCCTTTGCGACATCCTCACAGACGCAAAGCTCCTCGGGGAGCCCGCACGTCGAGCAGACTTCTCCGGCCATTACCTGTCGAATCGTAGAGAGCCAGGCTTCTTAAACCTGCCGGGGCATCAACAGACCCGCCGACCGGGCCGAACACCGTTCTCCTCTCGCAGTACGTGACTGCCGTCGGCTCACGGCCTCCGTGACTCGACGGGCACGTCTTGATCTCCGGCGACCCTGGCCCCGGTCCCCGGTGACCTCGGCTGTCGACTGCCCGGGCGCGGATTTTTGTCGACTCACCCCATACAGAACGGTATGCGTGTCCTCCGTGGCCGTGCCGTCGACCCCGAGTCTGACCGGGCGACGACACAGCGCCTGGCAGCGTGGGCCGGTGACACCGGTGAGCCGGCGGTGCGGGTCTGGCGACCACATCCCACGGTGGCGTTCGGTCGTCGTGACGCGACCCGCGACGGGTACGACCGTGCACTCCGGACGGCCCGGGAGCACGGGTACGAGGTCGTCGAGCGCTCTGTCGGCGGTCACGCCGTCACGTTCACCGGGTCGACCGTCGCGTTTCTCCGGGCCGAACCGGTCGAGGAGGCCCGAACCGGTATCGGGACCCGGTACGACCGTGCCACCGAGGACGTTGCCGCGGCACTCGCTACTGTCGGGGCGCCGGTCGAGCAGGCGCTCCACCTCGCGCTCGAGTTCCTCCTGCGCGTCGGCGAGCCCGGCGAGGTCGCCCTCCTCGAGGATCGCGGTGCCGAAGCGCGGCTCGGCGAAGATCATCACGCCGGCGGCGGACTGCAGGAGGTGCGCGCAGGTGCGCGAGCCGACCACAAGGAAGAAGGCGTCCTGCATCTTGCGGTGGAGCCAGATGATCCCGGTCAGCCCGCAGAACACCTCGCGCTGGCCGCGTTCCTTGAGGACGGGCGTGTCGCGGCAGCCCGCGGCGGGCGGCGGGGTGAAGCTCTCGGTCATGCGGCCTCCTGCTGGGCGGCGGCGGCATCGGCGGCCTCTGCGGCGAGGCGCGCCATGCGGAGTTTCCAGAGGAACTGGCCGGCGTTGACGACGTAGGCGAGATAGGCCGCGAGCGCGATCGCCATCTCGGCGGAGGCGCCGTAGGCGCCGGTCCAGAGCGCGTAGAGATACCAGGTGTGCAGCGCGATCACCCCGAAGGAGACCACGTCCTCCCAGAAGAAGGCGGGCGCGAAGAGATACTGGCCGAAGACGACCTTCTCCCAGATCGCGCCGGTGATCATGATGCTGTAGAGCACGCCGGTCTTGATCACGATCGACCAGGTCGCGGCGGCGTAGCCCTCGCCGGTGACGAGGAAGCGCACGACGAGCGCGAGCGAGACGAGGAACACCAGGAACTGCGCCGGGGCGAGCAGCCCCTGCACGAGCGTCCAGACGCTCTCGTCGCGGCGCTTGCGCTGCTCCGGCGTGTAGAGCGTGGCCGCGGTCCGGGGGTGGTGGTCGCCCATC
>ERZ1034573.323-NODE-323-length-14061-cov-6.751392_pt1 | contig 14061 bp, 10 predicted proteins | sample MGYA00520641_ERZ1034573 | MGnify/ENA primary metagenome ERZ1034573 (study PRJEB33760, sample SAMEA4777724) | hypersaline lake metagenome | biome: hypersaline environment; feature: brines | place: Spain | collected 2014-08 | depth 0 m ...
CCTGCGGCTGGCTGCTCGGCCGAGCGAGTACAGAGTGTAAACCCACCCACTCCCCCCGTGCGTCACCGTCTGCCCCGATCACTCCGGCGTCGACTCGCGCACGTTCTCTGCGGCCTGTACCATGTTCTCCAGCGACGGCTCCACCTCCACCCACCGACGCGTCTTGAGGCCGCAGTCGGGGTTGACCCACATCTGTTCCCTGTCGAGTACGTCCAAGGCCCCGCGGATGAGGTCCTCCATCTCCCCAACCGACGGAACTCGTGGCGAGTGGATGTCGTAAACGCCCGGCCCGATGTCGCTGGGGTAGTCGAACTCGTCGAAGGAGTCGAGCAGCTCCATCTTCGAGCGCGAGGCCTCGATGGAGATCACGTCGGCGTCCATCTCGACGATCGCGCCGATGATGTCGTCGAACTCCGCGTAGCACATATGGGTGTGGATCTGGGTTTCGTCGTCGACCCCGCAGGACGCCAGCCGGAAGCACTCCACCGCCCAGTCGAGGTACGTCTCCCACCGGCTCTCACGCAGCGGCAACCCCTCGCGGAAGGCGGGTTCGTCGATCTGGATCGCGCCGATCCCGGCGTCTTGGAGGTCGAGCACCTCGTCGCGGATGGCGAGCGCGATCTGGCGGCACGTCTCCGAGCGGGGCTGGTCGTCGCGCACGAACGACCACTGCAGGATCGTGACCGGGCCGGTGAGCATTCCTTTCACCAGCTCGTCGGTCCGGTCGTCGGCGTAGGACAGCCACCGCACGGTCATCGGGTCCGGACGGCTCACGTCGCCGGCGATGATGGGCGGCCGGACGCATCGGGTCCCGTAGCTCTGCACCCACGCGTTCTCCGTGAAGAGGAAGCCGTCGAGCTGGCGGCCGAAGTACTCCACCATGTCGCCCCGCTCGCTCTCGCCGTGGACCAGCACGTCGAGCCCGACCGCCTCCTGGCGCTCGATCGCGTCGTCGATCCGATCCTCGATGAACGCCTCGTACTCCTCGCGGGAGATCTCTCCCTCCTTGTACCTCGCTCGCGTCTCCCGCACCTCGTCGGTCTGTGGGAACGAACCGATGGTGGTGGTCGGGAGCTCCGGCAGATCTAGGGCGTCGCGCTGGGTCACCCGTCGCGCGTCGCGGCCGGAGTCGCGCCGCGCCATCGCGTCGTCGACGCCGTCCAGTCGGTCCTGGACGGCGGGGTCGTTGATCCACTCGGATTCGGCCCGAGCCTCGATGGCTCTCCGGCTCCGCTCGAAGAGCGGTTCGGTGCCCGCCGCGTCGCCGTCCGCGCGGTCCGCGATGGCGACGACCTCCTCGATCTTCTGGACGGCGAACGCGAGCCACAGCTTCTCGTCGTCGTCGAGGGCGGGCTCGGCGTCGAGGTCGACCGGGACGTGAAGCAGCGAGCACGACGGCCCGACGAGCACGCGGTCGGACCCGAGGGCGTCGACCGCGGTCTCCACCGTTTCGAGGAGATCGCCCAGATCCGCCCGCCACACGTTCCGGCCGTCGACGACGCCCAGCGAGAGCGAGAGGTCGTCGGGCACGCCGCGATCGAGCGCGGCGTCGAGTTGCCCCTCGCCCCGAACCAGATCCAGATGGAGCGACTCGACCGGAAGATCGAGCGCGGTCGGGAGGTTCTCCGCCAGGGAACCGAAGTACGTCGCGACGTGGATGTCGACGTCGGCGGCGTCGGCGAGAGCGTCGTAGGCTCGGGTGTAGGCCGCCCGCTCCGCGTCGGTACGGTCGGCCACGAGAGTCGGCTCGTCGATCTGGACCGCGTCGGCCCCGGCGTCGGCGAGTCTCTCCAGAACCTCGGCGTACACCGGAAGTAGATCGTCGAGGAGATCGAGCGCGTCGAAGTCGTCCTCGCGCGTCTTGCCGAGCAGCAGGAACGACACCGGGCCGACGAGCACCGGACGCGTGTCGATGCCGTGGGTGTTTGCCTCCTCGTACGCGTCGATCGGCTCGGTCGACGACAGCGAGAAGTCGGTGTCGCGGGAGAGTTCGGGAACGAGGTAGTGGTAGTTGGTGTCGAACCACTTGGTCATCTCCATCGCTTGGACGCCTTCGCCCTCGCCCTCTAGGTCTTTCTCCTGGAGCCCGCGGGCCATCGCGAAGTAGGTGTCGAGACCGACGGTGTCGCCGTCCCACGGGAACCGCTCCGGGACCGCGCCCACCATCGCGCAGGTGTCGAGCACCTGATCGTAGTAGGAGAAGTCGTTCGAGGGGACGTGATCGACGCCGAGTTCGTCCTGTTTCCGCCAGTGCCGCTCGCGGAGTTCCTTGCCCTCGTCGAGGAGGCTCTGTTTCGAGCGGTCGCCGTTCCAGTAGTCCTCGACGGCGCGCTTGAGCTCGCGGTGCGCGCCGATCCGGGGGAATCCGAGGTTGGTTGTGGTCGTCACGTATACGTAGTGGTGATTATTTAAAAAGAGATTATGCGCTGCGGCAATACCTGACGGTGGTGGCGGATTCGGTCGTGAGCGGGTGTGAACCAGGTGTTCCGTCAGTCACGGGACCACCACCTGAACGGACCATTGTACCGGTCACGGGCCACCCGTTCGGTTGATGGCGGGCACTCAGCTACGACCGCCTGCACCGCACTCGTATGAAAACCTACTTTACCGCCGAGTAATTACTGATAGATATACGAATTAATCAAATATGCGTGTGAAATATATAACTGGGGTACGATGACGTTCGCGACCCGGCTCCGACAGTGGACGGAACCGCTGGTGTTGTACGAGGCGGTCCCCCCGAGTCGGGACGCTCCCAACAGGGTCGTCGCCGACCGGGCGGAGCGCGTGGCCCATCTGCTGGCCGACCGAGAGGTGGACGCGATCAACGTCCCGGAGATTCGGGTTGAATCGGACGACAGTGGCCGTGAACTGGGTGAACTGAAGAAGCGCGACCCTCGTGAGTTTGGCCGCCGCGTAGCCAACCGGATGAGGGCTGACACCGACGTGGTGGCCAATCACGTGGTCGTTCACGACCCGCCGGCAGTGCAGGACGACTGGTTCAAGACCGCCTACACCGAGTACGGCGTCGAAAACGTCGTGATCGTCGGCGGGGGGTCTTCGGGGACCGAGTATCCCGGCCCGTCGGTCTCCGAGGGGGTCGGACTGGCCCGCCGGGTCGGCGACACGGCCGGAGGTGACCCCTGCCTGGGCGGGATCACTATTCCCAGTCGCCGGCAGGAGGAGTTCGACGAACCGGACCGGATGCTCGCAAAGCAGGAGTCGGGAGTCGACTTCTTTACCAGTCAGGTTATCTTCGATCCCGACCCGACAGTTAGACTCCTTCGCGACTACGACGCGGTCTGCCGCGAAGCAGGGATCGACCCCGTTCCGGTCTTTCTCAGTTTCGCTCCGATCACGTGCCCGGCGGACGCGCGCTTTTTGCAACAGTTGGGCGTCGAACTCCCGACGGACGTCCGAGACTGGGTTCTCGGGGCGGACAATCGCTCCGCGCGCCGGGGCGTTCGCGTCGCCGAACGCGTGCTTGACGAGGTGCTGACGGCGATCCGTCACGACGGTATCGCGGTTCCGATCGGCATCAATGTCGGGCACGTTATGAAGTACAACCTCGACACCAGTGGCCGGCTTCTTGACCGCCTGAACGGCCTGCTTGCGTAGCACCAGCGTGATCTCTTCTCTGCCCTCCCCGCTCACCGCTGACGCGCTTCACCCGTTGAGAACGTCGCCGTACCGGCGACTACCAGTGTGTGACGGGTTGTGACTCATAGCGACACGTTCGGCCATACGCGAACGCGCGACGGTGGCAACCCAAATCAACGCGCCTGCTCAAGACAAACACGCGGAAATGGAATCACACGGCAGCGCGGCTCCGTTCGGCTCCGAATCGTTTGGTGAGAACGTCCGCCCTCCCCGAATTGAAGCGGGCGAGACTCACTCCGTTCGTCTCGCTGCCTCCCGTTCGCTGACGCTCACGGGAGCGGGGGACAAGTCGATCTACAGTCGACTTCAAATCGGCTTGAAACGAAGTCCGCCCTCCCCGAATTGAACTCACTCGCTCCCTGGCGGTCGCTCGCTGCTCAATTCGGGTCGGTTGTCCTTCACACTCAACACCGCTCGTTGCCACTCGGGATGTTGAGGTTCAGTCCGCCCTCCCCGAATTGAACGGGGGACAAGTCGATCTACAGTCGACTGCTCTACCAGGCTGAGCTAAGGGCGGACACTCAGGTTTAGCCGCGGACACATTCTTAAGGGTTACTCATTGGATCGGCTCGATCACGTGACGCCGGCCGAATCCTTACTCCGTCTCGTCGGTGCCGCGTTCGTTCTCTGCGGCCGCTCCGGACTCGATCACGCGGATCCCCTTCTCGGCGAGGTGGCGCATCTGGCGCTGTGCGAACTCCTCCTCGGAGGTTCCGCGGGTCGCGAGCACGTACACCCGGGAGCCGCCCGCGGGGCGCATCGTCCGGCCGGCGCGCTGGGCGCCCTGGCGCCGTGACCCGCCGAGCCCGGAGGCGACGATCGCGAGTTCGGCGTTCGGGAGGTCGATCCCCTCGTCGCCGACCCGGGAGACCACCACGGTCCGGAGGTCGCCCTCGCGGAACGACTCGAACACGCGGTCCCGCCGGTGGTGGGGCATCTCGCCGCTCACGAACGGGGCGTCGAGCGCCTCGGCGATGGCCTCGCCCTGATCCAGCCAGTCGACGAACACCAGCGCGCTCGCGTCGGGGTGGACGTCGAGCAGGCGTCGGGTCTCGGCGACCTTCGCGGGGTTCTCGGCGGCCGCGCGGTGGCGGTCGCGGCCCTCCGCGCTCGCCCACTCGTTCCGCGCGAGGTCGTCGCCCCACGGGAGATACCGGATCCGGACCTCCGGCTCCTGGACGTACCCCGCCTCGAACAGCCGCGACCAGTCGGTGCCGATGGGTGGCCCGATCAGCGTGAAGATCTCCGCCTCCCGGTCGTCCTCCCGGACCGGCGTCGCCGACAGCCCCAGCCGGTGTTTGGTCTGGAGGGTCGCGCTCCGCCGGTAGATCTCCGCGGGGATGTGGTGGACCTCGTCGTAGACCACCAGCCCCCACCCGCGGGAGTCGAACAGCGACCGGTGGCGGTCCATGCCCGCGGTCCGGTAGGTCGCGATCGTGATCGGCCGGATCTCCTTTTGACCGCCGTGGTACTCGCCGATCTGCGACTCGTCGAGGGAGGTGTGCGCCAGCAGTTCCGCCCGCCACTGGCCCGCGAGCTCCCGGGACGGCACGAGGATCAGGGTCTCGCCGCCGATCGCGGCGAGGATCCCGATCGCGGTCACGGTCTTGCCCGATCCCGACGGCCCGACGAGCACACCCGAGCGCTGTTCGCGGAACCGGTCGACCCAGTCACGCTGGTACTCCCGGAGGTCGGCGGCCAGTTCCATCTCGACCGGATCCCCGGTGTCGAGGTCGCGGTCGTCGACGACCGGATACCCGGCCTCGTAGAGGGTGCGCTTGACCGCGGCTTCCGACCCCTCTCGGACCCAACTTTCGGTCTCCGAAATCGGCGCGACGAGCTGCTCCTCGTCGAGCTTCTGGCGGGCGACGTTCCCCATCAGGCTCTCCGAGCCCGCTTCGAGCACGACGTACCCGTCGTCGTGGGTGAACAGCCGGAAGCGGTTCGCGCGTTGCCACTGCGACTGCACCCACTCCTCGAGGTCGGCCGAGCGCCGGGGGAGGACCGATCGAATCAGCGACAGCAACGTTCCGACGTCGTCGAAGGGGGCCTGCCAGACGTCCTCGGGCCGGATCTCGTATTTGTACCCGCGGGTCGCCGTCTCGCCGTCGGTCACCGACCGGGTTCTGTCTCCGGTGGAGTCTACGAGGTGGGCGAACTGCGAGAGTTGCGCGCGGGTGTACTGGGTCGGCTGGTCGACGACGATCTCGCGGCGGTCCGGGAAGAGTACGACCCGCTCGCGCTCGGCGAGCGCCTGCCACTCCGCGGGGAAGTACACCACCGGGTCGGGCTCGACGTTCACGCGGCCGGCCGCTCCGTCGTCGACCAGGTCGTCGAGGGCTTCGGCCGCGGCGGCCTGGGTCGTCCCGAGCCGACGCGCGACCTCCGAGGCGGTCACGACCGGGCGGCCCTCGGCCTCGATCGCGTCGTAGAACCGGTCCGCGTCCACCCCGTGGAGGGTGGCAATGGTCTCGCCGGTCGTCTCGTCGGTCGGCGCCGGTGGGGTCGCTTCCTCGTCGGTCATCGTCCGAACTCAGCGTTCGGACCGGGAAACGGCTGTCGCTGCCGGCGGGCACTCGACGTCACTACGGGGAGTGATCCGGCTCTTTATAACGGGGGCCTTTATAATCACGGCAACAGAACACCAGGGTAGAGCATGAGCACGCCGGCAGATTCAATCGAGATTCAGAACGTCGTTGCATCGACCGGGATCGGTCAGGAACTCGACCTCGAGGCCCTCGCCGAGGACCTCCCCGGTGCCGACTTCAATCCCGACAACTTTCCGGGGTTGGTCTATCGGACGCAGGAGCCGAAGGCCGCCGCGCTCATCTTTCGGTCGGGGAAGATCGTGTGTACCGGCGCGAAGAGCATCGACGACGTGCACGAGGCACTCGGCATCATCTTCGATAAGCTCCGCGGACTGAGCATCCCCGTCGACGAGGATCCCGAGATCACCGTCCAGAACATCGTCTCCAGCGCCGATCTGGGCCACAACCTGAACCTGAACGCCCTCGCGATCGGGCTGGGGCTCGAAGACGTCGAGTACGAACCCGAGCAGTTTCCGGGGCTGGTCTACCGGATGGATGACCCCGAGGTCGTCATCCTGCTGTTCGGGTCGGGGAAGATCGTGATCACCGGGGGAAAACGAACCGACGACGCCGAGACCGCCGTCGTCGAGATCGTCAAGCGGATCGACGACCTCGGACTCCTGGGCTGACCGGCGAGTCCACCGCCCGCCGGGCCGACGGCGGGGGGCCGGGCGTCGCCGCGTGCGGATCACCGGTCACGCCGCCGGACCACCGCCTGTCGCGCTGATCGTCGTGACGAGTCACCGGTCACCGCCCGCGCGGGTCGGCGGGGCCGGTAGTCGACGACAACGGTCCGTATCAGCAGTTCGCGCCGTGAACCGGTGATATAAGTCCCGGCTGTCCGAAAAGACGTCGATGAACGCGCGTGAAGACATCGCGTTTCTGGTCGGATCGGAGGTCAGAGTCGAGATCCTGCGGGCCCTCCGATCGGAGCCCGACCGCCCGAGCGACCTCGCCGATCGCTGTTCGTGTGCGCGCGAGACGGCCCAACGGACCGTCACTGCCTTCGCCGACCGCGGCTGGGCCGAGAAGGTGCCCGACTCCGACCGCTACCGCCTGACCCGCGCGGGCGAACTCGTCGGGAGTAGCTACGACGACTTCGAGGAGTGTCTGGCGATCTCCGCGCGGTTCCGCGACCTGCTCGCGAACCTGAACGGGGCCGCGTCCGACCTGGAGTGTGAGACGCTCTCGGGCACGACGCACACCCGGGCGACCCCGGACAACCCCCACACCCCGATCAACCGACTCCTCGACGTGATGGGCGACGGCGGAGTCGACACCTTCCGGGGCGTGACGCCCATCGTGAGTCGAGTGTTCAACCGGGCGGCCGAACGTGCGATCGGCCCGGAGACCGACGCGGAACTCGTCGTCGACAGGGGCGTACTGGAGACCTCCGCCGCGGAGTACCCGGAGGCGCTCGACCGGGCGGATCAGCTCGACGGGTTCACGCTGTACGTCTCGCCCGACCCCGTCTCGTTCGGGTTGGTGCTCGTCGACGAGCACGCCTACCTCGGGGCGTACGACGACAACGGAAACTTGGTCGCGAGCGCCGACGCCGACGGTGACGGCGACTTCGTCGGGTGGGCTCGCCGAACGTTCGCCCGGATCCGCGATCGATCGACCATCCGGGAGTGAGACGGTTTGTTGCAGCGGTTCACCGGCACGGGCAGCGGCTGCTCTCCTCCGGGGCGGGTCGGAGCCGAGCGGCGGATCCGTGGCCGCCAACGACTCGTACTGACGGTGGCGGCCGATCGGGTCCGACGTATGAGGCTGACGTCCTCGACGTACCCGGTGTGTTTTGAGCAATAGTAGTACATAGACTATATATCAATTTTCTCGTGGTTTGGTACGTTACAGTCCGGTAGTAGACAGTCGTGGTATACGTCCAGAGTCCGCAAAAGCTGGTTTTCAGGCCGTCTTCGGGAGAGAGTCAGCAAACGTGTCCGGTGTATGTAAAATCTATTATCGAAGGTTTTATTTTCTTTTCTACGCATCTATATATCGTTCCGGCAATGGTGTCAATCGACGATTCAGCGACTCGACGGAAGGTCCTCGCATCGAGCGGCGCACTCCTCGGCGGCAGCCTCGCCGGGTGTACGGGCGGCATCGGCGGCGGTGGCGGCGGTGGCGGCGGATCCGGCGACGCGGAGACGTTCGAGGTCGGACACGGCGACTACCAGACGACGGTCAGCTCGAACGACTTCCCCGGCGACAAACTGTACATCTACGCCGTTCAGACCGGTTGGTCGAACTGGGGGGCCGTTATGGAGTCATTCCAGGAGGAGTACGGGATCGAGCTGAACGACGACCAGCGGTCCTCGGGTGAGGCCCTCCAGCACATCCGGTCGAACGCCAACAGCCCGACGCACTCGGCGTACAACGGCGGGTACTCCTTCGGCGTGATCGCGATGAACGAGGACTTTACGACCGACTACAAGCCCGCGAACTGGGACAAGGTCCCGGACAACCTGAAGACCGACAACGGCCACGTGACCGCGACCAGACGGATGACGACCGCGCTGACCTACCGCAAAGACGTCTGGGACGAGCGCGGCATCGAAAAGCCTGAAACCTGGGACGACCTCCTCCGAGAGGAGATCATGCAGGATCTGGTGTTCCAACCGCCGGAGGCCGCGGTCGGGCTCGCCGGCGCGCTGTCGATCAACCGGGCGTACGGCGGCGACCTCGACAACGTTCAGCCCGTCGTGGACTACTACACCGAGGCCCAGGAGCTCGGCGCGCAGTTCTCCGGCAACAACGAACCCAACTTCACCGCCGGCGAGATCTCGGCGATGGTCGAGTACGACTACACGGGGCTGGATCTCAAGTACAACGCCGACGAGGTCGACGAAGAGCAAGTCGAGGTTGCGCTCCTGTCAGGACCGGACGGCGAACCGGGAGCGATGAACAACCCCTACGGGTACGCGATGCTCGACGGGGGACCGAACCCCGACACCGCGAAGCTGTTCATGGACTACGTGCTCTCACTGGAAGGCCAACAGCACTTTTTCGACGCGTTCGTCCGGCCGATCCGGGCGCACGAGATGGCTGCCGCCGACGGTTTCCCCGACCAGTGGAGGGAGGGCCGGACGGAGTTGACGTCCAACATCGTCAGAATGGTGGCAAACCAGGAGCGAATTAGAAATACCGTCGGCGAGGAAGTCGGTATCACCGGGTACTGACCTCCGTTGATGGCCACCGAATTCCCCGAGTCGTCGCGACCACGGAGCACCCGCCAGCGCGTCCGAGAGACGCTGTTCCCGCGGACGGAGGAGGACCGCGAGCGTCGCCGCATCCTCTCGATGCTCGTCCCGTTCTTCTCGCTGGCGTTCGTTGCAGCGTTCGTCCCGCTTGTCACGATGGTTCTGACCACCGTCTCGGAGTCTCGGTTCGAGGTAACCGGGTTCACGCTGGAGGCGTGGCGGGCGTTACTGAACGACCCGATCTACCGCGAGATCGCCTGGAACACGCTCTGGTTCGCGGCCGTGACGACGGTCTCCAGCGTCTTCATCGCGGTCATCGTCGCCCACTCGCTGCAGAAGTACGACCTGCCGGGCAAGGGTATCCTGGTCGCGATCATCTCGTTCCCGATCAGCCTCCCCGGCATCGTGGTGGCGTTCATGATAATCATCCTGTTGGGGCGGCAGGGGCTGCTCACCAACGCCGCCGCCTTCTTCACCGGCGGCGATCCCATCTCGATGGCGACCGCGACGTCGATCTTCGGGTTGTATCTCGGCTACCTGTTCTCGCTGATCCCCCGGTCAACGATGGTGATGCGTGCGACCTACGGCGAGATCAACCGGAAGGCCGAGGAGGCGGCTCGCGCACTCGGGGCGGGACCGCTCGAGACGTTCTACTACGTCACGCTCCCCGAGATCCGGCCCGGGATCGTGGCCGCCATCATCCTCACGTTCCGCACGGCGCTCGCCATCTTCGGTACGGTGTTGGTGCTGAAGAGCCTGGTCGTGGTGACGCTCCGGATCGATCTGGAGCTTGGGTCCGCCGGCGGGTTCAACATCCAACTCGCGTCCGCGATCGGCGTCATCTTCTTCGTGTTCTCGCTCGCGTTCACCTTCGTCGGCCTGAGGTACACCAGCGCGGAGGTGGTGGAGATATGACCGACGGCGAGGAGTCGGTCCGGACCGACGGCGGCAGCGCGACCGCTGGTCGGGGGTTCACCCGTGCCAACCTCAGGAACGCCGTGGGTCGGTCAGCCAACAAGCTGGTGCTTGCGGTGGTCGTGCTCTTTCTGGGCGGACCGATCATCCTGACGCTCGTGGCCTCCTTCGCGGACACCTGGCAGGGGGTGCTCCCGAGCGGATTCGTCACCCTCAGACACTGGTCGACGGCGCTCGGGATCGGCGAGACGGTCGGCGTCCAGCGCGGCGTCGGCGAGGGGCTGGCGTTCAGTGTGATGCTCGCGACCGGCGGGATGCTCCTCAACATCATCATCGGCGTCCCGGTCGCGTACGCGCTGACCCGCTACGACTTCTACCTGCGAGACTGGCTGAACGCCTTCGCCATCCTCCCCTTGGTGCCGGGGATCATCCTCGGCGTCGCGTTCCTCCGAACGTACCCCGAGCAGTCGGGGACGGCGCTGACGCTCATCATCGGCTACTCGCTCCTGAAGTCGCCGTGGCTCATCCTCACCGTCCAGAGCACGTTCCAGTCGATGGATCTCCGCCAACTGGAGGAAAGCGCGCGGTCGCTCGGGGCATCGTGGCCGCGGGCGTTCCTCCGAGTCATCGTCCCCAACGCGCAGAACGGGATCTTAGCGGGCGCTATCATCACCTGGACGCTGGCCGCCGCGGAGTTCAACTTCACGTACATCGTCTACACCCGGGGGCCGCGGCCGTTCGCGATATTCCTGTTCAACAACATCAACAACGCCACGTTCCTGCAGGCGGCCGCGGCGGTCTCGATCTACTTCCTCATCGTTGCTGGCGCCATCATCGTACTTCAGTTCGCCGGAAACAAGGGGTTCTCGACCGCCCGGGAGGAAGCGTGACGCTCCGACAGCATCGTGCGTTCGCCGAGACACACCTGCGGCCGACGAAGATCACCTTATGGCAGAAGTAACACTCGACGGGATCACGAAGCAGTTCGGCACCGAGACGGCCGTGGATGACATCGACCTCACGGTCGAGGAGGGCGAGATCCTCGGCGTCGTGGGCCCCTCCGGATGCGGGAAGACGACGACGCTGCGGACCATCGCCGGCTTCGAGACGCCGACCGCCGGACAGGTGCTGTTCGACGACGAGAACATGACTCACGTCCCGCCGGAGAAGCGGAACGTCGGGCTGGTGTTTCAGTCGTACGCGCTGTTCAACAATATGACCGTCCTCGGCAACGTCGCGTTCGGGCTGAAGATGCAGGGCGTCAGCGAGGACGAGCGACACGAGCGCGCTCGCGAGCTCTTGGACCTGCTTGACATCGGGGATCTCGCCGACCGGAGCCCGGAGCGGCTCTCCGGCGGGCAACAGCAGCGAGTCGGGCTCGCGCGAGCGCTGGCGATCGAGCCGGCCATCCTCCTCTTAGACGAGCCGATGACCGGCCTCGACGCGAAATTGAAAGAGCGGCTCCAGCGTGAGATCGGGTCGCTCTTGGACGACCTGGGCGTCACGGCGCTGTACGTCACGCACGACCAGGAGGAGGCGATGGTGATGTGCGATCGCATCGCCGTAATGAACGACGGCGAGGTCGAGCAGATCGGGACACCCAGGGAGATCTACGAGCGCCCGGCAAACGAGTTCGTCGCCGAGTTCGTCGGGACCGCCAACCTGCTTCGAGCGTCGGTCTCGGGCGACCGGCTCGACTTCGGGTTTGTCGAGGCCGACGCCGACACCCTGCCGGTCGCGTCGGGGGAGGTGACGGCCGTCGTGCGTCCCGACGACATCGACATCGGCTCCGGCCCGGTCGACGCGACCGTCTCTGATTTCTACTACGTCGGCGAGACCGTCCGGGCGACCGCCGAGCTCCCGGACGGTCGAACGGTCGACGTCGAACTCGACCGGACGATGGACGATCTCTCCGAAGGCGATCAGATCTCGCTGTCGTTCGATCCGTCGCGGATTCACGTATTACGGCCGCGAGCGGACTGATTGCGGCTGTTACCTCCCGTGTCTCCGTTGCCTCACCGACCGGGGCGCTCGTCCGTGCTGAGCCGATCTACCCCCGCGGCCCGGCACGCCTTCAAAATCCGATCGGTCGGACCTTCCTCGGGGACTGCCGTCTGTACCACCAGTCCCCGGTCGTGGGCGTACTCGACGATTTCGGGGTCCGTGCCGGTGGCGTAGTACATGTGCACCGCCTCACAGCCCAAGTGAGCGGCGGTGTCGACGCCGAGTTCGGGGTCGTCACCGTACAGACCGTCGTGGAGCACGTACCCCAGCGGGACTGTGGGATCTTCCTCCCTGGCCTCCTGGAGCGCGAGGTGGCTGAACGAGATCAGTATCGCCGGGTTGTCGCGTCCGCCGATCTCGCCCAGGACGTCGGCAGCGAGACCAAGCTCCTTCAGTTCGATCTGGACCCCGACGGCCGGCGGAATCGCGTCGAGGGCGTCGTCGAGTCGGGGAATCCCGTCACCGGATCCGAGTACGTCGAGCTCTCGGAGGTCGTCCCAAGGGGTGCACGCTACCGTCCCCTCCCCGTCGGTTACTCTCTCCAGGGTCTCGTCGTGGAACCCCACAATCTCGCCCGAGGCACACCTGCGGACGTCGAACTCGATCCAGTCTGCTGAGCCGGCTGCGCCGCGGAAGGCGGTGAGCGTGTTCTCCGGGAACTCCTCGGCGTACCCTCGGTGGGCGACGTACTGCATACGGCGCGTTGCTCCCGACGGCGGTAAATAAGTTGTCGGTGGTCGCCGCCGACTGTCTCGTCGGTGACGCTCCGCGCGCAGGCGCCCGGTCAAAACCAGCCTGTGCGCGGGTGGGCGTCTGCCGACACTGGACTCACCGTGCGGTCCACGAATCACTCACTAGGCCGGAAGCCCACGCGTACTCGCCCCGAAACGTAGGATGGATTTTAAGACCGATTGTCCAGAACGTCTACGGGTACTATGCCCGACCGAACCCTCGCTGACGCCCTCGCCGCCGCGGACGGTCCCGTGGACCTCCTCCGAAGCAACTCCGGTCGACACCCGTATCCGGTCGAGAGCGAGTTCACGAACTGGATCGAAGAGGTTCGAAGCTGGCGAGAGACCTGCGCGCTGTCGGATCTCTCACACCACCAGACGGACCTCTACGTCGAGGGCCCCGACGCGCTGGCCGTGTTCGCGGACCTCGGCGTTAACGACTTCGCGGGCTTCGAGCCCGGCCAGGCCAAGCAGTTCGTCGCGTGCAACCCCGACGGCTACCTGATCGGCGACGCCATCCTGTTCTACCTCGACGACGACCGGTTGAAGCTCACCGGCACGCCGGTTGCGCCCGACTGGGTGGCGTACAACCTCGCGACCGGCGACTACGACGCCACGGCCGAGGCCGACGAGCGGTACCACGACAAAGACGAGCCGCACCAAACCTTCCGGTACCAGCTCCAGGGACCGAACGCCCTCGACGCGATGACCGCCGCTGTCGACGGGCCGCTCCCGGAGATCCCCTTTTTCAGCTTCGATCGGGTCACGATCGGCGGGGTGGAGGTCCGGGCGTTGCGGCACGCCATGGCGTCGAACGCGGGCTTCGAGATCTGGGGGCCCTGGCGGGACCGCGAGGCGGTCAGGGACGCGATCCTCGACGCCGGCGAGGAGTACGGGATCCGGCGGCTCGGCGAGAAGAGCTACAAGGCGCAGGGACAGGAGAAGGGGTGGATCGCCCGG
>ERZ1034573.324-NODE-324-length-14057-cov-22.369519_pt1 | contig 14057 bp, 11 predicted proteins | sample MGYA00520641_ERZ1034573 | MGnify/ENA primary metagenome ERZ1034573 (study PRJEB33760, sample SAMEA4777724) | hypersaline lake metagenome | biome: hypersaline environment; feature: brines | place: Spain | collected 2014-08 | depth 0 m ...
GAATGGGTCGTACACGCTCACCAACCTGAACCTCGACAAGCTCTACGTCACGCTCGACTACAGCGGGAGCCAGGTGCCCGTGACCATCCGGTCGGCGCGCATCACCAGCGCCGAGCCGTCCGGCTCTCTCTCAGACATTGGGAGCACCGTGTTGGTGGGCAGTGTAGAGACGGCCGGGACGGTGGTGGGCAAAAAATTTCCGAATGCGCCTTCGGGGACCGTGGGGATCGGGGAAGAAAACATCAGCGACTACCGGTTTGAGATGGATCCGGGCACGCTCAGCGCCACGGATCTGGACGTGCGATTTTCTATGGACGCACTAGACGGCGGGGCTGACCCCGCTGCTGTGCAGGTATACCGCCGCTCGCCGCCGGGGAGCGGCGCCTTTCAGGCGGTGTCTACGGAGCCGAGCCAGGACGAGAGCGCCGTAGTCGCCACGCCTGTCCTCGACGGTCTCACCGAGCTTGTGATGGCCAGCGACACGCAGTCGCTCCCCGTAGCGCTGGCCGCCTTCACCGCCCGTTCGCAAGGAGAAGAGGTGGTGTTGGAGTGGCGGACCGCTTCGGAGACCAACAATGCAGGCTTTTCGGTCCAGCACCAGCGCCCGGGGGCAGGGCTGTGGGAGTCGGCAGAGTTTGTGGAAAGCCGTGCGCCCGGCGGCACCACGACCGAGCTTCAGCGCTATCGGTATCTCCTGCGCGACGCATCGCCCGGCACTCACCGCTTTCGGCTGCGGCAGGTGGACCTCGACGGGACGGCGCGCCTGAGCGATCCGGTGCAGGCGACGGTGGATCTGCAGGAGGCGCTGCGGCTGGATGCGCCTACGCCCAACCCCGCCCGAGAGACCGCGCAGCTGTCGTACGCGGTGGGCGAACGGACGCAAGCCACCCTGGACCTGTACAACGTTCTGGGCGAGCGGGTCTCCACCGTGTATGCCGGCACGCTCGTGCCTGGAGAGCTGTACACAGCGAGGATCGACGTCAGTGCCTTATCCAGCGGCGTGTATATGCTTCGTCTTACCGCCGGTGGGCAGTCTGCCACCCAGCGATTGGTCGTTGTGCGTTGAGTCGAGCGGGGAGGGGGGTAGGAAAGATTCCGAAGACACAACGCAAAGACTCCGGACACCGCATGTCTGGGATTGGCGCTTTTGCATCGGAGCGCGGTGCACTACTCTTACAGGCGAGGCGCTGCGACACTCGTCACGCCCGACGCGTTCTTTCAGCCGACCCCGGAAGGGATGGTGGCCCTTCGAGGGGTGTCTGCTGAGAGAGCAATGGCATGCCGGACGGCCAGCGTGTGAACAGCGACCCATGTCTTGGCATCGCACTTCTGCCACAAGTGCCCGGTCTTCTTGGTGGGGGCCGGGCATTTTTTATAGTATTGAGTGAGCGCGAGAGAGCAGTTGCCCCGAAGGGGTACTCTTTGAGAAAACTCCCGGATTTATCCGGGTGTTGGTTCGGGGACTCTCCCGTCAGCCCTAACGGAACAGTGAGCTTTCCTTGAGAGATGCAACTTGATGCCATACCGATAACCAAGGGGGACACACTTTGCTTTTGAGTGCCGCATGCCGCCTGGGCTGACGGGAGAGGCGTCCCTTAGCAGTAGCTTCTAAATGCGAATTAAGGGTTGAGGCGAGCGCGACCTTGTCGTCCCGAAAAATTCCAACCGAAGGCTCGTCATCCTGAACTTGATTCAGGATCTCCGTGGAATCGGTACCGCGTTCTTCGAAGAGATCACGCATCGGGGGGCGGGATGACGGGCTTGGGAATTTTTCGGGCCGACATTCCGGACCATGGAACAGGGTACCGGCAACTCGTAATCGGCATTCTAATGCCTACGGAGGGCATGTAAGGCCTGAAGTGAAAGGACTTCAGCCCCGTACGCTTGCGTCTGTCCGCGCGCATGCGGGCCGGACGGGCAAATCGGGACGCAAAGGAGCAGCCCCGTGCCCCCCGTGCGCAGCTGAACGGCAGCGGGGTGGGCCAAGGCTTCACGCGGGCTCTGCCTCCACCCAGTCGGCCGGCACCTCCACACTCATTGCCTGACGGACGGCCTGCACCCGAACCAGAATGTGCATTTGCCCGCGGTGCTCACGGACCTTCCCGGTAAGGCCCTTCAGGGGTCCTTTGGTGACCGTCACGGTATCGCCGACAGGAGGGCGTAGATCCGTGACTGAGAGGCGATCCGGTGCCTTCTGTGCGGTCTGGAGCTGCTCCACCGTGTCCGCGCGCAGACGGGCAGGCTCCCCGTTGAAGTGGACACACCGCACGACGCCCGGGGTGCGGAGCACGCGGAGGCGGTCTTTTTCGTCCACCCGGGCAAAAAGATAATTGCGGAAGAGGGGGACTGTCACCCGTTTCTTGCGGTCAGACCATTGGCGAATCTCTTGGGTTTTCGGGACCAGGACCTCAATGCGGCGGTCTTCGAGGCGAGTTTCGCACTTCTTCTCGGCACGGGCTCGGGTATAAAAGACGCGCCAGAGGCGGGAGGAGGAGTCATTCATCGTCGGGAAAAGGATTGTACCGAGTGCATCGACTCTCAGAAAGAGTGATGTCGAGAAAGGTTTCGTACATCTGGTGGACGGTGCGGACGGGCTGAGGCTCGGGGGCTACCGGTACCGCTCGAACCAGGCCAGCACGTGGTCCACCTTCGTGATGAGCTGGCTGGGGCGGCGAGAAATGGCGTGGGAGGCGCCGGGAATCTCCACGTAGGCCGTCTCCACGTCCCGGACCTGGAGCCCATTGTAGAGCTGCTTTGCCTGCCAGGGTGGGGTGCGGAGGTCCTCAGCGCCCACCAGCACCATCGTGGGCGTGCTCATGCGGTCGAGCAACGACACCGGCGAGACGTCCCAGTATGCCATCGGGTTCTGCCAGGACTGCCCCGGGTACCGGTAGTCGGCGTACGCGTAGTAGTTGTCCGCCGCCATTGTCTTGCTGATCCAGTTCGTCACCGGCTTCTGCACGGCCGCGGCCCGGAAGCGGTCGGTCGTGCCCACAATCCAGGCGGCCGAGGTGCCTCCGGCGCTGCCCCCGGTCACGTACAGGCTGTCCGGCGCCACAATTCCATCGTCGATGAGGCGGTCCACCCCGTCGATGATGTCTTGGTACTCCCCGCCCGAAAAGTCGTTGTAGAGCAGGTTGCCGAACGCCTCGCCGTAGCTGGTGCTGCCGCGAGCGTTGGGGTAGAAGACGACGTATCCGGCCGCCGCGTACAGTTGAATCTCGGCCGAGAAGCGGTCGCCGTAGTTGCTGATGGGGCCGCCGTGGATCTCCACCAGCAGCGGGTAGCGCCGGTCGGGGGTGTAGTTCGGCGGGGTAACGACCCACCCGTGCAGGGTACGCCCGTCCTTCGAGGAAGAGTACCGAATCTCATCCACGGCGCCCAGCGTCCGTCGATCGAGCAGGTCGGCATTCAGGGCCGTGACCTGCCGGGTCGGGCCGCCGCGGCGGGCAACGACCAGCTCGGCGGGGTGCTGCGGCGTGGTGTGGTTGAGAGCGAGGCGCCCAGTGGAGGCGACCGAGAAGTGGCCGCCCCCGTACGGCCGCCCGATCGATGTGCCGCCCAGCTGGGTGACCACCACCGTCGTGTCGCCCTGCAGGGTGGTGTGGCCGAGCGTAGTGGTGCCCTCATCCTCGTACTGCAGATAAAGGCCGTCGCCGTCCGGCGCCCAGGCAATGTCGTCTACGGAGCGGTTCAGCCCCATCTCCACGCGGCGCGCATCGGAGCCGTCCGCATCCATCACGTACAGATGGGTCAGCTGGTAGGTTTGCACCGCGTCGTCGTAGCCCAGGTAGGCCACCCGTTCGCCATTGGGAGAGACGCGGGGCGTGTGGTCGGGCCCAAAGCGGTCGGTAAGGGGCGCAATGGAGCCGTTGGTGAGCGAGACGCGGTAGAGCTCCGTATTGCGGCGCTCCCGCTCCCAGTTGTCGTGGCGGTTGGCCGAGACGATGAGCGCTTCGCCGTCGGCGGTCCACACAGGGCGCCCGTCGTGGTGCACGTCGCCACTCGTCACCTGCCGAGCCGTTCCGCCGGTGGCGGGCACGACGAACAGCTGGTCGTAGCCATAGTCGAGCACGCCCACGCCGTCCTGCTCGTGGTTGAGGCGCGTTTCCACGCGGGGCGGCGCGGCCCAGTCGGCCCCCTCGGGCGGGTCCGGCGGCGTGACAAACTGCGGCTCCGGCGCCGAGACCTTCGCCGAGAACGCCAGGTGCGTGCCCGTGGGCGACCACGAGAGGCCGCGCGGGGCATTCTCCAGGTTTGTGATGCGGGCCGTCCGCCCCTCCGCCAGCCAGTGGACGTACACCTCGGTCCCGTGCGTCTCGCTGCGGCTGAGAAAGGCAAGTTTCGATCCGTCGGGCGACCAGCGGGGGCTGGATTCGGCGGAGGTCCGGTCGGTGAGCTTGACGTGGCCGCTGCCGTCGGCTTCCATCAGCCAGAGGGCCCCGGTGCGCCGGTCGGTCATCACGTCCATCCCGCGCCGGACGTACACGATGCGGGACCCGTCGGGCGAGATCTGCGGGCTGGCCACCCACTCCAGTTCAAACACGTCCATGCGCGAGAAGGCGGGCGCCTGGCCGACGGCGGTCGAGAGGCCGGCACAGACGAACAAGAGCAGAACGGCAGCCGAGGTGCGGGTCATGAGGGCACAGGCAGATGGGGGAACGGGCAGAGGGGCACCCGCAACGTACGAGGCGCCGTCCCCTTCGTCAACGTCTTGTCAAGGAGAAGGCCGTTGTCGAGGAGAAGGCCGCCTCCAGAATGCCCGGGCGCAGAGGACGGAACAGACACCCCCCTGTCCGGTGGAGAGCAGCGCACAGCATATTGTCCCTAATCCTCGAGATTTCAATGACCTGTTTTTCGTCTCTTGTGCCAGTCCGGAGCGCCCGGCACGTGCTGATTCCCGCCCTTGTCCTCCTGCTGGCGGCCTGCGGCGGCACCGACTCCTCCCCGCAGCCATCGGCCGGACAGCAACAGACGAGCGAGCCCGCGACGGCCGCCACGACAGCGCCCGACACCATCGAGGTCACGATGAAAGACTTCGCCTACGAGCCCGACACCCTCACCATCCCCGCCGGACAGGAAATCACGCTTCAGTTCACCAACACCGGCGCCGTGGAGCACTACTTCGTCGTCGGAGACACGATGGCGAGCGACAACGACGGGTTCGAGCAGAACCTCTTCCGCGGTGTCTCCCTCGAGAAGAACAAACCGACCGAGGGGCACGACAATGAAGAAGCACACGAGGAGGAAGAGGACGATCACCCGAACGAGTTTGAGCTTCCGCCCGGCGGCAGCGGTTCCATCACGTTCACGCTTCCGCCCGAGAAGGCCGGCACGTACCGGATGGCCTGCTTCGAGACCACCGGCGGGCAGAAGCACTACGAAATGGGCATGGAAGGGGCGCTGACAGTGAGTGCACCTAGCGGCAACTGATCGAAGGGGAAGACAGGACCTGGCTGTCTAGCCTTTCCCCTGTGCTGGAAGGCGGCATTTCCGCCGGGAACATGTACCCCCACCCCCTATATGGCGTCTCACGTCGTATCCGAAAACGACGAGGCCTGACGTGACCGACGCTTCTCCAACATATCGCCTTGGCACGGCCCTCGTGGCCCTGCTGTTTGGGCTGGGGTGGGGAGTGCCCACCGCACAGGCCGCGTGCGGGGCAATGGGGGCGAAGCACTGTGGAGAAACGCATACCGACACGCACTGTGGCGGAGCGATGGGGGGGCCGTCCCCCGTATGCGTGACGCACCACGCCAGCCAGGAGGCGCGGTCGGAATCGGAGCCATCGGTCGATCTCATGACGCCGAGCGGCGGCAATGGGCTTGCCCCTTCGGCCACGTCAACTCTGCACAGCGCTGCATCTCTTCAAGCGTCCTTGGAGGGCGCTCCCCCACGCCTCCGTCGTCTTCATGCCCGCGTCCGGGTATGGCTTGAGTGAGTAGGGGGAGGTCGCCGTGCTGCGTCGTCACGGGTTCGGCGGCGCCTGAACTGGTAGGCCTCCGACTGTCGACCCTTTGGGAGCTCCCTTTCTGATCCTGCACCGGGGAGCTCTGCCCCCCTTCTGTATCCGACTGTTTCCCTACTCCGACTCGATCCATGCCGACCCCCAACGCCTCCTCTGTACCGACACCGAACGCACCGGCCCCCTCCAATTCGGACACGAGTTCCGTCTCCCGCCGCGACTTCCTGCGCAGTGCCGGGGCCCTGACCGCCGTGGCCGGCCTCCAGACGCTCCTGCCCGGCTGGGCCCACGCCACTCCGCCTGCGACACAAGGCGGTCTGACCGCGCTGGAACCCACGCGCCGCGCCGGGAATCGCGTCGAGTACGACATCACCATCGACAAAACGCCCTTCGAGGTAAACGGCAAGCGTGCGACGGCCATCACGATGAACGGCACCGTGCCCGGCCCGCTCATTCGGCTGCAGGAGGGGGAGGAAGTCGTCTTGCGCTACCACAACGAGCTCGACGAAAAGACCTCGATCCACTGGCACGGGCTGCTGCTCCCCAACCGCTTCGACGGCGTGCCGAAGGTAAATTACCCCGGCGTGCCGCCGGGCGAAACGTTTGAGGCCGGGCCCTTCGAGGTGCGCCAGTACGGCACCTACTGGTACCACAGCCACTCCGGCCTCCAGGAGCAACTCGGCCACTACGGACCGCTCGTGATCGATCCCGCCGACGGGACCCCCTTCGACTACGACCGGGAGCACGTCGTCGTGCTTTCGGACTGGACCTTCGAAGACCCGTACGACATCCTCGCGAATCTGAAGAAGGGGGAGCACTACTACAACTTCCAGCAGCAGACTGTCGGCGAGTTTTGGCGGGACGTCTCGGAGGACGGGTTCTGGAGCACCCTCAAGAACCGTCTGCGGTGGGACCGGATGCGGATGAGCGCCACCGACCTCTCGGCCGTCCGCGCGCCCACGTACACCTACCTGATGAACGGCCAGGCGCCGGGCGCCAACTGGACCGGCCTCTTCAATCCCGGCGAGCGGGTGCGCCTGCGGGTCATCAACGCCAGCGCCGCCTCCATCTTCGACGTGCGCGTGCCGGGGCTGGAGATGGACGTGGTGCAGGTCAGCGGCCAAAACGTGGAGCCGGTCGCGACCGACGAGTTTCGTATCGGGACGGCCGAGCGGGTCGACGTCATCGTGGAGCCGACCGAGGACCGCGCCTACACCGTCTTTGCCGAATCCCTCGACCGGAGCAGCTACGCCCGCGGCACGCTGGCCCCACGGGAGGAGATGGACGGTCCGGTTCCCGAGTCCCGCGAGCGCCCAACCCTCACGATGGCCGCGATGGGGATGGATCACGGCAACATGGGCGACGGCGACATGGAGGGCATGAATCACGGGGACATGGGAGACATGGGCGAGATGGACCGCGGCGGCATGTCCGGAGAGCAGGAGGGAGGAATGGACATGTCGGGATCGAACCCCTTGCGTCCGCCCGGCACGCTCCCCGAGCCGGTGATGCACGACCCGGACGATACCCACGGCCCCGCCGAAGCCGGCCTGCCGATGATGACGAAGTCGCGGCTCCACGAGCCGGGCATTGGGCTGGGGAACGACGGATGGCGCGTGCTCACCTACGATCAGCTGAAGGCGCTCGACGAGAAAGAGGAATTCCGCGCCCCCGATCGCGAGATTGAGATGCACCTCACCGGCAACATGGAGCGCTTCATGTGGGGCATCAACGGCGTGGAGTTCTCCGACGCCGATCCGATTCGCATCGAGCACAACGAGCGCGTGCGGCTCACAATGGTGAACGACACCATGATGAACCACCCGATGCACCTGCACGGGCAGTTTATGGAGCTGGAGAACGGGCACGGCGAACGGGCCCCGCTCATCGACACGATTACGGTAAAGCCCGCCGAGCGGGTGTCGCTCCTCATTGACGGCCACGAGAAGGGCCCGTGGTTCTTTCACTGCCACATCCTCTACCACATGGATGCCGGCATGGCCCGCATCTTCTACGTCGAACCCGCTCCTGAGAGCGACGAGGAGTTCTACTACGATCAGGTGGCCTAGTCCCGCCTGGAAATCTTCACCGAACCGAATGGACCCACCTGCAGATGAGCGTCGACTTGGGTCCAACCTCTTGTGAACTGCCCGCGTCCCATTTCACCCACCGACTTATCATGATGCGTATCCTTCGGTACACCGCTGGATTTTTCACTGCCGCTGTGCTTCTGGTCTGGCTCGCGCCGCACCCCGTCCAGGCGCAGACCATGGACGACAAACCGCGCGCGTTCTTGCTTTTCCACAAGCTCGAATACGTGCCTGTACCCGCAGAGCAGCCCGTCGAACTGGAGGGCACCGGGTGGGTCGGCGGTGACATCAACCGGCTCTGGCTCCGGGGAGAAGGCGAGCAGTCCACCGTGCACCGGGAGGGCGAAGCGGAGGTCGAGGCCCTCTACGGGCGTCTCATCAGCCCCTTCTTCGATGCGGTGGCCGGGGTGCGCGTAGACCGGCGCTGGGGAAAAGGGTCCGCGACCCGGGGGCACCTCGCGGTGGGACTGCAGGGACTGGCGCCGTACCAGTTTGAGGTGGAGCCCACCCTGTACGTGAGCGACCAGGGCAACGTCTCTGCCGCGTTTGCGGCGTCCTACCACGTCCTCTTTGCGCAGCGACTGAAGCTAGAGTCAGAGCTCGAGACGACGGCGGCCCTGCAGGACGTGCCCGCGTGGGGCGTTGGGAGTGGCGTGAACGACCTCGGCCTCGGATTTCGCCTCCGCTACGAGTTCCACCGCAAGTTCGCCCCGTACGTCGGCTACGAGCGCAGCTGGATGTTTGGTGAAACCGCCGATCTGGCCGGTGGGGACGCCAGCAGCGGGGCGTTTGTCTTCGGCGTGCGCATCTGGCGATGAAGCGCTCCCCCCGTATGCAGAATTCCCCCACACGAAAACAACTGGATTCCGGACAGACGCCCCTGCACAAGGCCCTTCACACCGACGCCTCCGAAGTCCGAAGTTTAGGAAAAGAGTTCCCGTAGCGAAACCAGCCGTAGCGCAACCGGCCCCGGACGGCTCTGAGGCAGTTGCCTCACGGCGCCCCGTGTCCATACGATCCTGCATCGGTTAGTGCTCGGCAGCACAGCGCCCCCAAACAGCACGGTCCTCGCCCCTCCCCCGATTTTTCCACACCTGATTTGCTTCGTCGGCACCGCAGGGGCATGCCCCTCGGCCCCCACTCTGCTCTTGTGCTTCGCTCTTGTGGGCGTTGCTCTCGTGAAGTCCATCCAGCGGATGAGAATCCCGAAATCGTGTGTTGGACGGGCCCTGAGTCAAACTCGGAGCAGCGGGGGGGCTTTGGTGCGATTGCCCTGCGGACGAACTCTTCCGTCGCCCGCTTCCCGTACCTGACTTTCCAACACCGTCATGATTCTCAACGTCACCATGAAGCGCTTGCCCGCCGCGTCTGCGACTCTCGTTCTGCTCCTCGGAATCGTCGGGACGCCCGTCCTCGCCCAGCAAGACCGCCCCGGCATGATGATGCGCCCCGACACCAGCGCCCGCCCGATGGGCATGGGGCCGGGGCGGATGATGGGCCCAGGCATGATGCAACGCATGCAAGGGCTGCACCGCCACATGATGCAGCGCCCCCTGCACCGCACAAGCATGGCGGCGTTTCTGCTTCCCGCCCTGGCCGATACACTCGGCCTCTCGTCCCAACAGACGGAGCAGATCGGACGCATGAAGCAGGCCATGATGGCGCGTCACCGAGAGCGTCGGCGGCAGATGGTTGCCCGTCGCAGTGAGTTCCAGTCGCTGTTCGAGGACGAGGCCCGGCCCGATGCCGAAACCGTCCGAGAGCACCTGCGCACCGTGGCGGGCCTTCGGGCCGAGCAGCGTGCGCTCGTGTACGAAACCGGGCAGTCCATGCGCGAGGTGCTTACCCCCGAGCAGCGAGAAGCCTTCGACGCCCTGACGCCCCGGCAGCAGATGCGTGCGCTGATGGCGCGCCTGACGGTGGCGGACATGATGCAGATGAGGCGCATGATGCACGGCCCTCGCAGGGGACCGGGCATGGGACCCCGAGGGATGAGACCCCGAGGGATGGGGCCCTCAGGGAAGAGACCGAGGATGCGGAGGAGGCAGGGGCCGGGAAATCCGTGAGGACGGGCCTCGGGGACACAAAGAGAAACGGGACGAGTACAGAAAGCCTCCTGTGGTCCCTCCAAGCCTGCTGCTTCCGTGGATGTCCCTCCCGAGCCGCCCCGACAAGACCCCACTGTGCCCCGACAGTACGACACGTGGGCCCGGGTGTACGACCTGATCTGGGCCCGTTACGTGAACAAAACCCTCCCCGTTCTCCAGCGGGCGGCTCGGGTGCGGCCGAATGAAGAGGTGCTTGACCTTGCCTGTGGCACCGGCGAGTTTGAGCGCCGCGTGGCGGCCACAGTGCCGCGGGCACGCCTCGTAGGAGTCGACCTCGCGCCGGCCATGGTGGAGCGGGCTCGCGCCAAGTTTCGAGGGCAGCCCAGCATCCAGTTCGAGCAGGCCGACGTGCATGCATTGCCGTTCGAAAACAACGCATTTGATGTGGCTGTGTGTGCCAACACGTTCCACTACTTCACCCATCCGAGACGCGTGCTGCGAGAAGCGCGCCGGGTGCTTCGTCCAGGCGGACGGCTGGTGCTCCTCGACTGGTGTCGCGATTTCTGGACGTGTCGCGTGATGGATGCGGTTCTTCAACGCATCGATCCTGCCTACGAGCACTGCTACACGCTCTCAGAACTGCAGGCCCAGTTGAAATACATCGGCTTTTCGGTTCGTGGCCCGTTTCGGTATCGGTTCGACCTCGTCTGGGGCATGATGGGGGTGGAGGCAAGAGCGCAGTGACCGGAGAGACAGGACCACTTAGATCTCCTTCGACTCCGTGGTGCACTCCTGCCGGGGCTCGATGGGCGTGCGGGTGTAGTCCAGCGTCGTGTCTGGAAGGGCCACTGTGAGCGTATCGGCGTTTCGGGTCACGCCCCATCGGGTGCCCGCGGAGTGCAGCAAGGCTTCCTCCCTCCAGCGCACGGTGGAGGGCATCATCATACAAGCACCCTGGTCACTAACACGCCAGACCGAGAGCATGGGGGCGCGGAGCTGAAGGTATACTGTATGATCGTCGAAGCGGTGCACCCAGGTCCCGTCCGGCTGAGCGGCGGCCGGTGCAGGGGCGACGAGCCAAAAGGACAGGCAAAGCGCAAGAAGCAGCGTGAATCGGGAGGAGGCGAGAGGGCGTCGGGGCATGCCGCTGGACAAGTCGAAGGAAAAGACTGTGAAGATGCTACTTAGTGCTGCACCGCTCGCAGTGGCGACCGTGCCGTCGCAGACGAGGGACGGACTGCATCGTTGCCATCTTTTCCCGATCCGTCCATCCGAGGGTTTCGGGGAACGCCCAGCGGTGGGACACGGCCCCGAAGATGGGTCTTCCAGCCAAGGGGCATGTCTTGCGGGGGGGACGTGCCGTTGCAAGAGGCGCCGTTGCAGAGAGCGCCGTTGAAGACGGGGGCAGAGCGTCACGCCACAACGGCGTCGCGGTGCACCCGATCGGCCCCGCGCTCGGTGAGGATAACGCTGGGACTGGCCCCGTCCGGAAACCCGAGAAGGAGATCATCGTCCGGGCGGGGCGTCTCGTTGAGCACCTCGTAGAACAGCAGCGCGCCCCACCCGTCCAGGTCGTGCTCCGCAACGGGGTACGCGGCCACCGGGCACGTGAATCCCTGGGCGTAGAAGGCAGCGCGGTCCTGTAGGGGATCGCGAGGGACGAGGGGCGCATCCACCCGGCACCGGCGTTGGGACTGGGCGGCTCTGCGGTTGGCCACGGCTGCCTTCTCGGCGGGGAGAGGCTCGGAAGCCACCCAGAGCGGTGGGTGGTCGTCGGACGTAATCGGCTGCATCGGGGGAAGAAGGCGTGGGGCGAGACACTGTGAGCGGAGGGGATGGGCGAGAAGTGCCGGATCAACCTCCTCCTGCGAAGACCTCGTAGTCTCGTTTCCCCAAACCGTTTCGTCGGCCACGTTACCCCCATGAAAGAAGTGCGGGCGAAAGCGGTATGCCGGCTCTCCGCCGCAGCAGGACCGTTGCGAGACCCGTCCCAGACCGGTATGTTGGAACCCGTTTTTGCAAGAAAACGCTCTGACGAGAGACAAATTCCCCGCGGCTCCAAAACGTCGGGGCAACGACTTTGTTAGACGCTTTGCCCTTGAAAGCACGTGTCCCTCAGTTCCGGTCTCGCCTACAGGTCCCATTCGCCCCATGCCCGACGATGTCGACGAGCGCCCAACGATTGACGACCTCCGTGAGCACATGGAGGCCGAATCGATTGAGAGCGAAGAGGAGGCCGAAGACTTCCGCATCCAGTACCTCGGTCGCAATCAGGGTGCGATTCCGGCGCTGTTCGACCAAATCGGTGACCTGCCCCCCGAGGAGCGGCCCGAATTTGGGAAACGGCTCAACGCGCTGAAGGAACGGGCCCAGGAGCGGCTCGACGAGGCGAAGGCGCGCCTCAAGCGCGAGGCACAGTCGGGCGGGCCGGACATTGATCGCACGCTGCCGGGACGGCGGGGCTTCCGAGGGTCTACGCACCCGCTCACGCAGACGCTCGACGAGATCCTGCGCATCCTGCGCGGCCTCGGCTTCTCGACCTACGAGGGGCCGGAGATCGAGACCGACTGGCACAACTTCACGGCCCTCAACTTCCCGCCCGACCACCCGGCGCGGGACATGCAGGACACCTTCTTCCTGAAGGACGCGCCCGAAGGCGAGGACCCGCGCGTCCTGCGCACCCACACCTCGCCCGGCCAGATTCGGATCATGGAAAACCAGGAGCCGCCGATCCGGGTGGCCGTGCCGGGGCGCGTCTACCGCAACGAGGCGATCTCGTACAAGTCGTTCTGCCTCTTTCACCAGGTAGAGCTGCTGTACGTGGACGAGAACGTGACGATGGCGCAGCTCAAGCAGGTGCTCTACAGCCTCGCCCGCGCGCTCTTCGGGGAGGACGTGACGCTCCGCTTCCGCCCCAGCTACTTCCCCTTCACGGAGCCGAGCGCCGAGGTCGATGTCTGGTGGGCGGACGACGAGGACGGCGGGCAGTGGATGGAAATCCTGGGCTGCGGCATGGTGCACCCCAACGTCTTCGACGCCGTCGACGTGGACCCGGAGCGGTACACCGGCTACGCGGTGGGCATGGGCGTGGAGCGCATGGCCATGCTCCGCCACGGCATCGACGACATTCGGATCTTTTACGAGAACGACATTCGGTTTCTCGACCAATTCTGACAATTGCGAAGTGCGAATCTCGAATTTCGAATTATCAGAGGCCTATTTCTCGCGGGCGGTTTTCTTGGACGCGACAATGATCGAAGCAATTTGACGCGCCTCATCCTGTAGCTCCGAAACCTGAGAAGCGGGCCCAGCGCCAAGCTCGTCGAGAAGCTCCAGCCAGAACTGCGATTCGTCGGCCTCCTCTTCTACCAGAGCAAGCTTTGCGATGAAATCCTTCCGGGACCGGGCATGACAGGCGGCGCGGTAATTCGCCCCCACGGATGTAGCAGACCGGAGGAGTTGCTTCCGAATGACGCGGCATTCAATTCAGGAGCATTGGGCAGTGTTTTGCAGAGATGAATCACGTTCAGTGCAAACCGCTTGGTGCGAGGTCCGAGATCTGACATGATAGTAGGAAATTCCGTGGTCGGAAAAGCCGTCGTATAATAGACACATGATCACGGCGGATATAACGCCATTCGCCATTCGAAATTCGCCATTCGAAAATGGATATTAGCTACAACTGGTTGAACCAATACGTCGATCATGATTGGGCGCCGGACGACCTGGCCGACCGCCTCACCATGGCCGGGCTGGAGGTGGAGACGGTCGAGCCCGTCGGCCAGTCGCTCGACGGCGTGCTGGTGGGCGAGGTGAAAGCCGTCCGCGCGCACCCCAACGCCGACCGCCTCGTGCTCTGTGATGTGAATCTCGGCGACGGCGACCCCTCGCAGATCGCGTGCGGCGCGCCGAATGTGGCCGCGGGGCAGAAGGTGCCGGTCGCCACGGTGGGCA
>ERZ1034573.325-NODE-325-length-14056-cov-17.416399_pt1 | contig 14056 bp, 12 predicted proteins | sample MGYA00520641_ERZ1034573 | MGnify/ENA primary metagenome ERZ1034573 (study PRJEB33760, sample SAMEA4777724) | hypersaline lake metagenome | biome: hypersaline environment; feature: brines | place: Spain | collected 2014-08 | depth 0 m ...
CCCTGATGAGAAGGACAGTCACAGAATGTTTGCAAATCTGGCTGCCGCAGTCATCTTAGGCTTTGGAAGACTCGCACATGGAATATTCAAGTTCATCTTCTCACTACTGAGATCAATGGCATAATCTCAACGAGTATATCACAGTACTAGCCAGATGAAGCAGCTTGGTGTACAAAAAACAGAAATAGATTTGGAGTCTCTCTGTGTCCGTTAACCTTTATGTCTCTCAAGTATGTTCAGCATGTCGTCCTCGCTGACCTGCTCAACTCTTCTTCCACTGTCCTCTGAAAGTATTTCTGTGGCGGCAGCCCTAAAGTCCTCGTGTTCTGATTTCCCGAGCTTGGACCTCAGCGTCTCCTCGACTTCTGAGGTCTCTTCCTCAACTTTCATATCCTGCTGTTCCAGTTCTTCCAAAAGGTGTTCTTCATCTTCTGCACAGTTCCTTGCTGCCTCTATATGAGCAAAAGCCATCAAGAAGTTTATATCCGCCATTTCATCCTGTCCGTCACGTTTGTAGTTTTCTCCATAGTCTAGGCGTTGTGATGCCTCTTCAAGATGTTCCTCAACACCTTCCTGATCCTTAACCATTCTCTGATCCATTCCCTCGGACTTTTTCTCACGATTTACAGCATCTCTAAGTCTCTTCTTCGCATCTCCAAAAAGACCCGTGAAATAGAATTTATTTTACAGGTTCAAAGGATTTACCCTTTCAAGTCAAGTGAACACCTTCAACAACCATGCATTATAGATATGTAAGTTTGTCATAAATACGGCTTACATGGACCTTGCGATATATCATGCTTGGATTCACTGCAAGGGTGGTGGAGAAAAAGTACTTCTTAAGCTGCTGGAAAACAGTGAACACGACATCACAATATATACCAACAAATACGTACCAGAAGACACATACTCAGAGTTTGAACAACACGACGTGATCGAATTAGGTGGACTACCGATAATCGGAGAAATTTTCAGAGGCGCAACTTTTACACTCGCCGCCATGCTCTCCAAACTTCCAATGAATAAACACGACGCGCTCGTGGTTTCGACAGGCGGTGTGGCTGAAGTCATAAACTACAGAAATGATTCCAAACCACTCATCGGTTTCTGCCACACACCACTAAGACCAGTACATGACGATGACATATACCAGCATAAGATTGAGAACTCAGGGATTTTGAAACGGAACTTCTACAAGCTAGCGACCAAAGCATACGAGATGGTAGAGAGACCTGCTTGGAAAAAGTTTGATCACGTCATTTTCAACTCAAGAACCACACAGGAGCGTGCTACATCGGATCACCTAATACACAAGAATAAAACCTCAATCAACCATCCAGGTGCAGACACACAGGACAATGAAGGAAACCGGTATGATGAGTACTTCTTCTATCCAAGCCGTTTTGCCTACTACAAGCGCCAGGATTTAGCTCTGGATGCCTACAAAAAATTCCGGGAAAACAACCCTGACACAGAGTTCAAGCTTGTAATAGCAGGCGGAGTAAACGAAGAAAAACAAGATTACTACGAGGATGTCAAGCAAAGAGCAGAGAATATCGAAGGAGTAGAGGTCAAGTCTGATGTTCCTGGTGACAAATGGCAAGACCTGTACAGAAACGCATACAGCATATTGTTCTGCGCAATCAACGAGGACTGGGGAATCATCCCGATAGAAGCCGGAAGCTACGAAAAACCAATAATCTCAGTAAACGAAGGAGGACCAACAGAATCAGTACTACAGGATGAAACAGGCCTACTAGTAGACGATGCAGAAGAGATCGCTGAAGCCATGCAAAAACTAGCAAATGATGAAGAACTAGTCAAGGAAATGGGTAAGAAAGGTAAAAATAGGAGCAAGGAATACACATGGGACAAGTTCACGAGAAAATTTGATGAAAAAATAAACGAAGTGGTTGAGGAAAACCAGGGATGAAAGTTCTACTTGTAAACGACCACTACAGCTTTGGAGGAGCCGAGAACTACATCCAGAATCTTGAATCAGAGCTTGAAGAGGAACATAAGGTAAAAACTCTGACTCTTGACGGATCTGATGAAAGCGATTTCTCGATACAGGAAACCTCGAACCCGGTTCTGAAACTGAGGAACAGGTATTTCTCGAACCGGAAGATCAAGAGAAAAGTTCAGAACGTGGTGGAAAATTTTGATCCGGATGTAGTGCATCTAAACAAGAACGTGGTGGCACCTATTTCCGTGCTGAAAGGCCTTAGAGGACGGAAAATTGTCAAGACAGTCCATGACTTCGGATTTGTTTCGCTGGAAGACAAGTACGCGTACGAGATGAATCCTGTGGAGAGAAAAATCCGGAAAACCCTAGACCAGGGCACACAGAGATATCTCAAAAAACTCAGAACAGAAGTAATAGAAAAATGCATCGCGCCGTCAGAAGCCCTGAGGAAAGAACTGGATAAAAACAACTACACGCCGAATACTCAAATCTCTAATTTTGTAACTGATCGAGAACCAAGCTTCGGCGGCGAACACTTCCTTTTCGTCGGCAGGCTTGAAGACGGGAAAGCACCAGATCTACTGGTTGAAGCGTACGCCGGGTCAGAAAACCGCGAGGAAATACCGCCTCTGGAGATCGCGGGAAAAGGAAAAATGAAACAAGAACTGGAGGAAAAATCCGAAGACCTGGAGAAAGTAACTATACATGGCTATGTATCAGATGAAAAACTCGAGGAACTCTACAGAAACTCGAAAGCAGTAGTGATTCCTTCTAGATGGAGAGAAAACAATCCTCTTGTGGCACTGGAAGCAAAGGCATACGGAGCACCTTTGATTGTCTCGGACAGAGGAGGTCTCCCGGAACTGGTTGAAGAAGGAGAGACAGGATTCGTCTTCAGTTCCGGGAACAGGAAAGAGCTTGAAGAGACGATATCCCGTGAAGTGGACTGGGAGGAGCTAGGAAGAAGTTCCAGGGAAGACTACGAGGAAAACTATACTCCGGACGCTCACACTGAAAAACTTCTGGAAAACCACAGTAAACCAGGGGCGAGCTCCTAGATGGATAAAAAAATCCTTGTAGTCGCGTTCGATGGGCTTGACAGAGAATTGATCGAGGAGTTTGATCTTGAGAACATAGTCCAGAAAGAGTTCGGAGCCATAGACAACACCACCGATTCCAGGAAGATCTACACATCCGAGCTTTTCACAAACTTTATCACAGGGAAGAACTGGGAGGAACACGGCGTCTACGGACTCAACAAGTGGTCAGACAAGAAGAAAGGAAAACTTGTGGACTCGCTGATACCTGAGAACCTCCTGGAGAAGAGAAGAGGTTTCCACAGGATACGTGAGACACTGAAGTCGGCTCTAGGCGTAAGAGAGACAAAATACCAGAAGGAAGACATACCATTTGAAACACTGTTCGAGAAGATAGAAAATTCCAGGCCGATCTTCGTTCCAGGATACAATCCATCAACTTTCTGGCTTATAGAGGCAGATCTTAGGCCTCTGGAGTTCGGAAAAACTCCTGAAGAAACCATGGAGCACTACGACACCCGTGAATTCAGGCATAGGAAGGAGAAACTATTTAGCGAGCTTGAAAACGAGTTCGTGCCCGCCAGAGATTTCCTGATGGCACATTTCCACAGGTCGGACACGTTCCATCATCTCTACGGAGATCCTCAGGGCAACTACGACGAGGAGAAGCTGAGGGAAATGTACACGGTGATGGATAAGCTGGCCGGCGAAATCAAGGAGAAAGCTCTGGACAAGGGCTACGACTGCGTGGTCTTCATGAGTGACCACGGCTTACCAGCGGAGATAGGTCACAACGAGAACGCTTTCTACTCCTCCAACAAGCCGCTGTTCCCGGATTCCGAGCCAAAAATCTCTGATTTCCACTACAGAATACTTGAACTCGTAGAATGACTCGTGTATTCTTCAACCAGAACATAATCTCCCCGTACCGGCTTCCACTCTTTGAAGAGCTTAACCAGGATTACGAGGTCTCGGTATGGTTCCACAGGAAGAGTGAGGAAAGAGAGTGGGAGGCTGAACTCGAGGATTACAGCTTCGACCACAAGATCCTGGGAAATCTCAAGATTAGTCCGCTGACACTGAATCCAGGTTTTTTCTGGAAACTGCTGAGGGAAGATTTCGATATATACTTCGTCAACGAAAATCCCTCAACGTTCCTTCAATCATTCGCAATTTTAACAGTAGCAAAGCTAAAGCGGAAACCGGTAGTGATCTGGAGCGAAACTGTAGACACAGAAAAATCCCGGGAACTTCCGGAAAACACACTGAAGAAGCTATTAGTTAAATCCTGGAGAGGCTTCAAAGACGCTTACCGCAGAGTACTGTTCAGGTTCTCGGAAAGGTTCGTAGCCTTCTCCCAGATGGCAGAACAATTCCTGAAAAGGAGAGGAGTACCAAAGGAGAAAATAGACAACCAGATACAGGTTATGCCCGAAGAACTTCTACCAGAACCGGAGGATTACAAGTTGAACGAAAAATACTCGGGGAAGAAAATGATCCTCTCGCTTGGATACCTGGAGGAGAGGAAAGGAGTCCAGGATCTGATAGAGGCCTTCCAAAGGATTGAGGACGAGGACTACAGGCTCGTGATAGCTGGTAAAGGACCCTACGAGGAAGAACTCAAAGATCAGTCTGGAGGGAATGACCAGATCGAGTTCGCCGGCTACCTCTCCGAACAGGAGAAAGCGAACTATTTCGACGCCGCAGATCTCTTCGTGCTCCCGACCCACCACGACCCATGGGGCCTGGTTGTCAATGAATCTCTCAACTACGGAACACCGGCTATAACCACAGAAGCAGCTGGAGCAAAAGAAATCTTGGATGATGAGAAAATTTTCTCTCCAGGATCCGTACAGGAACTTCGTGAACTACTGGAAAAAGAATTCGAAGCTGAGGAGGAACCGGATCCTGAAGAGGGAATTATTGGGATAAGAAAAGCACTGGAAAAACTTACTCGGTAACGCTGTCAACCGCTTTCCTGACGCCTTCACGGAAGCTCTCGACATCAAAATCCTTCTCACGTTCAAGAACAAAATTCTTCAAATCTTCATAGTTTTCCAGGTTCTCATCGATCTTCTCCGCAGCCTCTTCAACATCTTCATACGTGAACCTGTCTTTCTCCACGAGACTCTGGACGCCGCCACTACTGTGCACCATCGGCAGAGCTCCGGCCTTCATGTACTCGACCGCGGCGATACCGAAGTGCTCGTTCCGCGTGCTCAGTACGCCGATCTTCGACTTCGCCATTTCCTCGACAAGCTCGTCCTGGGGAACATCGGTCCGGATTTCAAGCCAGTCATATTTTTCCTCTCTTTCACGAAGCCTGTCCAGGTAGTACTCAGGTGTTCCCTCGGTTATCCGACCCATCACAACCATATCCAGATCTCTGCTGGTTTCAGCTATAATATCAATAGCCTCATCAATATTCTTGCTCCTCACGATCCTCCCCAGGCAAACAACTTGATCGGTCTTCTCACCAGGATAAAAATCCGACTTAACAGGAGGATACAGTACCTCACCGGAAATCTCCGTGTAGGTATCCCTCGTGAACTCCGAGTTGAACAGGTTCAGATCCGCATCGAAAACATTCGAGGCCAGCAAATTCAGGAAACCATCATACAGAGACTTCAGAGGATTCGACGAGTACTCACTCCTCTGGAAACCCACGCTCGGATTATGCACGTACTGAACCTTAGGACAACAAAAACTCCCCGAATACATGAACTTCGCCGAAAAAACCACGCAGTCAAAGTTCACGGACTCCTCCTCCATGAAACCCCCGATCCTCCTGTGAACCATCTTCTCCTTCAACAACTGCAAACGCTCCGAATCACGCAAAGGAATACGAATATCAGAACCAAGATCACGGACTTCAACCCTTTCAAGAACATCCTCTTCCAAAGACTCCCTGAACTTTCCAGGAACCACGGAAAAGAAAACAACATCATCACTCTCCGACAGCTCCGACAGAATCTCCTCAGTCACCGACTCAATCCCACCCATACCACGGCTGATTCTGGGATAAACGACAGCAATCTTCACACATCAAAATTCGGTCAGATGTCTTTTATCTATTCGCTTCAATAAACTAGATTATAGAATGGATGTTCTTTTCCTCTACAACGGAGAACCACACGAAGTACATGCATCTTGGGCAGAATCAGTCGACGCAGACTTCATGACGATAAAGCATGGAAAGTTAGGAATACTTCAGGCATTCCATCCTAAATTGTTCAAATACGATGTACTTCTCTGCGAAGACTCTGGAAGCACAAGGACTGCTGCCATACACAAACAGATAAGACCGGGGACGAAGATCGTGAGGATGATAGTCGGAGGAACATACTACATGATCCAGAACGGAAAAGACGCGATGAAAGGAGAAATATGGGCCTCAAAACAAGTTGATTCTGCGATCGCAAATTCGGAATGGATAGAAGAACAGGCAGAGACTTTCCTAGACTGTCCTATCAAAGTCGTCAATCCGTACATCGGCGAGGAAAGAAAAGAAAAACTCCTGGAAGAAACAGGAGAAGAAAAAGAAGGAATACTCACGGTCGCCAGACACAAAAAAAGATGGCTGGAAAGGAACCGACATACTCGAAGAAGCAGCAAAAACTGGAGATTTTGAGGTAACATTAGTCGGAAATATCACAGATTTAGATTACCATCCGAATATTGAAAATGTAGGTTATTTATCGGATGAATCTCTATTTGAGAAATTTAGGCAGAAAAAAATCAATATTCAACCATCTAGAGCAGAATCGTTTGGCATAGCAGTATTAGAGGCAATTGCCGCAGGAAGCATTCCAGTAGTCACAGAAAACGTCGGAGCAAAGGAGATAATAAAAAACATAGACAAAAACCTCGTTAGAGAATTCGATTCAGAAGACCTCGCAGAAGGGGTAAAATACGCGGAAAATTTGGACGATAGAGAAAGAGGAAAAATTTCGGAAGAGCTTCAGAATCAGTTAGGGGATTTATTGGAGGGCTATTCTGAAAAAGAATCAAAAGATAAATCAATAAGTGATTAATAATAATGAAGAATAAAAATTCAGGAACGATGTCTAAAGTATATTTTGGGAGAGAATAATATGAATGAGAAAGTTCTCGTGGTGGCCTTGGATGGAATGGATAGGGAATTGATAGAGAAATTTGATTTAAAAAGTGTTCCTCAAGAGGAGTTCGGCTGTATAGATAATTCTACTGGAATCAAGAAAAGGATGACAAGCGAACTTTTTGCCTCATTCATCACAGGTGAAAACTACAGAGAACATGGTATTCAAGGCCTTTCTAAAAACCTTACTTTTAGAGATAGGATTTCGAAGCACTTGATTCCTGATTTTTTTGTCAGCCATATTCGAGGTTTTCGGACTTTGAGAGATTTGATAAAGCAAAGCAAGTCTTTGGAGAATACTAAATATACCAAAGAAGATTTGGAGGTAGAAACTATTTTTGAAGAGATTGATGCCTCTTTACCTCTTTACGTACCCAGCTACAATCCCTCTATGTACTGGCTTGTGGCTTTACCTCATGCGGTTGTAAGATACTACGGAGAAGAAAGGTTTGTAGAAGAGTCTAGGCATGATACGGAAGTAAGATTGCGCCAGGGAACAGCCACACAACCGGCTTTCTTTGATGTAACTAAGGATTTCTGGGATTTTATCATGCTTCACTTACATGATCCGGATGCTTTCCAAGATACTCATCTAGGCGATCTGGAGGAGGAGTATGAGAGGCTTGACAATATAGCTGGAGAGATTTTAGATGAGTATGGTGACGAGTGGACTGTGATTTTTATGTCGGATCACGGCCGTCCCGAGAAAAAATCAGGTCCACATGAACATAACAAGAATGCTTTCTACTCGTGTAATAGAGAGCTCTTCGGAGACGAAACTCCGCATATCACTAATTTCCATGATAAAATCCTGGAGTTAACAGGTAACGAGGGCAAGATAAAATGAGTGAGAAACCGAACATAGTTCATATTGTTATGGATACTGCGCGTGCTGATAATCTTTCCTGCTATGGATGTGAAGACGAAACTAGTCCTTTCCTGGACTCTTTGGCGGAAGATGGTGTGAAGTACGAAAGGCCTGTTTCTCAGGCAGTTTGGACATTAGCTTCGCATGCATCTATGTTTACTGGGAAATACCAGTATCAGCATAGGGCAACCACAGCAGAAGATGATTTGAGGGATCTTGATATGTTTCAATCAGATCTCTCAGAGAAAGGTTATGAGACTATAGGTGTAGTAAACGTACCTTTTCTCTGGCCTCAGTATGGTTTTGACGAGTACTTTGACAGGTATGATTATGTTAACTCGAACTATCTGAGTAGAACAGAGATATTGGATGATATTGAGGGAGCTGAAGGTGCTTTCGGAAAGCTTGGTAAGGCGTTGAAGTCATCTTACAGGGAGAATGGTTTTAAGGGAGTGTTTAACGTTGGAAAGTATCTTACCAAAGAGATTCTACTATTGAATGACAGTGGTGCGAGTAAGACTAATGAGCTTGCTCTCAGTCATGTTGCGGAGTCTGAAGATCCTTTCTTTCTGTTTGTAAATTATCTTGAGGTGCATGATCCTTACAGTCCGCCTTTCCCTTACTCACATATGTTTCTTGACGATAAGAAGAGGTGGCTGTCCCTTACCTCGCTTGGAGTTTTCTCCCCGTATGTGAGACGTCATACACCGCATTTTTACAGGAATGATGTCGAGGCGGATGAGGAAGAGCTTAGAACTATGAGGAATCTGTATAAGGGCGAGCAGAGGTATCTTGATAAGAAAATTAAGGAGCTGTATGAGAGTATCAAGGATGAGTATCCTAATACTGTGTTCATTGTTACCTCCGATCATGGTGAAGCATTCGGTGAGCATGACCACTTTGAACATTTCGGAAGTCTTCACGACGAAGTTAATCGTGTGCCGTTAATTGAGGACTTTCCCGAAGACCTAGATAAAGACATCGAGTATCAGGTTGAGACCAGGCAGCTACATGATCATATTATTGACATAGCGGATGGAGATCTGAAACCGATGGAGGAGGCAGAGTACGCCATCACTGAGTATCCTGGCAGAGATATCGCCAATAATCCAAAATTTAAGGAAGGTGAGATGATTTATGACTTTACGAAGGACAGTGTTTCGGTTGAGAAGGACGGTGAGAAGGTTATCAGAGGTTACAGCGATGAAGACATCAATATAGATTCTGGTTTCCGTGAGGAGGAAACCGATGAGGTTTCTGAGGATTTGGAGGAAAAAGCTGAAAGTATGATTGATAAGTTGAGGATCTTTACTTAGAGGTGTGAGGAATGGGAAATATTCTTTCGGCGCCTTACAGGTATTACAAAGGAGTCGTTTTTCCTAGAGTAAATCATCTAAGAGGCTCTAATTTTATCTTAAGGAACCTCAGGAGGCTTGCTTTTCTTTCAATAAGGGAGAATATAGAGGAGGAGCCTGAGGGATTGAAAGATAAGGAATGGGATAACTTGATTATTTTGGATGCGTGTAGACATGATTTCTATGAGGAGGAGTTTGGAGATTCTGATTACAGGATTACTGAGGGAAGCGCCAGCAAGGAGTATATTAAGAAAAATTTCTCAGATCAGGATTTCAAGAATACTGTATACATTACCGCGAATCCACATCTCTACGAGGATATTTTCTCGGACTTAACCGGTAGGAGGCCCGAAGATGTTTTCCATACAGTTTTCAATACCTATGAGGATAAATGGGATCGTCAGGAGGGGACGGTGCTTCCTGAATCAGTTGTTAAGGATGCTATTACTGCGGAGAAGCTTTTTCCAGGGAAGAGAAAGATTATTCACTTCATGCAGCCTCATGGCCCTTTCGTCGGGGTTGAGTGGGATAAGGGTAAATTAGCGAAGAAAAAGCGTTCAAGAAATGAGGAGATTGGAGTATTTGATGAGGCACAAATCGGCCTAATTGATGGAGAGAGGGTAGTTGAGGGTTATAGGCAGAACCTTTCACTTCTTGAGGAAGGCATCAAGGAGCTTAAAGAAAAACTAGAGGGGAAGACTGTTGTCACTGCTGATCACGGTGAGCTTTTAGGTGAAGGAGGAATGTACCAGCATTTTGAGGGTTGCGATGCAGTTGCATTGAGGAAGGTACCGTGGGATGTTATTCAAGAAGAATGAGCTCTAGGTTAGTATATTAACCAGTTTTCTAACTTCTTTTTCCCATCCTGTCTTTCTTCCTACCGTATGGATAATTTCTTTATCGTAGTCAGTAAGGCCTCCAATTTTGAGCAGTATCAAGGCATATAGGCTGAAGAAGACTATTCCAGCAGGTACGAGTATCCAGTAAGGCGCGGGGGAGGAAAGTTGCTCGAAAATTAGATACGTTATTCCTAGTGAGAGCAGACCAGAGATCAGAGTTTTGAAAATCTTTTTACTGAAGGGATTAATTTTTTCGTATCTCCAGGTCTCGCCTGCCAGCAGAATGTTGACAAATATATTGGAAGATGCTGTCGCAACTGCGGCACCGACTATTCCTAGGTGAGGGATTAGAAGAATGTTTAGAATTACGTTCAGGATCAAGTTACTGAAATTGTTGTAGAAGATTGCTCTCGTATAACCTTTTGATTTAAGTAAATCTGCTATGTGGCCTGTAGAAGATGCTGCCAGGTTTCCGAGTGCGAGTATAGAGAGTGCAAGCCCTGCTTGTGTGTACTGACTTCCGAAAAGCAGATGTAGAAGCTCTCCTGAGAATAGGCTCATAATCAGGAAGCTCGGGAAGGTGAACATGAAGACCCATCTGGCGGTAGTTTTAAGCATCATTCCTTGGTCTCCTTCTCTCGCTCCTTGAGTTGAAAAAGAGCTTAGGGTAAGAGTTCCAAGTGCTTTTTCCGGAAGTAGTATAAGTACCGCTGTTGGGTAGGCAGCATTGTATAATCCAACTGCTGCTGAATCCATATAGTAGCCTAAGAAAGCCGTGTCTACCCATCCCTGTAATATCCCCATTATACCTGAAAGTATCAATGGGTATGAATACTTGATTAGCTTCCCGTACTGGAAATTAGGTTTTTCTCTGCTCGTGAGAATCGGCCCTAGCTTTCTTTCCATGAAGTAGAAGGCTAGTATGCCCGCAAAGAATACTCCTGCTATCCATCCCCAGACAGCTCCCATTACACCCATTCCAGCTAGGAGAATAAGAGCTGCCGTTACTAAAAGTTGAACGATATTTTGGAAGAAGTTAGTTGTTATTACTTTATATCTAGCTGTATTGTATGCTATTGTAACGTCGATGAAGGTGTTGTAGAATCTTGAGAGTAGAGGAACAACTGCAAATCCTCTTATAATAGGTACTAGGTCCGGAGTGTTGAAAACCTGGTTTGCAAGTATTTCCGCAGAGAAAAAGATGACTCCTCCTATGAATATCGAGCCTACGAGATTTATACCTAATGCCGACAGTATAACTCCTTTAATGGAGGCAAGATCTTCCTTTTCTCGGTATTCGGGAATAAATTTCTTCAGTCCGTTTCTTACAGGTCCTCCCGCCAATGTAATTCCTATACCAACTATCATCATCCCTATTGAGAGCTGTCCGTATGCCTCGGGCCCCAGGGCTCTGCCTACTAGAGCTCGGTAGAGGTATGTGAAGAACTTGGAGGCGAACATGCCGAAGGCTGTTATGCCTGCTCCTTTCGCCAGCGTGTTCAGTATCTCCCGGTTTTCGTCTTCAGGCATAGTTACTGGTTGGTCTCTGATTCTTTAACAAGTACATCGTGGAAGTCGGTGATGTGAGGTATCGTGTCCGGGAAGAGAGGTTTGTTCGATGAGTAAAATGCGTTCCTGTTGTGCCCCTCGGCCTCTGGAAGCCCGTGATCTGACATGAAGATTACTCTTTCGTATCCTTTTTCCAAGGCTTTTTTCTTTACTTCCCGGGCGAACTCGTCTGTTTCCTCGTAGAGTTCTTTCAGCCTGAATCTGTCGAAGTTGCCTAAATTTTTGTCTCCGTACATGTGGTGGTGCATGTCGGGCCTGTGGAAGTGGCACATGAGGAGGTCTCTTGGAGGTATGATGTCGTTTTCCAGTTCGCTGAAGAGTTCCCTCTTCCTGTGCTCGTACTCTCTGGAGTCCCAGTAATCGACTACGTCTTCTGAACTGAAGCCGAACTTGAGAGGTGCTGTACCGGCCCTGATAACCCATGTCATGCTGGGGTTGTAAGCAGGGACAAACATGGCTCGTGAATCGTTCATCTCCTCGAAGAAGCTCTCTGCTTCCAGGTCTTCTTTAGTATGTTTTCTCTGGCTGGCGTTGAACAGGCTTACAGTCTCGAATACTGCCTGTCTGAGTTCCCGGAACTTGTCGAAGAACCAGATGCTCTCTACAGTGTCCTCGAACTTCTGTATTTTTGGATTCGACCATTTTGCCAGTCCTTCCACTCCGTGCTCTTCGTAGGTCTCTCCTGTTATGAATGAAGCGAAAAGTTCCGAGGTCTTTATCTTCTTGATTCCCTCGTGGTTGTTTATCTCTCCGGTTTCCTCCTGGATGATGTTTTCCAGTTCGAACTCCTTTACAAGTTCGTAGTCCAGTCCGTCAAGGGCGATCACTATGGTCTTCATTTTAGGTCTGCAGACAACTTTAGTTTGTGGAGATTTATCAAATGACACATTTTTTACTATGCGCGAACCAGCTCCAAATATGACTAAGGAAAAGCCAAATATTGTACTTGTTGTGATGGATACTGCCAGGGTACGTAACTTCTCGTGCTACGGGTATGAGAAGGAGACGACACCTTTCTTAGATTCGCTGGCAGAGGAGAACATAAAATACGAGAACGCTTTCAGTCAAGCGAACTGGACTCTCTCCTCCCATGCGTCGATGTTCTCCGGTAAGTACTTGTCGGAGCACGAGGCGGATCTCGACAAGAACATCGGCGACCTGGAAGTCGTGCAAGAAGACCTTGAGGAGATGGGTTACACCAACCTGGCTGCGGTCAACGTTGGATATCTCTCGTCGCAGACCGGAGTTAACATGTTCTTTGACAGGCATGAGTTCATGAACGAGGGTGTCGACCTGGACGGCAACGCGATATTCGAGAAGGCGAAGGAGATGCGGGACGTCCCCAAGCTGGACAAGTACTGGAAGCTGGGTAAGGATGCTCTTCTCGGCGGAAACTTCCGAGACCTCTTCCAGGCAGGTTTCTTCGTGTTGAAGAAGGCGCTAATGCGGATAGACTCTGGTGCGAAGAAGACCAACAGGAAAGCATACCAGTATCTCGATGAACTGGACGATGAACCTTTTTTCATGTTCCTAAACTACGCCGAACCTCATGCACCGTTCAAGCCGCCGTTCCCCTACTCTCACAAGTATCTCGACAACAAGCTGAGGTACAGAAGCATCTTTGAAGCAGATCATGAGAACATGAAGAAGTATCTCGACTCAAGGAAGGAGCCTGATGAAGAGATGATGGACATCAAGAAATCCCTGTACGACGGCTCGATAAACTACCTTGACACTCGCCTAAAGCAGCTTTACGAAAAAATCAGCGAGGAACACCCTAACACTGTATTCATATTCACATCAGACCATGGAGAGTACCTCTACGCCCACAATAGGCCGAATCACCTAGTTGGTCTCCATGAAGAGGTCACAAAAGTTCCTCTGATCGAAGTTTTCCCTGAAGGAAAAGATCGAGTGGTTGAGGGGCCGGTTGAGCTCCGACAGCTACACTACCATATCAAGGAAATTGCTGAAGGCGGAAGACAGGTCATGGAAGAACAGGACTATGCGATCTCGGAGGACTACGGTGGAGAAAATTTCCCAGCCTTTAGAGACCTAGATCTTACTGAGGGGGATAGAAGAAAATATTCTAGGTACAGTGCCGCAGTGGTAAGCGCGGAGGAGCAGCTGATAAAGTACTCCGACGGCGAGGAAGAGGAGAACCCCTGTAGAGGCGGCGGAGAAGTCTCCGACGAGGCGAGAGAGGCTATAGAGGAGAAGGTTGGCTCGCCGGAGGAGAAGGCAGATGCGGAGGGTGAGGACCTGGAAGTAGAAGACGAGAAGATCAAGGAGAATCTGAAAGATC
>ERZ1034573.326-NODE-326-length-14019-cov-13.309797_pt1 | contig 14019 bp, 14 predicted proteins | sample MGYA00520641_ERZ1034573 | MGnify/ENA primary metagenome ERZ1034573 (study PRJEB33760, sample SAMEA4777724) | hypersaline lake metagenome | biome: hypersaline environment; feature: brines | place: Spain | collected 2014-08 | depth 0 m ...
GCGGCGGCGGCCGACCGGATGTTTTCGGTGCTGATGGGCGACGCCGTCGAACCACGGAAACAGTTTATCAAAGAGCATGCGACCGACGCCGAATGGGTTGATATCTAATGAGCACAGATCTACCTGAGAATTCAGACGCAGACGCCGCACGCATCGAAACCGCCCGGATCGAAGACGAGATGGAGCAGTCCTACATCGATTATGCGATGTCGGTCATCGCCGGGCGCGCACTACCGGACGTTCGTGACGGGCTCAAACCTGTTCATCGCCGTATCCTGTATGCGATGCATGAGGCTGGCGTGTCGGCTGGCTCAGCCCACCGCAAGAGCTCCTCGATCGTCGGCGAGACGATGGGTGATTTCCACCCGCACGGCGATAGCGCGATCTACGATACGCTTGCCCGGATGGCACAGGATTTCTCGATGCGGTATCCGCTTGTCGACGGCCAGGGCAACTTCGGCTCCGTCGACGGCGATCCACCGGCGGCGATGCGCTACACGGAGGCCCGCATGGCCCCCATCGCCGAGGAGTTGCTGGCCGACATCGACAAGGACACCGTCGACTTCAGCGCGAACTACGACGACCGCCTGCAGGAACCCGACGTGTTGCCGTCGGCGTTCCCCAATCTGCTGGTCAACGGCTCCTCCGGGATCGCTGTCGGGATGTCGACAAACATTCCGCCGCACAACCTCGGTGAGGTGATCGATGCGACCGTCCATCTCATCAACAACCCCGAGGCGACCGTCGAGGATCTGATGGAGCACGTCAAGGGGCCGGATTTCCCAACCGGTGCCAACATCGTCGGCCGGGGTGGCGTCCACTCAGCGTACAAGACCGGCCGCGGTCGTGTCCGTGTTCGCGCCGAGTTCGAGGTCGACGAGGAGGACGGTCGAATCGTCATTACCGAACTCCCGTTCCAGGAGAACAAGGCCCGTCTTGTCGAGCGGATCGCCGACGATGTCAACGAGGGCAAACTTGAGGGGATTCGTGATCTCCGCGACGAATCCGACCGCGACGGGATCCGGGTCGTCATCGATCTTAAACGCGACGCGATGGCTGATGTGGTCAAAAATCAACTACTGGAGAGCCATCTGGAATCAACCTTCGGCGTCATCAACCTCGCCTTGGTCGATGGCGCGCCACAGGTACTCGATCTACGGGAGACGATTCAGCACTACCTCGATCACCGCCGTGAGGTCGTCCGCCGACGTTCACAGTACGAACTCGACGAGGCCGAGGATCGCGCCCACATTCTCGAGGGGCGGCTGACCGCGCTCAACAACGTCGACGCTGTCGTTGAGACGATCCAGGATGCCGACGATCGCGACGCCGCAAAGGCTGCGCTGCGTGAGCAGTTCGACTTCTCGGCGGAGCAGGTCACCCACATCGTCTCGATGCAGCTTGGGTCGCTGACATCGATGGAGGCCCAGGCGATCAAAGACGAGTACGAGGCGGTGCAGGCCCGCATCGAGCGACTCGAAGAGATTCTGCACAACGAGAGCGAACTACTCGGTGTCATCGAATCGGAACTGCTCGAAATCAAAGACGAGTACGACGACGAGCGCCGCACCTCCTTTATCGAAGATACCGACACCGTCGCTCACGAGGATCTCATCCCAGAGGAGGATATCGTCGTCGCCATGTCCGAGGATGATTACATCAAGCGGATGCCGCTGTCGACGTTCTCCGCACAGAACCGCGGTGGCAAGGGGATCATCGGCACCGATCTCAAGGACGGCGATACGGTCTCTTCGGTGTTTGTTGCCAACACGCATGACTACCTGCTCTGTTTCACCAACCATGGGCAGATCTACAAGCTCCGTGGGTTCCAGATCCCCGAGATGGGCCGCACCGCCCGCGGGAAATCCGCGGTCAACATCCTTGATCTGGATGACGGCGAGGAGTTGACCGCGGTCGTCAACACCGACGACATCGCCGACGAATCCTTCGACGGCCAGCGGTATCTGACGATGGTGACCCGCGATGGCTACATCAAACGCACCGACGTCGACGAGTTCCAGAATATCCATACCTCAGGGATCCGCGCAATCCGCCTAGAAGACGACGAGCTTGTTGACGTGGAGGTCACCGACGGCGACCGAACGCTCGTTGTGACGACGGCCGGCGGCATGTCGATTCGGTTCGATGAGGACGATGTCCGCGCGATGGGCCGGAGCGCACGCGGTGTCCGTGGGATCGACCTGCAGAACGACGATACAGTCGCCGGCGTCGCCGCCGTCGCCGCCGACCGTCACAACTGGGTGTTGACAGTCACGAAAAACGGCTACGGCAAGCGATCCGATATCGGTGAGTACCGCGTCCAATCCCGCAACGGAAAGGGGTTAATCGATATCAAAACAGAGGGGCGTAACGGCCCAGTCTGTGCGATGGAAACCGTTGGGGCAGGTGACCATCTCGTCGTGATGAGTGAGTCGGGGCAGATCATGCGTACGCCCGTCGAGGACATCTCGACAGTCGGCCGCAATACGATGGGTGTGACCGTGATGGATCTCGCTGGGGCTGATCGTGTCGCCTGTCTCGATGTGATCCCACACGAGATGGTCACCGACGAATCGGAGACCGACGTAGATATGACGGCTGATCCCGAGGCTGCCCCGAGCGACGACTAACGAATGATGAGTCGCCAGTGAACGCGTTTCCAGCCACACCACCGGTCGATGACGCTCCGGATGCCCTGCTGTCAGGACATCTCTGGCTGTTGGAGTTGATCGACGGCCGGCCGCTACGGTTTCAGCTTCAGGAGACGGGGTTGCTCCGTGTTGGCGACGGAGAGACGGTCTATGACGACCCCGAGACCGTTCCACTGCCGTTCCGCCAGGCGGTTGCCCACATTCGTGACTCGCTTGACCGCGACGCGCTCAGAGCCGCTGTCGATGCTGTCGAAGCAGTCACCTTCTTTGGTGTGGCAACCACCCGCGAGTCGACCCCCTACGATCTTGATTCGATGCCACCATTTCTCGGTACCGACGTATGGGCGGCCGACAGCGGGACGTTTCGCCCGCCGGATGCCGCCGATGGGATTTTCCGTCGGCTCGGACTGACGCCTGTCAGTACCTTCGAACGAGAGGCCCACGCTCGGGATTTTTCGCCGGACACATACGAGATCCCAACATCGGCGTGGTATGATGGCCCGGCTGCGGGTGTTGTGATCCGGAACAAGCAGGGCCACCGCGGGAAGCTATCGAATCCAGCCGTGGCCGCCTCACCAACGACAGCCGACTCGACACACGCGGAGCCGGCGCAATCGATCGACGAGCTGGTCGATACATACGCGACGCCAGCACACATCGAGCCTATCGCCACAGCGGCACAGTCGGATGGGGGCTCTGTCGCTGTCGACACCATCACCGATCGGCTGTGTGGGGTTGTCGGCCGACGCCACCCTGAGGCCTTTCTAGGTGCCGACGGCCTCGATCAACCCACGTTTCGCTCGGCGGTCGCCGAACAGGTACACCGGCACCGCCACGGTTGAGTTGTTGCGTTGGTTACGGTCACACACGGCTGCCGACAGGATTTGTTTGTGAGGTCGAAAGAATTTTCAGCCGACACCGAACTGAAATATATCACCTGAACTGTAACTATTCTTCCATCGGATTTATGAGTATTCCCATCGAACAAAAACGTATGTCATCAATCGAACTGACGCCAAGTCAGAAAACCATTCTGACCGCGCTGACCAACCTCCACCGCGAGGCTGAAGATGCGATCAAAGGCGAGGACATCGCCGACGAAGTCGACCGCAACCCCGGCACGATCCGCAACCAGATGCAGAGCCTCAAGGCTCTCCAACTTGTTGAGGGGGTGCCCGGCCCAAAGGGTGGGTATAAACCAACCGCCGACGCCTACGAAGCTCTTGATGTCGACCAAATGGATGAGCCGGCCTCGGTACCGCTCCAGCACAACGGCGAGCCCATCGAGAATGCGACCGTCGAAAGCATCGACCTCTCCAGCGTCCACCATCCGGAGCTCTGTCGGGCAGAGATTCATCTTCAAGGCTCGATCCGTGACTTCCATGAGGGTGACTCGGTGACCGTTGGCCCCACGCCGCTCTCAAAGCTCAGGATCACGGGCACGCTTGACGCCAAAGACGACACTGACAGTATCCTGATCCTTGAGCTCGATGAGATGGTCGCCCCGGTCGACAACTAACACGCGATAGTGACTGTCGGGCGGGGTAGATTACCGTGCCGCATCGCGCAGGCGACAACTACTGTGAGCGATGATACAGCTGGGTCGATACGATTCTTATTGCGGGAAATCGGCGTCAAAACCACGTTATTCGGTGGGTTAAACATCCGAATCGGGTTTGATACATGATCGATCCGCTAATGACTCATAGCTCGGTCAGCTCCATTAGGCGAAGAGAAACACCCTTGCTTCCGTACAGTGGTACAATATACCCGTCAGGAGAGTTCAGAACGCCGGTCAGCGTATCGCTTCGTTTATCATTCGGACTTCGGAGAGGACTGCCTGCCACTGATCAGTAGTCCCCGGAAGCTCAGTGTCAGTGTCGTCGATCTGCCCGGTGATCAGTCGTCTAACCTTCGCCGGTTCGTCGATTCGTCGAAACTGCAGATCGCGACCACCGGCAACTTCAACGGTCACTGTGCCATACCCAAAGAGCGACCCGGTCACCGACTGGCTGTATGCCGTATTCTGCACCTGCGGCAGGCCAACACGGCGGACTGTCTGCCCTACGACACCACGTTTCGACCACAGTGCCTGCGTCGTTATGAGATAGTGTGTCTGTCGCACCCTCCGAAGCTGCCACCCAGCAAGACCAACCCCAAGCAGTGTTGCTGCCGCTAGCCGGATATCGATGAGTAGTGCTGCCACAACCGCCCCGATGGCGATCACAGCCCCGAGCACAATGCCGTCGATAGCTGCTGACCATCGTGGGCTTCCTGCCCAGTCAACCGTTTCACCGTCGCGCTGGAACCACCAGGATCCGCTCATGGCTCGTTTTGCTGTGGCTCTGTCGAAGACTGGTCGGCGGGCGTCGTATCGGTGCGTAGGTCAGCTGCCTGCGGGGTATCAGCTTCCTCTGCATCATCGACCACAGCGTGGCGGATCGCCCGCAGTTCAACGAGGATCTCGTCTAAGACGTCGTCTGTGTCGGTGCCGTTTTCAGCACCTCCTTGTTGGCGTGTATCGATCTCCGTGGCGATTAACTCCTGAACCGCTGCTGGATCGGGAATGTTCCGAAACTGCAGTTCAACCCCGGATCCACCGGCTGTACTCACATCGACAGAGCCGTACCCAAGTGAGGATCCGATAGCAGACTGTGAGTAAGAGATATTCTGCACCTTATCGAACCCGACTTGCTGTACGTCTCGGGAAAGAATGCCGCGCTTACTGTAGAGACCTTTGTTGGTGACGACATAGTTTGTGTTTGTATACTGGAGATAGCTAGCGATGATGATGGGGATCCCGATCACGACGAGCGATAGCGGGATTCCGACGATGAGCCCGGGAACAACACTGTACTTATGCGGTGTGCTGGCCCATCGAATCGTTTCGTCATCTTCGAGCGACAGCCATTCAAGCTCTACGCCGGCGGTGACAGCTGAGCTGTCGGTTGGCTCCTCTTGGAGGGCTTGGGGGGACATACTGATCTGAATGGTATCCGATAATAAAATGCTGGCGAAGATTCAGTATGTGGGTCTCGTTGCGTGCCGACCAATGAATCGTCCAACAGATCTACGAGGTGTTGCCCAACAACAACCCGCGTTTCAGGACGTGAAATGACGCGGACGATTAAACAACCAACAGTCCAAGCTCAGGGTTGATGGGAACAACGACGGTTAGCCGATGGTGGTATGGGATCGCTGTGACAGTTTGTTTTGGCGTGTTGCTCTATGCGTTTGCGATGGTCTTCATGATACTTGGCCCATCGCAGCCAGCGCGTTCAGACGGCGAACTAGTCTTAAAAGTCCTCTCACTGGCAGCAACGGCGGCCGTAGGGATGCTGCTTTATCTGATGACCGCTCTCTACGTGATTTCGTTCGGGCTTGATTGGTGGTATGTGTCAACCAGCGATCTCACGACGTACACACCGTCTCGGTGGTATCTGGGTATCCCGCTTGTCGCACTCAGTAACTTTGTCACACCTGTGGTCGCTACACCACTCATTATAGTGGGTGGAGCGTACTACCTCCGGCAACGAGCCCGTTTCGTTGGGCGGCCCAAATTCAGCAGTGTACTCGGATAGCACAAGAAAGGTCGGTGGATTGATACTCTATTGATGCTTGGTGACTATCTCGTTCAGGCACCGCTGCTCGCTGCTGTGCTGTAACCCACGTTGGAACCCGTATCGTACGGCCATCTATAGCCTGGTTTAATTCCGACTGGTATGTGAGACAACGAATTGGACTTTCAATTAGACAGTGCCATTGTACGGCCGCTGTCTACATCTCCAATATCCCCGCGATCAATCCTGCCATCGACGCCACAGCAGGCCACACCACCTATACCCAACGGGACGCCCAGACTGCCATTGCCGTGTCGCCACCTAGCAACTGATTACGCCAGCCCGCCAGCCGGTCGGGATCGCGTTGGTACCATCCGAGGGCCGGCCGGCGATCGCGCCATCTGCGGTGGGTCGGCTATCAAGCACACCGGGTGGAGGCCGTCGCTATACCGCCGGCCGCTCAACCAGCTCAGTATGGATCGAAATCCGGTCGACTATCGACCCCGCGTGGACAGCCGTATCGATCTCGATAATCGGTGGCAACCTCACGGCCGGCATCAGTGAAAAACAAAAATACTCCATACGGTGTTTCATACTGATTCGCTGTTGGCGCAGCAGTATCTAGCGCTAATACCTCGGTAGCTGGGACTTCAAGTGCTGGGAGGTCGGTGAGCCACGCCTCAATCGGCAATAAACCGGTCACAACGTTCGGCACAAACGCATCATTGGGGAGCGTCGCTCGCGGTTGAATCCAACACTCGCCGATGTCAGCCCCGTCGGCGGACAGCGTCATCCCGGCTGGCTCTGTTGGCGGTGGTGCCGTCTCAATCCCGGAATCGGCGGCGAGTGTTTGAGCGGCCTGCGGTAGTGCCTCGGGAGCTAAATCAACCGCAAACCCGAACGGCACGCGTTGATCGCGGGTCACCGATGCAACGCGCCATGCCTCATTGGGGGCGTCGGCGTCGCCCTCCAGGGTCGCCGTAACGAGATCACCTGTCTGCAGTTCGTCGACACGAGCCTGCTGCTCCGCTGGGTACCCAGTCTCGTGCACTGAATATAGCTGTGGTTCCGCAACCGCCTGAAAGTTGATGTGGCGCACTGACTCGACAGCCCGATAGACGCGGAACTGTCCTGATCGTGTGTCCATACAATCTCTTAGCTGACGAGACGTTTGAGTAACAGGGTGGCGGTCGGCCAGCAGTGTGTGCGGTTGTTGCCCTACGAATGAGCAGTAGTGGTGTACTGTACGGTCTCCCCATCGACGGTCGCAAGTAGCGTTGCCTGTGGAAGGCGCGACTGTGGGTCAAGGTGATCCTCGGGCACCAACGGGGCCGGAACGGGTTTGATGCCGTCAGAACGCATTGCACTCACCCCAGCATAGGTTCCAATGGCTCCAGTACGGTCGTATAGTACGAAGCGACCGTCCTCATCACGAGCATACCGGTTTGGAAACGTGGTCGGTGAGGGCGCAGGACAGGCAAGATCCTCGACAGTATTCAAGACGACAACCGGTTTGTCACCGGCCATGAGATGTAGTTGTGGTGATTCCTCCTGCCGACTAGAGGCTTCAGTCCACCACAGGTGCTCATCCGTAGCGATACACCCAAAGGAATCGTCTGCAAGCTGTATCCTGTGTTCAATGGTGTAAAACCGGCGGAAACCGTCCCGCCGATCAGCAAGCGCAAACGGTTCCGAGAGGAGCGCATCGACCGCGCTGCGGTCGTGTTTGTCAACAACCAACAACGGAGCCCGCCCGTTGTCGACAGCGTTTGCGATGGCTGAGATGACGGTTAGCGGCCGGCTGTTTGCAGTTGGCACCACTTCCAGCGGTGCATCGGGTTCGATCATCTCCATGGAACCGCCACGAGCGACCGTAGGCTGGCCATCGTCGACACAAAACCCCCGAGTTCGGAGATCCTGCTTGACAGGCTCTATATCGACTGAAGAAAGATACGCCATTATCAGTGTATGTGCCTGGAATAGTATAATTGCGCTGCTATCACCCGTTGTAACGGATTTGTGAACCCGATATCCGTGCCAACTGATTTGCGTGTAATTTAATCACCCGACCTGTTGTGTGGTCGACTGGTTCGACACAAACCAAGCCGGGGAATCGGCTACGTGGCTTTCGCCTCGGTTTCTCGATATGTTTCACACGGAGCCACCGTTTAGTTCGGTCAGCGTGAGCAGTAACTAGATGATAGTGAGTGGTGATCATGACACTCACGGATCCGTTTAGCGAGACGATAGGTCTACGATACAAGGGGGTTTGAGAAAACGAGTGCAGTATCATAGCGCACAGTTCACCCATCGGTAGTAAAACCCACAGCCAGTGTCTCTACAACTGTAATCCGACTCGTTGGCGTTTGACCCCGTAGCTCAGTCATCTTGATAGCGACATAACACGGTTCCGCAGGTGAGTCCAGTTTAGGAGATCACTATCCGCTGCGGGTGTGGATGACCGCTGGTATCGTTGGGCTACTCACGATGCCGGTTGGCCTGTGCCCGGCTATCTTATCTAAAAGCGAGCGATGGGAGTTCCAGTGAACATACGCCACTCGAAACGTAGCCCGTTATGCTGCTTGTGATGTTTCGGATTGTCGCCGTAGAAATCAGCGGCCGAACTGGGGGGAGGGTTTTCTGGGGTGTTGCACTCGCGGGTGTGGTTTTGGTGGTTGGTCTCGGCACGCTAGTGACGCCAGTGGGATGCTAACTCTCAACCGTGTAGCACAGGCGTTCTACTCTGTCGCCCTACGAACACCGTTATGCCCGTGACGACCCAGTATATATTGGCATGGTCACCCAGCGTGACGGCAACGAGGTCAATCTGCTTACCTCGTCGATTCAGACGACCGGTGGCGCGTTGGTGGCAACCACACTCTACACGGTGAGCGGCCTCATTTACGCCTTTGTTACCTCGCCATCGGTCACCGGACAGTATTTTTTCGCGGTGTTGACCATCGCACTGGTGTTGCGGCCAATTAGAGGAATTACCCAGACCCTCCACAAAATCGGCACCGAACCTGGTGAATCTGTGGAAGCGTATCTTGGTGTTGCAGTGCTCTTTGGGGTCGCCTATCTGTCGGTGCTTGGTGTCGTTGGCTTCACAATCGGTGGCTATCTCGCCCAGATGACAGTGTTTGATCGGACGCTACTTCGGATTTCGGGGGTGTTTGCGGCGACGACAGCACTCGTCATGACCGTTGAAGGTCTTGTTAGTGCGGTTGGCTACCCCAGTGCCGTCACGTGGATCAACAGCGTCAAGAGTAGTTTGGAGCTGGGTGTGCTCCTAATCTTAAACCAGTCGATAGCCACAGTCACGGAGCTCATGGCGGTCATGATCGGTGTTCGACTCACCGTCTTTGGTCTGGTTGCGGTGGGCCTCCGTGTCATCCCAGCACTCCCTGATCAGCATGAACTCTCCCGTGCGTGGGGCTATGCGAAATGGAGCATCCCTGATCAGATTCTCGATCGGGTCTCGTACAACATGCCAGTGTACGTCTTAGGCATCGTCTCGACACCGCTGGCCGTTGGGATCTATGAGGTTGCCGATCGATTCGGTGATTTTGGCGCGACGATCGCCTGGCAGCTGTCGAATCCGTTGCTGACAAAGGTGAGTGGCGATGACGCTGCTGGTGTTGCTGTCGGCCGGTATATCGATACCGTCGTCACCGGCGGCAGTGGGGTTTCCTTTGTTGTGTTTGGGTATCTTCTCTCGACACGTGAGCTCATCGCGGCGTTGGCATTTCCTTCTGCGCCAGTCCAGTTTTCCACGACGGTGATCATTGTTGGTGGGATCAACATTTTCCGCGGCTTTTGGACACTGTCATCACACGTCCTCGAAGGGCTCGGCCACCCGGGACTAAGCTTTCGGACAAAGTTGTACGGGCTGGTTGTCAGCGTTCCGCTAACAGCGGTGCTCGGTGTCCGTTTTGGGGCGCTGGCTGGGGCTGTAGGCTACGTGGTGATGAATCTCGTTGTCGGAGGGTATGTGATCTACTACAGTCGCCAGGTTCTTGATTCAACATTGATCGATACGACCGTCGGACTGCATTTTCTGGTGGCTCTTGTTGTTGAGTCGGCGGTGGTGTATGCGACGGTCTGGGGCGTGTTGCAGGTTGGCGGTGGGCCAGTTATCGCCGCCGTCGCCGGGATCGTAGCCGCTTGTATCGGGTTCGGGGTTCCTCTGTGGGTTGTGTCAGCACCAGCGCGGGCGGTTTTCCGGCGGACATACGAGCTTTCAATAGATCGATTGCCGCACTGAGGGGCACCGATCGGGAGAATCGGAGACGCGGTTGTTTGTCAGCCACCTGCGACCATGGTATAAGTTCAGCCCGTGGTCACTCTACTGTTTCTAGCCTGTCACCGTCGCGTCTACATCAGTCCAGTCAAAAATGACTACGCCCACCTGCGGATCGAGGGTTGATGATGTGTCTGTGTGTCTGTGCTACATGTCACTCCAAGCACTGATCGCTCGCTTCGTCGAACTCACCTCAGCGATCCACCGAGCGGCGATCGCCTTTTTGAGTGTCCGAGCAGCAACCCCACCGAAAGTGTTGACCGGGATCCCAATAACATCGTGAACAACAGCGTCCTCGCCGACTGAGATGGCTGTCCCCTTGTCCTTGTGTTGCCATGACTTCAGCGGCGCGCCACGCAGTGCGCGAACCAGGTTCTCGCCGGCAACCTCTGCCGCCGTCCACGCCGCCTCCGCGGTCGGCGGGGCCTGCTCGTCGTCGCCTTGGTCGATCAGTGCGGTGTCGCCGATCGCAAACACCCGATCGTTGCTGGTCTGGAAGTCTGATTCGGCGTGGACGCGTTTCGATCGCTCATCTTTGTCAAGGTCGCTGTTGGCCACCGTCTCCCGGCCGGTGATGCCGCCGGCCCATACGAGCACGTCGTAGGGCATCGACTCATCTTCGCCGAGGTACACCAACTCATCGGTGACCTCGGAGATGAAATCGCCGGTGAAGATCTCGATATCGCGATCGAGCAGGCGTTTTCGGAGCGCGCCTTGTACCTCGGGATCGTTGCCCGGGAAGATCTCATCCAGCCCTTCGATCAGCTTGATGTCGATTGGGGCGCGGGTGTCATCCCGGTAGCCCGCGATCTCGCCGGCGATCTGAATACCCGACAACCCTGCACCGCCGACCAACACCTGTGCTGGCTCGGATTGGGTTGCCTCCTCGCCGGCCGTCCGCACCGCCTCATGAATCTCGCGGGCGTCATCAAGGCTCTTCAGCGTCAGAGCGTGCTCTTCGAGGCCATCGATTCCGAAAAAGGCGGTTGAGCTACCGACCGCCAAGAGCAGATAATCGTAGTCGACAGGGTCGCCATCCTGCAGTTCGAGTGTCCGCTCGTCGGTGTTGACGTTGGTGACACGGTCACGAATGAAGTTCGTTGACGGCGATTTGATCTCATCGACCGGGATCGCCACCTTCGATTCGACCTCGGGATTCCGGATCACGCGGTGGGTCTCATGGAGGACAAGATGGTAGTCGTGTTCGGAGATCCAGGTCAGTTCGGCCTCCCCTTCATCGATCTCGTCTTCAAACGATTTGACGGTTCCAGCACCGGCATAGCCGGCACCGACAACGACGACGTTGGCTGACATACCCCTGTCTCTGGGGTCCTCGAATAAAGCGGCTTTGGAACGTTGCCGCGCTGTGTTTCGGTCGATTTACTCGATTGAGAGCCCTGGGTGCCAGCGGTCGACATCGGCGGCCGTTTTTGCGGCGTCCATCTCCGCCAACAACGCGACCGCAAGGCTTGCTGTTTTGGCCGCTTTTCGTTCGCCGACCGTGTCGAACGCTCCGGTTTCGCGGTTGGCATAGACGGCACACACCGCTCCTGCTCGCAGATCATAGAGATTCGACAGTGTCAGCAGCGTCGCGGCCTCCATCTCGATGTTGGCGACGTTGGCATTCTTCAGTGTCTCTATGAGATCGTCGCTGCCGGGTGCCTCATAGCCCTCGAATCCGGGCCGGGCTTGCCCAGCGTAGAAGCTGTCTGTGCTGAGGGTGACGCCGACATGGTAGTCGTGGCCCAATCGCTCAGCGGCGGCAACGAGTGCGCTAACGACCTCATAGTCGGCACTCGCCGGATACGTTTTGTCGATATACTCGCTGCTGGTGCCCTCGCCTCGCATCGCCCCTGAGGTAATGACAAGGTCGCCGACGGCGATATCCGAGCGGACGGTGCCACAGGAGCCGACGCGGATGAGCGTCTCCGCGTCAACACGGGCGAGCTCTTCGACGGCGATAGCTGTCGAGGGGCCGCCGATCCCTGTTGATGTGACCGAGATCGGCGTCTCCCGATACCGGCCGGTCGCGGTGCGGTACTCCCTGTGGCTGGCGACCTCCGTTGCTGATTCCCAAACGTCAGTGATCTTTGCCAGTCGATCAGGGTTTCCTGGCAGCAGGACGCTGTCGGCAACGTCGTCAGCGGTGACCTCAAGATGGTACTGGCGGTCGGTGTTGGGATCTTCACTGTCCCTCGTGTCTGTTGGGCCGTCGCTGTCAGTCATGATGACTCCCTCTCGTCTGGTTCACGCATATCGTGTGGCGAATCGTTGTCGGCGGCGTCGGTCAACGTTGACTCTGTGATCGTTTCGGGGAGTAACTCCCCAAGCGTGTAGGTGGCGACCTCATCATCGCCGCAATCACAGACGACCGTGAGGTCGTCCTCACAGAACTCCGCGAGTGTCTGTCGGCACATGCCGCAGGGCGTAACCCCATCCCGGACGCCGGAACTGACCGCCAGTCGGTCAAACTCTTGGTGGCCTGCTGCCACTGCCGCCCCGATCGCTACCTCCTCGGCGTGGAGGCTATTGGAGTAGTTGGCGTTTTCGATATTACAGCCGGTGAAAATCTCGCCATCGGCTGTCCGGAGTGCGGCCCCCACGCGGTACTCGGAGTACGGCACGTAGGCCGTCGTGAGCGCCTCGCGGGCGCGTTCGATCAGCGTGTCCATACAGTGGTGGGTTGGCCGACTGGGAAATAGCTTGGCGGTACACTCGATAATAATATTTAATTAGCAGGCGGTGTGTTACACTGATATGCACCGACCGCCGTCGCTGACGCGCTACGACGGGCTGTTGGCCGCGATGCCTGTCTCGGTCGTCGGCGGTACGGCCGCGGGCTGGTGGCTGACGATCCCGCTGCTCGCCGGCGTCGGGATCGGTTCAGGGGTCGCTGTCGTGATGATCCTCATTTCGATCGCTATGGCACCGACGGAGCCGCAACGGAAAGCTTCTATTCAGCGCGGTTCCTACCAGCAGTGTGACGACTGAATCAGACGAGCGCAGTGCCGGCCGGCGCATTCTTTCGTTTTTGGGTCTCGGTATGATCGCCCTTGGCGGCGTCCTCGGCTTTATTGTCGGTTCTAACGGCGGTGGCGACATCAACGCTATCGAACCCTTTGGGCTGGTGACGGTGCCGATCTCGCCAGGCGCGATGACGCTCTACGGTATGGGGGTTATCGCCGCCGCGATCGGCACGCTCTATGTCTTGGTCTCGTTGGCCTCACGATACGACTGACTCCCTATCACCAAGTCGGCTGATTTTTACTCGTTGGGGCCGACGATCAGGTATGCCACAGCCGACGAGCGAGACTGAGGGGGCCGAGGAATCGGTGGCGGGCTCGGAACCACCCACGGAGTCGGTTGGTGACAGCGATCGCAACCGCCGGCAGGCGGCCCTCTACGCGCTGCCGTTTCTCGCACTTGGCGTCGGCAACGCAATCCTGATTCTCAACTTCGGCTTGGAGCCGCTGTGGGCGTTTGCCCAACTCCCGCCGATCCTGTTTAC
>ERZ1034573.328-NODE-328-length-13994-cov-9.728388_pt1 | contig 13994 bp, 14 predicted proteins | sample MGYA00520641_ERZ1034573 | MGnify/ENA primary metagenome ERZ1034573 (study PRJEB33760, sample SAMEA4777724) | hypersaline lake metagenome | biome: hypersaline environment; feature: brines | place: Spain | collected 2014-08 | depth 0 m ...
GAGTGGAGCGACTACCAGGAGCGAAACGACCGTGGTTCGAATCCCTTCCCTCGCATCGCGTCTCCGAACGACAGCTATAGCTGTCTACCGGTTCGGACGTCGAAAAATGACCGCCAGCGGTGTTGTGACTCCGATCGATTCAGAGTCCTAACAGCTGGAACAGTTGTTGTGACAGGTAGCCTGCAATGATGGCTGCGATGAACGCCATCGTGATGTACACGACGAATGTCTCTATCCGTTTCCGACGGTGGGTAAGCGTGCTGAACATGATTGACCCCGCCTGAACCCTGCGGTATCAGACGTTATCGGATCTTTAGATTCCAGCTATTTAAATTGACCCCTCCGAGACAGTTTGGCATGTGCTACACGATGTAGCTACTCCTGATTGTGGTGTGAAAAGGCAATATCGCCCACGCGGCAAGAAAAGTCCCGCGCAGGCGACGTGCCTCAGATTGGTCCCCGCTGACGCTTCGGCCCTCCAAAGCGAAGCGTCGTTTACAGACAGTTGTGGGCAATACTTAATCATTCCGGGTTCGGCGAGTGACGCCGTTTGTCACGGTCGAAGAGAGGGCTTTTTTTCACGCGGCCCCTTCAGGACATCATGTCATCTCCGCCTGCTGGCCTTACCCGCGCTGTCGACGGCCACCGCGCGTTTGAATCGGACGCTGACGCCGAGACAACCTTCGTTTCGACGACCACCGCCTTCGATGGTGTTGTCGACGCCACACCAACCGATGACGGTGTCTCATTTTCGGTGACGGTGACCGTCCCGATGCTCAGCACGGTGACCGACGACGAGCTCGCATCGATCGTCGAAGACGGCTGGTATGAGACCTTCGAGCGGCGTGTCACCGATGTTGGGGCGATCTTTCGCACCGGCCGGGAACTCACCCCACAGGCCACCCATGACGACCGCGAGGCTGTCGTGACCGCGACGCTTACCGACACAAACATCGAGCGCGGCGTCGACGACGCGGCCGCGTTCATCGATTTTGTTGAGGGAACCTACGTCCAAGGAGTCATCCCCGGCTACACCTACACCGATCCGGTTGCGGGGCTGCTCGAACAGGCTCGGGCAGCCGGCGGCAGCAGCTGAACACCTCGGTTGTGCAGGCCTCTCAGGTCATCGCGATGTAGGTTTGGGTGTCTTCGATCCCATCGATCGAGCCGATCCCGGTGGCGACGACATCCTTCACCGTCGCCGGCGAGTCGACCGATAGCGTGGCGATAAAATCCACATCGCCGGCGACGACATCGGCGCGCTCGATGCCGTCGAACCCTTTGATTGCTGATTTGACGCGGTCAACCTCGCTTGTGTTCGCCTTGATGAGCACGTAGGCGGTGACCATCGTTAGCCACCCCCCGTGGCGACCGCTGTCGCGGGCTTCTCGCCGACAAGGAGCTGCCGTACCGCCGCCAACTCAGAGAAATCCGCTAATACGGCCAGCGAGTCGCCCGCCTCGATCGAGTTGTCGGGCAGCGGGATCCCCATCGGCTCCTCGCCTTTGCCAAAGGCAAGGATCCGGGATTCCGAGGGCAGAGCCACCTCACTGAGCGTGTAGCCGCGGATCGGTGATTCCTCGGTGATCGTGATTCGGAGGATCTGAAGGTTTTGGGCGACATCAGCGATGGCGGTCAGCGACCCCCCAAGCAGGGCGTTTTTTGCGCCGATCGCGCCGAGTCGCTCGGGGTAGACAACCTCGTCGACCTCGTCGGCGTACTGCTGGTAGATGCCTTCGCGGTAGTCCTCGTCGATCCGCATGACCGTTCGGCAGCCGTGATGTTTCCCGATCAAACAGGCCGCAAAGTTGACGTTGAGATCGCCGGTCAGCGCGCCGACCGCGGCGGCATCGTCGACACCGGCCGATTCGAGTACGGACTCCCGAGAGCCGTCGCCCTCGATCACGTCGAAGCCGGCCTCGCGGGCGTGTTCGGCGATCGCCGGATCAGCCTCGATGACCGTTACATCATGGCCTTCCTCCCGAAGCACGCGGGCGGTTCGAAGGCCAACACGGCCGACCCCAATGATAACAGATTGCATGTGGCAGCCTAACACACTCGGCCCGCATAACTGTACCCCTGATTGCGATACCGTGATAGTGCGGCACCGACACAGCCAGTCGACACCGCAAAGAGTCATCACCACGTAGTTGGGGTATGCTCGCAGTCATCGACTACGGCGTGTTTCTGGGGCTGGTGGGTGCTCATACGATTCTTGCGGCGATCATGACGCGGTTTTTTCGCCTTCGACTGGACACCCAGGCTGGCTGGGTCGGCTACTCGCTTGGGCTGTCGCCGATCCTGCTGTTTATCTCGACACTGGGGGTGACCGGCGGGCTTGGTCTGGGCCCGAACCTTGGCTCGCCGCTGGTCGTTTTCGCCGTTCTAATCGGGTTGCCGGTCGCCCTCGGGATGACGATCGACCTGCTCTATGTCGCCCAACCGGAGGATGTTGAACTCCCACAGCGGTAGGAAGCTGGGCTGCGGCTCCGCTACGGCTACAGGACTGCGTCGAGCTGCTCACGTACGTCTGTCAAAACCTGTTCCGGTGGTTGGCTGGCGTCGACCCGCACAAATCGCCCGGGGGTGGCGTCGATCAACCGCTCGTAGTTTTGTTGTACTCGCTTCAGATACGCCGATTGCTCGAACTTGTTGGTCTTCCCGCTGCGCTCGGCGGCGGTTTCGGGGTCGATATCGAGATAGATCGTCAGATCCGGACTGCGTGTAAACGGTTCGTGAATCGATTGGACGTAGGCGACGGGGTCGTCGATCGTGCTGTCAGCCAGCGTTGCTCCCTGATAGGCGTATCGGGAGTCGCTGTAGCGATCCGAGACGACGAGATCGCCGTCGGCGAGGGCCGGTCGGATGACCCGGGAGAGATGGTCGGCGTGGTCGGCGGTGTACAGAAACAGCTCCGCCAGCGGATCGGCGTCATCGGCGCTGATCGATCGGGAAACCGCGTCGCCGTACCACGACTCGGTTGGCTCACGGGTAAAGACAGCCTCAGGGTACGTCTCTTTGAGCGACTCCCAGACGGTCGTCTTGCCGCTGCCGTCGAGGCCCTCTAAGCTTACGAGCATACAGGCCACTCCGCCCGGTGGCGTATCAAGCGTTCGCTCCGCGGCGCGGTTGGGGTGTTTGCTGTCTCGACCATCGCAGCCACACGCTACTTTTAGGTCGGTTCGGTGATAAGACGCGATATGCACATCCTAGTCGCCGGCGGGAACGGGTTCATCGGCAGCCACCTCGTCCCTGAACTGCTTGCTGATGGCCACGAGGTAACCGTACTGGCACGCACTCCCGACAGCGACGCGATGCCGGAGGGTGTCGAAACCGTCAGCGGGGACATCACCGCCTACGACTCCATCGAGTCGGCTGTCGCTGGCCACGATGCCGTCGTCAATCTTGTCGCGTTGTCGCCGCTATTCAAGCCAAAAGGCGGCGACAAAATGCACGACGAGGTTCATCGCCACGGCACGGAAAACCTCGTGCGGGCCGCCGAAGCCGGCGGCGTCGGTCGCTTCCTCCAGTTGAGCGCGCTTGGGGCCGACCCCGACGGCGCGACCGCCTACATTCGCGCGAAAGGACAAGCTGAGGAACATGTCACCGACTCCGCTCTCGACTGGACGATTATCCGCCCGTCGGTTGTCTTCGGTGAGGGCGGCGAGTTCGTCTCCTTCACGAAGAAGCTCAAGGGGATGTTCGCCCCTGGTGTGCCGGTCTACCCGCTGCCTGGCGGCGGCAAAACTCGATTCCAACCGATCCACGTCAACGACCTTGTCGAGATGCTGGCCGAGACACTTACCGACGATGCACACGTGCGTGAGACCTACGAACTCGGCGGCCCCGAGAATCTCACACTCCGTGAAATCACGAATATGGTCTACGATGCCGAGGGCAAATCCATCACGATCGTCTCGGTGCCGATGGCGCTTGCCGGGGTCGGTCTCTCGGTCGGTGGCAAGATCCCCGGGTTCCCGATGGGGGCCGATCAGTACCGGTCGCTGCGGTTTGATAACACGACCGCCGACAACGACATCGACGCCTTCGGAGCCGTCGAGGCGTCGCTGACGACACTCGGCTCGTATCTTGCTGGCTGACAACCTGTGGGCTCTTTCGACACTCGGCGATCAGCGGTAGCAAAATATTAAAATTCCAATAGTTCTGGGACACGCTTTCACATCTCTGGATACTGAAACGATACTGACTGCTCCGAGGGTGTGGCGGCCATCAGTTCGAATCGCTGATCTCGAGTGCTGCTGTGTTTTTGCTGCCGAATCTGGCAACGTTATGAGCTCACATAGCACATCTCGGCATCGAAGCCGACCGAATCATGACAGTCTCGAAAGACACAACCTTTATTGCGCTGATGGCACTGTTTTTCTGCCAATGGAGAGGGAAGGTACCACATGAAACTCGCGATGATCGGCTTCGGACAGGCCGGTGGTAAGATCGTTGACAGGTTCCTCCAGTACGACGCGGAAACGAACTCCAACATCGTCCGCGCGGCGGTCGCGGTCAACTCCGCGAAAGCGGATCTGATGGGGCTGGAACGGATCCCCGAGGAGCAACGCATCTTGATCGGTCAGTCGCGGGTCAAGGGCCACGGTGTCGGCGCGGACAACGAGCTCGGCGCGGAGATCGCCGAGGAGGATATCGACGAGATCCAGTCGGCCATCGATAGCATTCCGGTACACGAGGTTGACGCCTTTCTCGTTGTCGCCGGCCTCGGTGGCGGAACCGGTTCCGGTGGCGCGCCGGTCATCGCCAAACACCTCAAACGGATCTACACCGAGCCGGTCTATGGGCTCGGTGTGCTGCCGGGCAGCGACGAGGGTGGGATCTACACGCTCAACGCGGCTCGGTCGTTCCAGACATTCGTCCGGGAGGTCGACAACCTGCTGGTCTTCGACAACGACGCCTGGCGGAAAACCGGCGAATCCGTTCAGGGCGGCTACGCGGAGATCAACAGCGAGATCGTCCGGCGGTTCGGGGTGCTCTTCGGGGCCGGTGAGGTCGGCGAGGGCGACGAGGTCGCCGAAAGTGTCGTCGACTCCTCGGAGATCATCAATACGCTCTCCGGGGGCGGCGTTTCGACGATCGGCTTTGCCGAAGAAGAGGTTGAGGTTTCCTCGTCCGGCGGGCTGCTCTCACGGTTTACCGGCGACGACAGCACCGACGACCTCGATACCGCCAACACGACAAATCGGATCACGAGCCTCGTACGGAAGGCCGCACTCGGGCGGCTGACGCTGCCGTGTGAGATCGACGGGGCCGAACGCGCGCTGGTCGTGCTTGCGGGGCCGCCGAACTACCTCAACCGAAAGGGGATCGAACGCGGCCGGAAATGGCTCGAAGAGCAGACCGGCAGCATGGAGGTTCGCGGCGGCGACTACCCGACGAAAGCCACCGGCCGGGTCTCCAGTGTCGTCCTGCTGTCCGGCGTGACGAACGTCCCCCGGATCAAGGAACTCCAGCAGGTCGCGATCGAAGCTCAGGACAACATCGACGAGATCCAACAGGAAAGCGACGATAACCTCGAAGACCTCGTCAACGACGACAGCGACGAGCTCGAATCGCTGTTCTGAGTCGTCCTCACGGTTCCGTTTTCACTCTCCCTCTCAGCCATGCGTACCCTCATCCCGTTTGCGGCCGTCAACCCAAAAACCCGGCTTGACAGCGTACTCACCGGCGACGAGCGCGCCGCGTTTGCGCGAGCGATGCTGCGCTCCGTGTGTGCGACGCTCCAGCAGGCCGGCTCTGAGCCGACCGTTCTCTCGACGGCCGCACTTGCGGCGACCGCGCTGCCAGCGGACACCTCAGTCGTCGTCGACGATCGCCCGCTGACCACCGCGGTCAACGACGAACTGACCACCGACACGCCAACCCTGATCATGATGGCTGATCTCCCACTGGCAACGCCGGAGAGCATCCGCCGACTCATCGCTGCCAGCGACGACGCCGGCACCGATGCCGATATCGCCATCGCGCCGGGGCTCGGCGGCGGAACGAACGCGCTCGTGGTTCGGGCACCGGCGTTTCGGGTCGATTATCACGGCGCGTCGTATCTCGATCACCGTGCGGCTGCCGCCGATCTTGGCGCAACCGTCGAAACTGTTGACTCCCGCCGGTTGGCGACCGATATCGACGAGCCGAGCGATCTCGCTGAGGTGTTGATCCACGGTGACGGCCCGGCTCGGGAGTGGCTTGTCGACGCTGGCTTCGACCTCGACCGGAGCGACGGCCGGGTTGGGGTTCGGCGACGATAGGGGCGATCAGCCCCGGAGCCGAGCAGTTTTTGCGCCTTCGGGGCCGCGGTTTGGTATGTTCCCGGCGGCCGACGAGTACGGTATCACCATCGACATCGAGGAGTCGGCTGTCGACTCGCTGCTCGGCGTTACGCCGAGCGATCTGTCGCCGCCGGCTGAACTCTCCTTCTCGCGGAACGTCTTTGTGCCGCTGACGACCGCTTGCCGATACACCTGTAGCTACTGCACGTACTATGATGTGCCCGGCGAAGCAACGTTGATGTCGCCCGAGGCGATCCGCGACGTCATCGAAACCGGCGTCGACGCCGGCTGTACGGAGGCCCTGTTCACCTTCGGCGACAAACCCGACGATCGCTACACCGAAATCCACCGCCAACTCGACGAGTGGGGCTATGATTCGATTATCGACTACCTGTATGCGGCCTGCGAGATCGCTCTTGCGGAGGGCCTGCTGCCGCACTCGAACCCCGGCGACATCACCGAATCGGAGTTCCACCGCTTACGCGAGGTCAACAGCTCGATGGGCGTGATGTTGGAGACGACCGCCGATGTTGACGCCCACAGCGGCGGCCGCCGGAAGACGCCCGGCCAGCGGCTCAACACGATCCGGGCGGCGGGTCGCGAGGGCGTGCCGTTCACCACTGGCCTGCTCGTCGGCATCGGCGAAACGTGGCGCGACCGCGCCGAAAGCCTGCTGGCGATCCGCGAACTGCATGAACGATACGGTCATATCCAGGAGGTCATCATCCAGAATGTCGTTCCAAACGAGCGATCGGATTTCACACAGCCATCGGTCGATACGATGCGCCGGGCGGTGGCGATGGCCCGAGCCGCGCTTCCAGCGGAGATTTCGGTGCAAGTCCCACCAAACCTCTCGCCGACCGGCGAGTTGATCGACTGCGGCGTCGACGATCTTGGTGGCGTTTCGCCGATCACCGACGACTACATCAATCCCGACTACGCGTGGCCCGCACTCGACGAACTCAACTCGATCGCGGCCGACGCGGGACTGCCGCTGTATGAGCGACTGCCAGTGTATAACCGCTATCTGCCGGCATCGGTTCGACGTGGCGACGTTGCGCCCGCACCCGACCCGGTCGACGCCGATGCTTGGCTGTCGTCGCGGATTCGAGATGCGGTTACCACCAACACCGGTGGCGGGCGTCGCTATCGCGCTGTCGCCGGTCGCAAGCGACAGCCGGTCTCACAGCCACAGGGTTGACCGCGCCTGCTCGCCAGCATAACCGAGCTCAGTCATCGGCAGCCAGCGTCTCTTCGGCTGGTTCGAGCATTGGTGTCCCGTCAGCCCGCGGGCCGAGTGTCGGGCCGTAGGTGTTGTTGCTGCTGTCGCCTGTGGCGCTGATCGGGCGTTTCGTTCGGTAATCGGTTGAGCGCTCGACGGGCCGACGGCCGATGGCAGAAATCATCTCAACGTAGTCACCGACACCCCGGAACTCGCCGTAGCTCCCGCCGGCGCGTTTGGTAATTTCCTCCGATAGGATCGTCCCCATGAAGTCGTTCGCACCGCAGTTCAAGAGTTTGAGCCCTTTGGCGTTGCCGTATTTCACCCACGAGCTTTGAATGTTGTCGATGTTATCGAAAAACAGCCGCGAAACGGCGATCATGAGCTCGTCTTCGGCGTCGCTGGCACCGCCGTCGACAACGCCGTGCTCGTAGAGTGGTGTATTCTGGTGGACGAAGGAGAGTGGGACAAACTCCCGAATGCCGCCGGTACGATCCTGGAGGTCGCGGACGCGCTTGAGGTGCAGCGCCCGATGGCGTTCGTTTTCGACATGGCCGTACATGATCGTCGCCGTCGTATCGAGACCGGCGGCCATCGCGCCCTCCATCGCCTCGATCCACTCGCCGGAGCCGATTTTGCCCGGACAGATGACATCGCGGACTTCTTCGACGAGAATCTCGGCGGCTGTGCCGGGCGCGGAATCGAGTCCGGCCTCCCGAAGTCGGCGGTAGACCGACTCGTAGTCCCAGTCGGTGCCGCGGCGGGCGTGGTAGGCCTCCTCCGGGGTGATCGAGTGGACGTGTATCCCGTCGACCGACATCGCGTCGAGCTGCTCGACGTAGGTTCCCGGGTCGGTCTCGTAGACCGCGGGTGGTTTGTAGTTGACCTCGCGGGCGGGCTCGTCGTAGTTGGCGAGGATCTCGTGATGCTCGTCGGTGAGCGCGAAGGCTGGGTGGAGCCCCGAGACCGAACAGACCTCCGAGATACCCATATCGAGACCGTCCTCAACGATCTGCCGGGAGTCTGCGGGCGTTTTCGTAAACCCCGCGTGCCCGGCGTCGTGGTCGGCTTCGAACTGGTGGGCGGTATCCTTGAAATTACAGAACAGACAGCCCACATTGCAGGCGGTGGTGACGTTGTTGTTGAGGTTGGCCACGAAGGTCACGTCGTCGCCGACTTCCTCGGCGCGGCGGCGGTCGGCGAGTTCGAGGACGGCTTCCTTGCGCTCGTGGTCGATGCCGTCACGCTCGGTACCGGTCGTCAGGAGTTCAACGGCGTCGTCAACGGTCAGCCGGTCGCCGTCGCGGGCTTTGGCAAGGGCGTTCTCGAAGGCCTGGTCGCTCTCAACGGTGTGCTGAAAGCTGATGGCGTCGGCGTCGAGGTCGGCGGCCGACCGGCCAGTCATGCTAGAACGGTTGGCTGTCCCGAGTAAAAAGCGGTCGGTCGCGGCGGGGCCCACCGGCACCGAAACCGCTTGGCCACAGCAACGACAGGGCGAACTGAAAGCTTGATAGGCGTGGCCGCCGCCGGTTGGAGCATGACCAGCGTCAAGCAGTTCAGGGTCGACCGCGAGCCCACCGACAGCGACCTCGGCGCGGGCCGGTTCGTCTTCACCGACGCCTACTCCGTCTTTGATTGGGGACAGATGCCCGATGCGATCCCAGAGAAGGGAGCCAGCCTTTGTACGATGGGGGCGTTCAATTTCGAACGCTTAGCGGCCACCGGCATTCCAACCCACTACGAGGGTGTTGTCACCGACGACGGCGAGGTCGTTGAACTCGCTGCCTGTGAGCAGCCACCGACGGAGATGGCGATCCAGTTGACGCAGGTGCCCGACCTACCGTATCGCGGCGACGACGCCGATTTCGACAGCGACGCTGCCGATACCGACGCCTACGATTACGACGCGTATCACGACGCGGCCGGCGAGAACTTTCTGATTCCCCTCGAAATCGTCTTCCGGAACACGGTGCCGGTCGGCTCTAGCCTCCGGAAGCGCGGCGAGCCCGCCGACTACGGGCTCGATGTCGACGCATGGCCCGATGCGGGCGTCGAACTGCCCGAGCCGGTCGTCGAGTTCTCCACGAAGTACGAGGAACAGGATCGGTATCTGAGCCGCGACGAGGCCGAGACAATCGCCGGCGCGGCCGCGCTCGATGCGCTCGAATCAGTCGCGCTATCGGTCAACGACCTCCTGAACGAGCAGGCGGCCGACGCCGGGTTCACCCACGAGGACGGCAAGATCGAGTGTCTCTACTACGATGGTGAGATCCGTGTCGCCGACGTGGTCGGCACCTTCGACGAAAATCGGTTTTCGGCCGAGGGCCACCAACTTTCAAAGGAAGTGATCCGACAGTACTACAAACGCGAACAGCCGGACTGGGTCGAGGCTGTCGGGGCGGCGAAAGCAAACGTTGCCGACGCCGATGGTGCGGACTGGCGACCGCTCTGTGAGATCGATCCGATCTCGCTGCCCGACGAGGTGCTGACAGCGGTTGCCGATATGTACACCGCGGGTGCCAACGCCTACACCGGCACCGAGTGGTTTGACGCCCCATCGTTGGACGACGCGGTTGACGCAATAAATGAGCTGTAGCCCGGCGTTGTCGCCGATCAGTCGTCGGCTGCCTGCGGCGACTCGGTCGGGCCGAGCGGTTCTTTCGGTTTGATCGGTGATCCTTCTTCGAGTCCCTGTTCGGCGAGCGCCATACTGCCCATTACTTCGATGATGAGCCGGTTGGCGAGCCCGCTGGTGACGCCGCCGTTGTACGAGTTGCTGTCGCTGGTGTCGTAGGCCGGCGAGACCTCGACAATGTCGAAGCCGAAGTTCTCGGGATCGAGGGCTTTGACGACCTCACGCACCATGTAGATCGCCTCCCGGGGTATCAGGCCGCCGGGTTCGGGTTCGCCGGTGCCGGGTGCGTAGGCTGGCTCCATCACGTCGACATCGAAGGAAACCCAGACGGCGTCGGTGCCATCGGTCGCCCGTTGGACGGCATCGGCGACGATCTCGTCGAGATCCATGTTGCCGACCTCCATCGACGTGTACCATTTCATGCCGGCCTCGCGCATCCCTTCGTAGGTATCTGGGCCGGGCCAGAACCCACGCGGACCGATCAGGGTGTAGTTCTCGCCGTCCATGATCCCCTCATCGAAGACCCGCTTGACCCACGCGCCGTGGTCGTATTCAAACCCGGTGAGGCCATCCTCACCGGTGTCGGCGTGGCAGTCAAAATGGATGAGGCCGATGTCGTCGTAATCGTTGGCCTCGGCCCACCCCTTGATATCCGGGTAGGAGATCGAGTGATCGCCGCCGATGATGATCGGCGTCGCCTGCTCGCTGACCTCGGCGACGGCGTCCTCGATGTTGAGCTGGCTCTGGCGGGTGTCGCCCGGTGTGACCGCCGCATCACCGGTGTCGGCGACGCTGAAGGTGTTGAAGGGGTCAACGCCGGTTTCGATGTTAAAATGCTCGTAAGGTGGCGAGGGAACCGTTGAGGCTGCTCGCACTGCTCGTGGCCCGTATCGGGTGCCGGGCCGGATCGTTGTTGCTGTGTCTAGCGGCGCGCCGATAATGCCGATGTCGACATCCTCCTCAGCCAACGAATCGCGGTCGACCTCGGGAAGCTTGAGGAAGGTTGGGATGCCGCTGAAGATCGGCTCGTTTGATTCTTTGTACTCATCACCGTAGATATCTTCGCCTGATCTTTCGTCTGTCATAGCTATCGTTCGCGCAATAGCGAGTCGGAGATGACCCGTTGTTGCCCACTCGAATGAAGATTGAAATCATACTAAAGCGTTTCTTGGGTGAAGTTCCATCTATTACGGTGATTAGGTGCAAACCCGAACAGTTTGGGTCGCCTTATATTCCTTAATGGCCGTTCTGGGTAACGACATCCGGACTCTCTCGGAAGGCGAGGTGGGTTGCGACATCGAGGGTATCCTCGGTGTGACGTGCGCTGCGCTCAAAGAGGAGGTGGCACCGATGGAGTGCAAGCAGTGGCTCCGGCCGGGCGGCCTCAAGTTGGTCGATCGCGGCCGTTGAGACCTCATGGAACTGTGTGAGTCGCTTGCGGGCCGTCGTTACCTGACTGTACTCCGGGTCGATAACGGCGTCTCTAACCGTTTCGGCGGCCGCATCAAGGGACTCGTGTACCGACGTGATCCCCTCAGCGACCGTGTCGTCAAGCGGCTCGCGTATCTCATCGGCGGCGATCATGGCGAGTTCGTCGGCGATCCCAGCCATCAGCGAGATATCTTGGGCTGCTGAGCGGTACCCGATCAACGGGAACCCCGAGCCGACGCCGACGGCTTGGTTGAGCTGGGGGTTTCGGTAGGTCGTAAACACGAGCCGCAGGAACAACGAAAACAGCTTTTCGAGCTGCGGACTTCGATTCTGCGCCCGGCGGGCCGCCTCGGGATCGGCTGTCAGCAGGGCGTCGACCGCACTTGAGCGGATCGTTGCCTCGGTGCGACCCAGCCGCCCGAAGAGTGTCGGCAGATCAAAGTCGTCGGGGTCGACCGAACACCGAATTGTGATATGGGTTGCTGACTCCTCAACGATCCCCAACCCCATCAGCCGGCGTTCAGCGTCGAGGACAGCGTCATACTGCGCCGCGGTGAGTGCCTCCTCGGCTTCGATCCGGATGAACCCGCGACCGAGCACATACTGGGTAACGACCGCCCGCGAGAGCGCGTCGGCACTCATCGTATCGGCGGAGATCGTCGTTTCGGTCTCGGTCAAGGCGGGCTGGGCCGGTGTGACGAGCAGCGAGTTCCCGTTTTCGTCGCGCTGGACGATCAGTTCGTCACCTTTCATCAGCTCATGACGATGCGCCCACTCGGCCGGCACCGTTACCGCGAGTGTCGATGACCCCAACTGCTGGGCTTTCCGGCGGATCTGCTGGTCGTCACCTTTCATCGATGCTCCCTCAGAAATTGCGTATGCCAAACCATATTGGTAAAAAAGCAATCGTACTTATGTTGTATAAGTGTCTAGGTACTCAGTTCAAAAATTGCGCCGCAATATCAACGCAGCGACTATTAGTCCTCGTCCTCGCCACCAGCGACGATAGTGCGCCGGCCATCACGGTTGAGGGTGCGGACGCCGTAACTGTCCTTTGTGGCGTAGGCGACGGCAACGAAGACAACGAGGCTGACCCCTGCGGCGATGAACGTTGGTAAGCCGTCGAAGGAAGCGGTGAAAATGTCGTTTTCGATGTACAGCAGCGTGTTCTCGTAGGCGTAGGTGGTTGGAACCAAGACGAACAGGACGAGCCGCGTCAGCGAGCCGCCAACCATCGAGGCCAAGGCGGCCGGCGTGGTCGCCATATCCGACCAGTAGAGCCCCATCACCAGCGGGACGAACGCGCCTGCCAGCATGATGTCGAATGCCAGCACAAGCAACATCCCGGTCGCCGAGACCCGGATCGCAAAGAAAATGCCAAGCAGCGTGATCGGAACCGACATCAGTCGGGTGACCGTCAGCAGCTTGTCGCTGTCGGTGCCAAGCAGCCCGCCGTCGCTTCCGTCGTCGTTCGTGCCGCCATCGGTGGCGACCGCCTCGCTTTCGTCAACGCGGATGTTGCCGATGTTGCGGGCGATGACAGCCGAGGTGCCGAGGATCGCCCCATCGCTCGTTGAGAAGGATGCCGCGAGAATGCCGGCGATGACAAGCGCGCCGAGCCATGGTGGCACCGCGTTCTGCAACAGCGTGTAGAGGACGGCTTGGCCACCGCTTTCAACACCGAGCGACGCGAGGATCGGGTTCGCAGACAGCGCGATAATCGAGAACGGAACACCGATGATCAGTGTACCGGCTGCACCGATAAAGCAGGCCTTCCGAGCGGTTTCAGGGCTATCAGCCGCAAATACCCGTTCCATGAAGTCGATAGCGACGATGTCACCAAGCCCGAGGGCGACGATGGTGGCGAGGTTGATGTACGCCCCCTGACTTGGATCGGTTAGCTGTCCGAGGTTGGTTGGGCCCATGCCGTCCGGGATCGTGATACCGTACTGTGTCGTCACGAAAACAATGAGTGCGATCGAGCCGACCAAGGCGACACCGGCCTGCAGGAAATCGGTGTACGCAACCGAGAACAGGCCCCCGGCGACCGTGTAGGTCAACACGAGACCGGCGATGATGAAGACGCCGACCTGGAAACTTGTGCCAACGAAGATCTCAAAGAGGAAGCCGCCGGCGACGAGGTTCCCTGCCAGGAGGAACGCGTACGCCACCGACATGATGACGCTGGCAAGGATCTCGGCCGTCCGGCCGTACTTCCGTCGATAGAAATCCGGCAGTGTCGTGAGATTCATCCGGTTCATCGGCTTGGCGAAAAACAGCCCTGTCAGAAACAGACAGGTTGCCAGCCCAACCGGTAGTGCCGCCCCGGCCCAGAAGCCGAAGGAGGCAACAAGATCCGTATTTCCTAACGTCGCATTCGAGTCTAACGATTGGGCCATCAGCGTCGCCGCCGCCA
>ERZ1034573.330-NODE-330-length-13972-cov-7.464037_pt1 | contig 13972 bp, 7 predicted proteins | sample MGYA00520641_ERZ1034573 | MGnify/ENA primary metagenome ERZ1034573 (study PRJEB33760, sample SAMEA4777724) | hypersaline lake metagenome | biome: hypersaline environment; feature: brines | place: Spain | collected 2014-08 | depth 0 m ...
CGAGCACGGCGAACCTGTCTCCGCGCGGGCGGTCGCTCGCGCCGTCTCGACGGGAACCGACCGCGTCGTCCTCGTGACCCCCCACGAGGCGGACATTGCCGAGTACTTCGACGTGCCCGTCGAGGTGCTGGAGGCCGCGCCGCTGCTGGCCGACCCGCTCCCCGCGGATCTGAGCGACCCGCTGTTTCTGGGGCCCGACGCCTCCGCCGAGGGACTGGCGGTCGCCGTGCGCGACGCCTACGGCGGCGGCGAGACGGACTTCTTCGAGAAAGTGCGCGACTACGACACCGGCGAGGTGACCGTCACCCCGAGCGACGCCGACGTGGCCGACCGCGACGTGGTCGTCGTCGACGACATCATCGCGACCGGATCGACGATGAGCGAAGCGGTCGCGGCGCTGTGCGAGCGCGGCTGCGGCGACGTGTACACCGTCTGCGTCCACGGGATGCTCGCGGGGAACGCGCGAACGAAGCTCTCGGCCGCCGGCGTGACGAGCGTCGTTGCGACCGACACGCTCGAACGCGCCGAAAGCGCCGTGTCGGCGGCACCGCTCGTGGCCGAGTCGTTGTAGCTGCCCGGTTCACCGCGAAGAGAGCACGCGCCGCATCCGCGAGAGTAGACGCCCCAGAACAACCCGATCGCGCCAAGCACGACATCGACCGCGGCGACCTCGGGAGCGTTCGTCATCGTCGCCACCGCCGCCCGCTCGAAGTGGACGCCGACCCCCGAGAGGACGACCGACGCGAGCGTCACAAAGCGGTACTCCGCCGCGACCCACGCGGTGTCGAACAGCCCTTCCATAGCGAACGGACCGCGATCGGTGGTGGAACGCGTTCCGCTCGACGGGCGCCGCGACGAGCGGCCGTGACCGACTACGCAGCGACCGCACCACCGTCGAATACACTTCAGGTGGTTACAGTATATTTCGCGTATCGTATTCGATATTCAACCAGTATGTTTATCATAGCTGCTGAAAGGTTTGACACGTAGATGAGCAATGTAACTCCCAGCGCGGACGAGCAGTTCTGCAGCAGTTGCGGCGAAGTGATCAAAAAGGAAGCGGAGATCTGTCCCGAGTGCGGCGTTCGTCAGTCGGGCGCGCCGTCCTCGGGATCGGGGTCGGGATCGAAAGACAAGACGAGCGCGGCGCTGCTGGCCATTTTCCTGGGCGGACTCGGCGCCCACCACTTCTACCTCGGGAACACCGGTCGCGGGATCATCTACCTCGTCTTCTCGTGGACGTTCATCCCGCTCGTGGTGGGGCTCATCGAGGGGATCCTCTACCTCACGAAGTCCGAGGACGAGTTCCAGCGCCAGTACGCCTAACGTCTCGACGCACTGCGGTTTTCCGACGTAGACAACCCCACAAAGCCCTGCGACAGGCGACTGTCGATCACCACCGTGACCGAACAGAAAGTCGCCGACGAGGTGTTCTGTCGCTCCTGCGGAGAGCCGATCAAACAGGCGTCGGAGCTGTGCCCCGACTACGGCGTCCGCAACGACAACTACCGCCGCAGCGGCGGCGGCACCGCGGGCGTCGGTCACAACTCCGCCCAGTGCGAGACATCGGTGTCCGACACGTGGTGGTACGGCGTCGCCGCAGGGACGGGGACCTGGATGCTGCTCGTGCCCGCGTCGGCCGCGAGCAGCGGCTTGGGCGCCGGCGGTAGGCTCCTCGTCCTGATCGGTTCGGTTGGGCTGCGGCTGTCGGTGTACTTCGACACCCAGTACGTCCGGGCGAACACCGAGTGGAATCCTCGGACCGCGATCTGGGTGATCCTCTCAGCGCTGTGGTTCGTCAACATCGTTGCCAGCGCGGCCTACCTCTACCGACGCCATCAGGTGCTCGGCGAACCCTGACTACACCCGGAGCGAAACCACCAACCGCCGCGGCGTCGACCTGGCAGCCGTGACGGACCCCCGCGATCGGATCGCGACGCACCTGCCGTAGCGGTCGCCTCGCGAGAGCGATAGCAACCGATAATTACGCGTTCGGCGGAGTTCGCTCATGCCCGCCGCCGACCCCTACATCGCCAACCGGATCAACGGGAACACCGAAGGATTCTTCCACGTCTCCGACCGCTACGACCCCCGCGAGATCGAGGAGTTGTTCGCCGTCTCCGAGGTCGAGTTCGTGGTGGGCGGCGCCGGCGCGGCGATCCCGTATGAGGCACACGACGGGATGCGAACCTCGTTCAAGAAAGACGTGGTGACGCACCGCTACTCCCAAAACGGGATGTGCGTGATCACCGGGTCCCGCATCGACATCGTCTCCGAGGAGGGGTACTCGTGGTCGGTTCCGTTCGATTCGGTCGACGCCGTCGGCCACAACGGCGTCTGGAACACCACGACCTACGGGATCATCCGGACGAAGACGGAGGACCGATTCCGGTACAGTCTGTCGCTCGTCGTCGGCGGGACGGTGGTGGAGATCAACTCGATCGAATACGAGTTGGAACCGAACAGGCCCGATATCGAGGCCGTGGCCGAGTCCATCACCGACTTCATCTCGGGGTAGCGAACACGATGCGGCTCGTGCAGTAGCGTTCGTCGACGAACCGCGTTCCGACGGCGTGGCTGCCGAGCGAGCGCCGGGCGAACACACCCGTCACCTGCGGAGATAGAAGCGGCCGTCGGGACGAACGGCCCCTAGCTTGAACCGTGCTGCCGCCGCATCGATCGGACATGAGCGACGGTTGCGCATTCTGTTCGATCGTCGCGGGCGATTTTCGGCCTCGTTGAGCTGACGCCGCAGAACAAGGCGGCCGGCGACGCCGACGCCCAGACAGTCGGCATCAACGATATGCACGCCGCACCCGAGGTGCTGGTCGTGTTGTATACGCGTGTCGCGCCGAAGGAGGTCCATACGAACGGCGACTCGCACCTACTCCCCGAATACCCCTTGAAGAGCCTGAGCGACACAGAGTTGCTACAGGAGGTCAAACTGTTTATCCCATCCAACCCACTGTATCCGCGGCTAGGTAGGATTAGAGCCGCTATTACCTATCGGTGGCCCGGTAAAACGTAATACCCGTGGGCGCGATCTTCGGAGTTTTCCAATACATATTGGTACGTCAGATTGGCTACCGATTAGTACTTGAATAGGATTTATATAGTTTATTTGCCGCACACGAAAGCAGGCAATGGTGGTTCCAAGCGGCGAGACGGGGCAGCCAATCGGAGGGTTCGGAGACGGCCCCTGCATGTCAAAGACCGAATCAACTAATATGGATGACGTACATCTAGCTGTAATCTAGATGGCTTGGAGCGGCATATACGGCGAAACGGCGATGCCGTTTCGGTTTGCTGTGAAGCGCGAAGAAAGTGGCCCGCCGACCATCCAACGATACAACGACGCTGTGAGCGACCAGTTGGGATGGGGGTCAGATGACCTTGTCGGCGAGCCCCTCGACTCGGTCGTCGAACCTATTGACCGGGGCGTCGCTGACAACGTCTGCTCGATCCAGACCGCAAGCGGCGATAGTGTCCGGGCATGCAAGGCGACAACCCCAGACGGGAGCGCAGAGACAGTCCTGTACGTGCCGTTGGTCGGCGGCCCGGAGTGTGCCTCGTCTGCTACTGACCTGAACGGGAACACGCACCGGAAAGACGACACGAGCCCGGACGGGGTGACCGGGGTGTTGGAGATGGCCGCAGCGATGGCTGAGGTGGAGAGTGTCGACGAGGGGGCGGATATAGCGATCCAGATGTTGACACGGTTGTACGAGCTACCGATGTCCGCAGTCTGGCGCTACGATCGGTCCGCAGAGGTGCTTCGGCCCTTCGCGGAGTCACAGACGACGCGAGATGTCCTCGGGGGTGCTGTCGAACTTCCGTTAGACTCACTCGCCGCCGAGGTGTACCGGAACGGCGAGCCGAGACGAATTCCCGACGTCGCCGAGTCCGGTCGAGTCCACAACGCCGAAAGCCCGGTCAGAAGCGAGTTGCTCGTGCCCGTCGGCGAGTTCGGCGTGATGGCTGTCGGGGCGCTCGAACCGAACGAATTTGATGACCGTGACCTCGAAGCTGCAGCTCTCGTCGCACGCGCACTCGAAGCGGTTGTCAGTCGGGAGGCTAACAATACCCAGCTAGATGCCAACCACGATGCGCTCCGAACAATACACGGCGTAGTCACCAACGCGGATGGGTTAGACGAGACAGTCGAGGCGCTGCTGTCGCTGGGATGTGACTACCTGTCGTTGGAGACGGGTGTCGTGGCGCGTGTCGACGACGGCACCTATCACGTCGAACACGTGGTCGATGCCACCGGTCGGGTCGAGCGTGGGGACGTCTATCCGGTCGACGAGACGCTGTGTTCGGTAGTCGTCGATCGAGAGTCGACAGACCCGGTCGTCATTCCCGACGTACAGGGAGGACAGTACGCCGATCATCCCGGCGCAGCGGCAGCCGTCGGTGCCTACACTGCCGTGCCGATACTGGTCGACGATGAAGTGTACGGAACAGTCTGTTTCTCCGGCCCGGAGCGGCGCTTGGACAGCTTCCACCGGACTGAGACAGAGGTCATCAGCGCGCTCGCCCAGTGGATAGGCAACGAGGTCGGGCGACAAATCCAACGCATCGAGTTACAGCGTTACGAGACGGTCCTCGAGGCTGTGGGCGATCCGGTGTACGCGTTAGATACCGACGGCCAGTTCACGTATCTGAACGCGAGCGCAGAACGGGAGTTCGGATACGGAGACGAACTGATCGGACAACACGTGTCAGTGGGGATGGACAACGACGACGTCGACAGAATCACCACCCAGTTAAGCACGCTGACAGCCAGCGACCAGCAGGCGTTGACGACGGAGTTTACTATCGAGGACGCAAGCGGCGCGGAGCGCGATGTCGAGAACAAGATTGCGCTGATCGGAGACGACGAGACGATCGGCTCTGCAGGCGTACTCCGGGACATCACCGAGCGGAAAGAGCGAAGTAAGCGATTGGAGTCGTTCAAGGAGGCCATCGAGACCGCTCAAGAGGGCGTGGCGATCCTCGATGGAGACACGTACACGTACATCGACCAGACCCACGTCGAGATGTACGGCTTCGATCAGCGGGCTGACCTCCTCGGCAAAACGTGGCGGGAACTGTATGATTCTGCGGAGACGGTGGAGTGGTTCGAGTCGGAGGTGCTCCCGGTCGTCGCCGACAACGGAAGGTGGGACGGTCGTGTCACGAGTGAACTCCCCGATGGGAGTGAACTCACTGTCTGGCTCTCGCTGACAGCACTTGGAGACGGCCAGACGCTGTGTCTCGTCAGGGACGAGACCGACCGGGTCGCCCGTGAACGGAAACGGCAGCGCAACGAACGACGCTTCCGGTCGGTATTCAATGACCCCCAAGCAATGGTCGTATCGACCACTGCCGACGGAAGTGTGACCGAAATCAATGAAACTGCACGGGAGTTCGTGGACAACGAGGGTGAAGACCCAGTCGGCGTCCCACTCTGGGAGATCGGCTGGTTCGATGACAAGCCGGAGTTCCGAGCAGACGCTCGTGAACGGGTCAAGAAGGCGGCTAACGGAGAATACGTCCAGTGGGAGCAGGAGTTCGAGCACGAAGGCGAACAACGGTTCCTGTCCGGGTCGGTACGCCCGGTGCTGGACGAAGATGACACCGTCGAGTCCATGATCGTCTCTTGTAGAGACGTGACGGCGCGAGAACGTCGCCGTCGCGATCTCGAATCGTTCAAGCGAGCGATCGAGTCGGCCGAGGACGGCGTTGCGGTTCTTGACGGTGACGAGTACACGTTCATCGATCGGACACACGTCGAGATGTACGGCTTCGAGAGTACAGCGGACCTCATAGGTGAGACGTGGCGGGAACTGTACAGCGAAAGCGAGACCAACCGCCTCGAGGCAGAGGCATTCCCCGCTCTCGAATCGGACGGGTACTGGCGCGGGAAGGTAACCGGGTCTCGTCCGGACGGATCGACGTTCCCGGCGGAGCTTTCGTTGACGGTCATCGATGACGGCCGACTGGTTTGTACGGTTCGCGATGAGACGGAAAAACAGGAGCGCAAGCGCGAACTGGAACTCAAAGAGCAGGCGATGGATGCCGCAAGTGTCGGAATCCAAATCACAGACCCGACAGCGCCCGACAATCCACTAGTGTACGTCAACGACGGGTTCGAGCGGATCACCGGGTACGACCGCGAAGAGGTGCTCGGGTCGAATCCACGGTTCCTCCAAGGAGAGGCGACAGACGAGTCGTCGGTGGAGGCCATCCGTGAGGCGATCAAACAAGAGCGCTCGGTGACGCTTGAATTGCAGAACGAGTGTAAGGACGGGACGGAGTACTGGAACCGGCTATCTATCACTCCGGTGTTCGACGACGGTGAGGTGGTGAATTACATCGGGATCCAGCAGGATGTGACAGAGCGGTACCAGCGGATCGAAGCACTCGAACAGAGGCAGCGGCGGCTCGATTTGACACTCAGTGGGACTGGAACAGGGATCATCGAAATCGACACACAGACCGGCGAGGTGACCGCCGACAGTTCACTCGAATCCGTCTTCGGTTCGGATTCCGACACGCTCGAGGGTGTGCTGCAGCGGGTACACCCTGACGACCGGGAGGCGGTTGCGCAGGCGTTCGAGTCGTTGGCCCAAGAAAAAGAGATGTGGTCCGGTGAAACGAGAATCGATGTCGACGGCTCTCAGCGATGGGTCTCGATTCGTGCGATCACTGTCGAGGCAGATGATGACTCCCACCGTGTTCTCGCAACACTTACTGATATTACCACGCGAAAACGGCGCGAGAAGCAGTTGCACCAGGAGCGTGAGCGGTTTCAGATGCTCGTGGACGCAGTTGAGGAATACGCGTTCGTCGTCTTGAACGGCGACGGAACGATCGCAACGTGGAATGACGGCGCCCAACAGCTCTTCGGCTACGATGAATCGGCCGCGGTTGGGCTGCAGATGGCGGCGTTACATCCCCGAGACGAACGGGCAAACGACGTACCGAAGCGCCTCCTCAAACAGGCACGGATCGCCGGGAGAAGTGCCGACAGTGGAACACGAGTCAGATCCGACGGCACCACGTTCCAAGCAGACGTTCGTTACGCTCCGTTGAAAACTGACACAGGCAATTTCCAAGGGTACGCGATGATCTGTCGGGACTTGACCGACCAGCGTGAGCAGGAGCGCCGGACACGGCGCTTCATCGAGGAGTCTGTCGACGTCGTGAGCGTCTTAGAGGACGATGCGACGCTAGAGTACGTGAGCCCGGCGGTCAATCGGGTACTCAACTATGAGACAGAAGAGATAGTCGGTCGGAACTTGTTCGACTTGGTCCACCCTGATGAAAGAGAGAAGGTCATGAGTGCGTTCTTTTCTACGGAGGCGTCTTCGGAATCGCAGTCGCAGGTAGAGTGTCGTGTCCAGACGAGCGACGGTACGTGGCGAACACTCGACATTCGGATGTTCAATTACGCCGACGATACTGCCATCGGAGGCATGCTGTTGTATCTTCGTGATATTACACAAGAAAAGAGACAACAGCGACGCTTCGAGGGAATCTTCAACAACGCGTCACAGTTTATCGGGCTACTGAACGCTAAAGGGGTGTTCCTCGAGGTAAACGAATCGCTCGCCGCCCACGCTCGGGAATCGGCGACTGACCTCACCGACAGTGCGTTCACCGAGCTTTCGTGGTGGGATCGCAGTGATTCTGGACGAGAACGAGCTTCTGAAGCGCTTGAGATGGCCATTGACGGTGAATTCGCCCGCTACGAAACACAAATACTGACACCGAGAGGTGTCATCACGGTCGACTTGTCGATCAAGCCGGTCACGAACACGACCGGAGAAACGGAACTGCTGATCGTCGAGGCCAGAGACATCAACAGACAGCACCGACAGCGGCAGTACCTACAGGCACTGCAGCGAGTGTTGCGTCACAACATCCGGAACGACCTAACGAAGGCGTGGGGATACTTGGACATCGTCAAAAACGCGATCGATAGCGATCGGGCAGCACACGCAGCCGGTGTGCTCGAAGAGGTTTTCGACACGTGGGACTCGATGACAAAAAAGACTGGAGAGATCCAGCGAGTGCTCTCTCACGACGATGGGCTGGTACGATCGGAGGTCGAGTCGGTAATCTCGTCTACGCTCGATGAGACTCGTCGCTTGCATCCCGAAATGACTGTGACAGTCGACGACACCGGTTCGCAAGCGGCTATCGTTGCTGGCGAGGTCAAAGCAGCGCTGATTGAACTGATCGATAACGCCGTAACAGCCTCGCCGGACGACCACGTGTCGGTGTCAGTATCGGCCAGCGATGGGTGGGTAACGTTCGGAGTCGGAGACAACGGGCCAGGTCTCCCAGAGATGGAAGCTGCCGTGCTCAACGAGGGGGAAGAGACCCCATTAAATCACGGACAAGGGGTCGGTCTATGGCTCGTTAGGATGGTCGTGACTGGTGCGGGAGGAGAAGTGAACATTCGCGATACCAATCCCGGGACGGCCGTCGAACTCCGCTTCCCGGATATCGGCGAGCGACGGTCCGAAGTAATCAGCAACGGAGGCGGTCCGAGATGAGCGAACACACCGAAAACTCAGCCACGGCCCATCAGTCGAACGCGAGCGTTGATGAACACGACTCTGGCGCTGTTGAAGTGTTGGTTGTCGAAGATGATCAGACCCTTGCAGACCTCTACTCGGACTGGCTCGACGACGAGTTCAGGGTACGCACCGCGTACGACGGCCGGGACGGCTGGGAGCAGTTCGATGAGAGCGTCGATGTCGTTCTGCTCGACCGGCTAATGCCGGAGCTGTCAGGTGACGAAGTATTAAAGCGGATCAGGGACTCCGGCATCGATTGTCAGGTTGTGATGGTATCAGCGGTTCAGCCTGGATTCGACATCGTCCAGATGGGCTTCGACGCGTACGTTCAGAAGCCGACAACAGCGGCAGAGCTCAGGCAAACGGTCGATCAGATGACGACCCGAGCCGAATACGACGACCGACTTCGCGAACTGTTTTCGTTGATGGAGCGCCAATCAACCTTAGAGGCGTCCGCCGATTCGGAGTCACTCGAGGAGAGTGATGAGTACGCAGAACTCACCGAACGGTTGGCGCAAGTTCAAAACTCCGTTGAGACGCTTCTTACCGGGCTCCCCGACGAGGACTTCAGAGCGGCTGTTGAGCGAATGCAGCGGATGAAGACGGAACGCCAAGAGCGGCGGCGAAACGAGTCGCTGACCAACGACGTAATGGATACCTCGCGGGAGGGAACAATCGTCATCGATGCGGACGGAACGGTGGTCTGGATGAACGAGGCGGTAGAAACGCTCCTCGGGGTCGATCGCTCGACACTGACGAACGAATCGTATCCCGATGTGGCAGCGGATGTGTACGAGGGCATCGAAGCCTCCGATGAGATGCTCGGAGACGTTGCCCGCCAAGCGCTCGAAAGCGATCAAGAACACTCGACAGTCGTGACCGTTTCCGAGAGCGAAGGCCAACCGTCGCGTCAACTAGAATACTGGAGTGCTCCGATCGAAACGGGGCTCTACGCCGGGGGACGGATCGAACACTTCCATGATGTCACGCGTCAATATGAACGCGAGGAGACGTTGCGAACGCTCCAACAGATAACCAGACAACTCGTCTCCGTTTCCACCGAAGAAGCCGTACTCAGAACGATCGTCGAGTCAGCTACCGACGAGCTCAGTTTTCCATTCGCAGCGTTGTTCCGCTGGGACGAGACGACCGGGGAACTCCGTCCGGTGAATGAGGCGGGTTCCATCGACACGGCAGTCGAGTTGCCGACTGTTCGTGACGGAGAGGGACCGCTCTGGTCGGCGTTTACGACGGGAGAGACACACCACTGCCGACAGTTCGTCGAGAGAGACAAGAAGCCTCCAGAGTGGCTCGAAGCTATTGGTCGGTGGGCATTGTGTCCGTTAGCCCACCGTGGCGTACTGCTTGTCTCGATTCCAGAGTCGGACCGGGGCTACAACTCAGACTTGGACCTCGCCGAAGCCTGGGCGGCGAACGCCGAACGGGCACTGATCCGGCTGAAACAAGATGCGAAACTTCGTGACCGAGATCGACGGTTAGAGCGTCAGAATAGCCGCCTGGAGCGACTCGATCGGATCAACAGGCTGATCCGGTCGATCGGGAAGGTCATCGTCAGTGCCGAGACGCGCGAGGAGATCGAGCGTGAAGTTTGCCAGCAGGTTACTGGAGTCGAGCACTTTTCATTCGCATGGATAGCCGAACGTCCGCTGGGTACCGGTCGACCAAGCGCGAAAACTGCGGCTGGAGATGGAGACACGTACCTCGATACCCTCGCGACGCGACCGCATGACGGTACCGGGGACGCACTTCCCACCGATCGGTCGATCGAGGCAACCGAACCGGCCGTCATCCAAGACGTTCTGTCGGTCACGACCGACACGTGGTGGCGGCGCGAGGCGCTGTCACTCGGTCACCACGCGATCCTCGCCGTGCCGTTAGTTCACGGAACGGTCGTGTACGGTGCACTGGAGATACACAGCACGAGTCCACAGGGATTCGAGGACGAAGAAGTCGAAGCGCTCGCGGAGCTTGGACAGACAATCGGTCACGGGATCAGCGCCGTCCGTCGCAAAGAATCGCTGTTGTCTGGTGGCGAGGTCGAGTTGGAGTTCGAACTGGTCGACGAGTCGTCCGTGCTGACAACAGTCGCCACCGCACTCGGGGGAGACATCACTGTCTGTGACATCACACCGACCACGGAGGGGGGCTACGCCGCGTTCATCCAAGCATCAGTCGAGGAGTTAGCTGTCACTCAGGAGCTGGGGCACCCTATTCACGAGCGGGCGGACGTGTCGGTCGTCCACGAACGCCCGGATTCGACGCTTCTCAAGGTCGCGGTCGACGCAGACTCGGTGTTGACCCCGTTCATCGAACACGGTGGGGCCGTCGAACGACTCGAGTACCGGTCGGTGGGTGTCCAGCGGGTGATCGTCACCGTGGACCGCAGTGTCGACGTCAGAACGTACGTCGAATCGATCAACGAGGACAACGAGACAATCGAGTTCGTCGCACGGCGCGAGAATAGCGGGGGCAAGGGTGGTGCTGCCGAGAGGATTCAAGCGATCGACGAGACGCTTACCGACCGACAACGTGAGGTCGTTCAGACCGCATTCTATGCAGGATACTTCACATGGCCACGTGAGGCCGACTCTTCTACTGTCGCGAGTACCATCGGTATCGCTCAGTCGACGTTTCAACAGCATCTTCGTCGAGCTGAAGAGAAGATACTTTCTGCGCTGTTTGAGCGTGAGTGATGAAGTCCTCGGGGCGGAGAGATGTGGATCGTCGTTCAACCACAGACGAGACCCTAACGGAGCGGGCTATCGCAGTCGGCACCCAATACTTATCGGCACACACATTGCTAACCCGGTAAGTACCGTACGGCGTGATTTGTGAGCTGAGATCCAAGCGTGAGTAATGATGTCTGAGACGAACACTTCCGGCCGCCGCGCACCGGCTGAAAGTGAGAGTCACCGTCTTGGCTTCGATATAATCGGCGGGAAGCCGTTCGAAGCGACTGTCAACACTACTCCGTCACAGATCGAGTCCGTACTGATCGCTGGTCCTCCTCAGACCGGAAAGTACGAGTTAGCGGTCGGGTCACTCGGCCGTAACGTCGATGGCGCGGTATTCGCGACCAACAAGTACGCCGCCGCACGGGTCAAGAGCGATTTCGCGGACATACCCACGGAGGCAACTACTTCCCACATACATGTTGTTGAGTCGACAACTCGTGACTGCTCTGGACCGGGTCGTGCCGATCCTGCCACCGTGACGACAACCGGTCAGAACACGACTGGGGTCGGCGTTGCGATCACCGACGCAGTCGAGGCGGTCGAGACCGCTACCGATGGCCGCCTCGGGGTCGGGATCGACTCACTCACGCACACGCTGTTGAACAAGGAGGCTACCGAACTGTACCAGTTTACCAGAGCGTACGTCGATCTCGCACGGACAGCCGACTCGATCGCGATCGCAACCGTCGATACCGGAATTGGGTGTGGTGAGCAGACGAATGCACTCCGAAACTACTTCGACGCCGTCATCGAAACACGGAGCACACCAGAGCGGACGTATCGAGCGCGAACCGCGGCCGGGACCGGTGACTGGGTCGAGTTCTAACCACGCGAAGTGTCCGACGCGACCCCCTGACAGGTGATCGTGGATTCACACGTTCGTCCGTCAGCGCACCGATATGCGTTGGTGGTGATAGTTCGTCCACCTATACATATCCCAGAAGAACCTAGTATCGTGTCAGTATACCCATGATACGCCGCTCGTCAGAAGGCAGGCGGCTCAGCCGACCAACGGGACGGTACACGAATGGGGCCGGTCACACCAAGTGGGAGTGGTGATCACCGGCCAGGACGACGCAGGTGCGAATATACGTTTTTAGACTAGCAAAGTACTCTTTCCAGAGAAAACAACGCGAGTGCTTCGAGGCGTACCCCCGAGGCAGTTCACTAACGAGCGTACTTGGTAGAGTTCCAAGTAGCCGTCTTACTCGTCGTCTCGTTGTCGCCGCCGTGCGACGACGAACAGTACCGTCCCGAGGGCAAGTACGCCCACGATGACTACGACACCGGTGAACGGGCTACCTGCCGACTCAGGCGTCGCCGTCGCAGTCGCCGTTGCCGTCGCAGTCGGCGTCGTCTCCGCACCCGGTGTCTCTGTCACAGCGTCGTCGGTGTCGAGCGTGCCGATGAGAGCGTTTGCCAGAGAGATCGACACTGGCTCGGTGGGCTCTACGGTCGTGGTGAACTCGAGCGTGCCCGCTTCACCAGGACCGAGTACGACCGACGCCGTATCGGTTTCAACGGTGCCGACGGTCAACTGTGTGGTGTACGTGCCCACAGCAGAGCCGACGTTCTCGACGGTGACAGTCGCAGTGACCTGGCCGGTAGAGCCGTCTGCCTGAACGAGCGTCCGGTCGGTGATGCGGAAGGCCGGACCCTCCAACCCAATCACGAACAGAGACAGCCCCGGTGAATCTGCTTCGAACTGATAGAACTCGTCGGTTTCACCGAGTATCTTCGTGTCGAGCGGTCGGAACTGGTCCCCCTCGTCGCGGTACAGCTGGACCGTGTCGGCGGTAGAATCAGTCGCATTCAGATACGATTTTCGTATCTTGAACCGGTGCGTGACGCTCGAGACGTTCTCGTCTGAGAACGTGTGGTCGACGACGAGGTACCCGATCGGACGCTGAGCGGTCTCGTTGACGAACCGTTCGCCATCCGTGGACAGCTGTGTCGTCGTCACGGTCGAGACAGTCGCGTCGACAGACTCGGAACCTCGATCAGCCGGCTCGGCATCAGAGATCGCGTTCACGTCGAGTTCACGGGATTCGACCGAGAGATTGTAGTTCCCGTCTCGGGACACGATCAACGTCATATTTTCGGGGACGATGTTCGACAGTCGCTCGGCAGTGTCCGTACCCGACTCGTTGGACGACGGATCTGTCTGGGTCGTCTCGTTGGTCGAGTCGTTCAACTCGATGTCAATTCGGTCGCCCGCAGAGGCGTTACTGATCGCCACGCGTTGTTTGCCGTTCGAACGTTGAGTCGACTCGTTGTCCGTTGGCGTTGTCTGATTCGCGTCCGCTGGGAGGACTTCGACCGTGAGTGCGTCCCGTGGGCGTTCCTCCGACGGTCGGTCTGTCTCGTCATCGGCGTCTCCGGACGTGTCGTCGGTGTCAGTAGCTTGGCTGGACGAGTCGCCGCTTTGATCGTTAGTGGGTTCGGTAGGTGGATCCGAACCGCCCGACTGGCCCGAATCGCCCGATGGATCCGAATCGTCTGACTGGCCCGAATCGCCCGATGGATCCGAATCGTCTGACTGGCCCGAATCGCCCGATTGGGCCGGCGTCGCGAGATTGACGCGCTGGGTGCCCGTCGGTAATCCAGCGAAGGTCACGTTCCCAGCGTCGACAGTCGTGTTCGCTA
>ERZ1034573.331-NODE-331-length-13971-cov-5.005749_pt1 | contig 13971 bp, 12 predicted proteins | sample MGYA00520641_ERZ1034573 | MGnify/ENA primary metagenome ERZ1034573 (study PRJEB33760, sample SAMEA4777724) | hypersaline lake metagenome | biome: hypersaline environment; feature: brines | place: Spain | collected 2014-08 | depth 0 m ...
GGAGTATAACAATACTAATTCCGGTCCCCCCTGCCCGTGTATGCCCAAGTGTTTGACCTGCGGAAATCACGTGACGGAACGGTTCGCCCGCGTGTTCGGCAACAACGAGAACGTCGTTCGGCGGTGCATCGGGTGCTCGCGGGCGGCGGATCTCGATGAGTGTCCCGAGCCGAACGAGCGCGAACGCCGGGTCGAAAACAAGCCGCTGACGACGTGGAGCTAGCGACGGCGAGGCGTAGACCGACGCGCGACAGCGAGGGGTGAGGCCCCGAGCCGGAGTATCTTGGGGGTGAGGGGAACGCACTCGTCAGTGTCGGCCGTGCCATCGACCCCGCGATAATCGGACGGTGGTGTGAGGACTACAACGCTCCGATCGGACGCTATTTTCGCCACCGCGTGATAGGCCCGGCGCAGAGCCCAACAGCGGTCGGCAGCGCCGAGCGGACGCCGCGGGAACCGCCGGTACTTCGCTCCGAGCGTCGGCAGGGAGAGTGCAGATATGCGAATGTTCGAAACCGTCCCACAATCGCTACGGTTCAGACGATCTGATCCGACCAGAGTTTATACACCATCACCCGTCGATATCCGGCGTGTCAGAGTTCCAATAATAGTACCCCTGGCACGTGTGGCAGATCACAGATCGCCATCGGGCGCTCTCGAAGGGGCAGCATACGTCAGCGAAAATCTATTTCGATCGTTGACACAAGCCACCAGAATTTCGCAGCAGTTATAAGCCGGTATCAGATAGAGTTATGTGAGTAGTTGTGTATATATGACGGTTGACAACACCATTTCGGGGGGGATGGAAGCAGAGAGCCTCACCTACCACACTGATTGGACCGAGTTCGAGAGCCCAAGCACCGCGATCGTCGTCGCTGTAGCCGAACACGAGGACGTACAGGAAGACGAGTTGCCGGTACTCAACGAGTACGTCGACGGCGACGCCCTCGACGCGGTGCTGTGCGGGTCTCGCAGCGACGTCGAGGTCACGTTCGGCTACGACTCTGTGGACGTCGAAATCTTCGGAGACGGAACGCTCGTCGTCGAATCGGTCTGATGGTCCCGTCGGTCCGGCTCCGGTAGCCGGACTCGCGGGGAGTTTTCACCGCAGTTTATTGTACAACGAGACGGCCACGTCCATCGTCCGCGAGGCGCTCTTGAGCCGGTAGTACGGCACCAGGTCAGGCGCGAACTTCGCCTTGTACTCGGCGATTCGGGGGTTGTTCGCCCCCGCGAGGTCGAACGCCTCAACGCCGCGGTCGGCAGCGCGGCGGCAGTAGGTCCAGTCGATCAGGTCGTTCGCGGGGATATCGCAGGAGGGTTTCGCGGAGCCGACCCACCGAATCGCCGCGTCAGTCGTCTCCAGACAGACCGTCCCGGAGGCGAACTCGCCGTCGACTCGGCACACCAGCGGTCGGACGACGCCGTCCGGGGCCGCCTCGTACAGGTCGACGACGAACGCCGGGTCGACCGGGAACGGCTCGTCTTGTTCGGCGTGTCGCTCGGCTGTCTGCGCAACGATCCGCTCGATGTCCGCCGCGTCGCCTGCGACGATCTCGAAGTCGGTGTCGTACTCGTCGGTGACGTTGCGGCGGGCGTCGGAACTGAAGCTGGCGAGCAGTCCCTCCTCGGACTTCGTCAGGTCGACCACGTACGTGTACCGCGGGTCGGCCTCGTAGGCGCGCCACGAGAACGGGCGAACGTCGTCGTACCCGGGTGGCGTGCGCACCTGAACGAACCCCGGGTCGATCGACGCCGAGAGGTGATCGAGGGTCCGCTCGACGAACTCGTGGTGCTGGCGATCGAGCCGACGGCGCTTGGGCGCATCCCCCCGGACGACGAGCGTCGGGCCGAGGTACGGCACCTTCAGCTCCGGGGGCGGCGAGAAGACGCCGGTGACGGGGCCGCGCTCCACCTCGAACACCGGGAACAGCCCGATCGGCTCCTGCCCTTTGAAGCCGGCAAGGCGGTGGAGCGTCGCGTCGGCGGCAGACGCGAGCACGTCCAGCACCTCCGCGTAGTGGAACGGGGTCGGTGTCGGCGCGTGGTCGAGGTACCCGTTCCACTGCTCGGCGTCCTCAACCGGTCGGACCTCGATACTCATCGGTCCCCCTCCAGGTAGCCGAGACCGGAGAGACGCGCCTCTACGTCGTCGGTGTCCGCGGCGCTCGTTTCGCGGGGGTTGAACGGGGCGTACTCCGCCGGCCGTACCGACGCGATCGGGTCAAGCGGTTCACCGTCCATGCGGTCGCTCGGCGGGACGCCCATCGCCGACAGCACGGTCGGCGCCACGTCGAACAGGTGAGCGTCGCCCAGCGGTTCGCTCCGGTCGACGCCCATTCCGGTGAGCGAAACGACGCCCGTCGGCTTGTGATTCCACGGTTCCGACGGCTGCCCGAACTGGTCGTCGCGGACCGACGCGGAGAGGTACACGTCGAACCCCCGCGGAACGGTGACGATATCCACGGCGTCGTCGACGTACGGGCCGTGAAACACGTCCTCGCTCGGCACGACTGCTTCGAACGCGGGAACGCCGTCCGGGGTTCGAACCGACTTTAGCGCCTCGATGAGGTCATCCCGGACCGATGGGTACTCGCTAGGAGAGACGACCCCCTCGGGGTCGCGGCCGGCCTTGTTGATCCGGACACCGAGTTCGGTCCGCGAGCGCACGTACGCGGCGGAGGCGGGGAAGTCGACGCGCTCTGTCGCCGCGCGGACCGTCTCCGTGGAGACGTGATCGAGCACGAGATCGTCGAGCCCGAGCACTGACAGCAGCCGCCCGAGTCGCTGGCTGGTCAGCCCGACCGTCGAGGCCGCTCGGACCGCCCGTCGGGCCAGGCCCGGGGTATCGTCGTCGTCCCTGGGGAGACCCCCCACCGACGGCATGCCCCGGTCACCGGTCGTCGGGGTGAGGTCCGACTCGTCGCGCATGAAGGAGTTGGCGCGGAACTCGTGGCCGTCGTAGGGGCCAATCCCGTGATCACTGGCGACGATCACCGTGTCGGGGTCGCAGTCGTCGAGGATCCGCGAGAGCTCGTCGTCGACCGCCGAGAAGACCGTCCGGACGGCCGCGGCGTCCTCGGGACGCTCGTGAAAGACGGTGTCCGTCTGCTGGAACTGCACGAAGCCGAAGTGCGGGTCGTGTTCGCGGGCGAGGTGGCGGAAGGCCGCCCCACGCATCCGGGTAAGCTGTTCGTACCAGTCGATCGCCTCGTCGCCGTCGGCGTCCGTGGGGGCGTACACGCGGTAGTCGCTCAGCTCGTCCCGGAGGTCGTCGAGCAATCCCTCGGGGTGACACGCCGGCTCCTCGGGCGAGACGTAGCCGGGGACGAGGGCGCCGTCGAACGGACGCGGCGGGCCGGTCACCGGGACGTTCACCACGACGCTGGTCAGCCCGCGCTGGTCGAGCAGTTCCCACAGCGCGTGTTCGTGCACGTTGGTGCGGTCGACGAGGTCCCAATCGTAGCCGTCGAACCTGAGGAAGTCGAATACGCCGTGCTTACCGGGGTTAACACCGGTGTACAGCGACGGCCACGCGCTCGGGGTCCACGGCGGTATCTGTGAGGCTAAGTCGCCGGAGACGCCCTCGTCGAACAGCGACCCGAGCGTCGGCACCACCCCCGCGTCGATCAACGGGTCGAGTACGGACCACGAACCGCCGTCGATGCCGACGAGAAGCGTCCGCAAGTTAGTTTGGTCGCTCACGCGCCGAACCTCTCCAGATTGCATCTTTGTTATGGGCAGATCCACCGTCCGACGCACCGGCGCACGCCCGGGTACGGCGGTACCTAACCGATATGCTCGGCCAACCGATCCGATATGATCAGCCAACTGCGGCTCGGAGAGCGGCCGGTCGGAGCGTCCTGGCCCGTTCCCGCACTATAGTTTTCACTCCATACCGTCGGAGCTGCTTCTCCGAGACGGAGTAAGGAAAGTCATACGGCGGAGTCGATCGCGGTTGCGCGGACCCGTCGATCCGGATGCTGTTCGTGCGATACCGTGCTGGGATAGTGGTGGTATCGAGTAGGTATCGTGTAACCGTTCAGCCGTAAGTAGCCGTATCATACTGCCGATCGGGAGCGATTTCGTCAGATCCTACTTGTGGGTATTCGCTTCCTTCCTGTCCATGGCAGACAGCCATCGAGGGGACGCAGACGATAACGAACAGCCTACCGACGCGAAGGAGACAACTACCGCCACCGCGAGCCGGCGGACCCTACTGAAGGGGATCGGAGCGGCCGCGGTGGTCGGTGGCGGCGGACTATTCGCCACCGAGGCCGCCTCCGCGGCGGGCGACTTCGGTGAGTACAGTTCTCCTAACGGCGAGGTCACGATTCCTGCGGGCGAGTACACGTGGAACGACGACGACCTCGACATCGGCTCGGGCGACGCGCTGGTCGGTGGTGGCGACCCGGGGGACGTCGTCGTTACCCTCGAATCCGGGACGATGGACGGCTGGATCGAGGGTCGACTCGAGAACATCGTCGTCCGCGGGCGCAACGGGGAGGCTCGCGCGGGACTGTACGTCGTCTCCGGGTGTGAGATCGACGGCTTCCACTGGCCTGAGGGAGGCAACGAGTCGCGCGACCGGGCGATGTACAACCCCGAAGGCGGACAGCGTGCGATCGTCCGGAACTCCTCGTGGGCGTGGATGGGTAACAACGGCGCCTACACCGACAAGCTCCCGATGACGTTCGAGAACTGCGTTGCCGCCAACAGCAACATCTCGAACATCCGGATCGGTCACCGTCGCGGCACCGACGTCGACGAGACGACGTACGTCCGCAACTCCCTGATCGCGGTGACAGACGTGGTACGCAACGACGACACCAACACGAAGAACGCCCGCGGGCTCCGCATGCGCCACCCGGGCAACTTCGTCGTCGAGAACTGCTACTTCGTCGCGATGGACGTCGACGGCGTTGGCAACCCGATTGTCGCGCACGACGGCGCGGCGGGATCGACGCTCACGATCCGCAACTGCCACTTCTACAACGACTCCAGCCGCGACATCATCCGCGACAAGACCGGCGGCGACATCGACGTGACCGTCGAGAACTGTACGTTCCAAGGCTCCGGCAGCGACCGGATCGAACCCGGCTACGACGGGAACGGCATCGTCGACGGCGCCCCCGAGTTCCCGCTGCCCTCGGACGTCACCGGCTACGCGGTCTCCGACGAGATCGACGGCATCGAGGCGGGCGTCGGCCCGTGGGGCGACGGCTCGGTGTCCGTCGACTCGGACCCCGTCGAGTACGACCACACGCTGGTCCTCCACGCCGCCGCGGACAACCCGCAATCGGCTGACGCCGAGCCCGGCGACTTCGACATGGACATCGTGGTGACCGGAGATGCGGCGTTTGGAGACGAGGCCGAACCCGGCTCCGACACCATCACCACGACCAGCGACGGGAACACGCTGATCGAGGTCCAGGACCTCCAGCCGGACGAACTCGACTCGTTCCGGTTCAACGGCGACATCGTCGACTACGTCGTCGACAGCGGGTACGACTACGCCGTCTCGCTGGACGGGACGACGACCACCCTCGAGGACATCGTGAACGGGACGGTGACGAGCGAGGACACCACGAGCGATTCGACCACCGAAACCACCACCGAGACGTCCGAAACCACCACCGAGACCTCGACGGAGACGACTACTGAGACTTCCACCGAGACCTCGACGGATAGCACCACGGACACGACGACCACAGACGGGAGCACCACCGACGGCGACGCCGCAGCCGACCTGAGCAAGCGGGTCGTGGTTAACGGCTCCGCGGACGGATCGCCGACGAACTACACATTCACCGTCTCCGGCGAGGTCGTCCGCGACACCGAGGCGAGCACCCGAACCGCCGACGGCACCGACTGGGATCGCGTCGAGGACTTCGCCAGCGACGGGAAGGTCATCGGCCTCGTCGGGACCGGCGTCGACGCCTACCGCTTCAGCGGGAACATCACCGGAATCACTGTCGACGGCGATGCGACGTTCACCGTCGAGCGGGGGCTGTGATGCCTCAAATGTCCGACGCCTGGCGAGAGCTCCCGCCGAACCCGGACCCGCTGGACGACCTGGGCTACGACCTCGTCGAGTTGGACTTCATCCCCACCTCGACCAGCGGCGGCGAGGAAGTCCTCGTCCTCCCGACAGACGAGGAGATGCTCCGCGAGGACGCCTTCGTTGTCGTCGATAAGGACAGCGTGGTAGACCTCGCAGAACAGGCCTAACGTCGCACTCGACTCCGCCGATCGTCGCCGACGGATCCGATCGACCGCCCGCTGACGTGCCGACCCCTCCCGTCGGCTGTCTCGTCCCTAACGTCGACTTCGTTCCCTGAGAGAACACGAGCCGCCTCCGCCCGGGGCCCGCGGACGGGCGTCGCGAGCTTACAGTTCCGTCTCCGCATCATCGGGATGTGAGTCCGGCGCGTACACCTCGATTACGTCCGGCGTGATCCGGACCCAGTGGTCCCACAGTTCGAACGACACCGTCGCCGTCGGAGTCGCAGCGAGGGCGTCGAGCGCGTCGGCATCTATCACTTCGTGGAGGACGGACGACTGGGATTCGGGGTCGACGCCGAGTCGCGCAAACAGTAACAGCAACTGCTCGGACGCCGCGAGCCACCGGCTACGTGGGTCGGCAGCGTCGGGGGGTCGCTCGGTGAAACCTGGTACCAACACGGTTTCCCTGGGTACGCGATGTCTCGACAGATTACTGCCGGTCGAGCGGTCGGTCCGATTCGCCGAGCGACTCGCTGGGCACCTCACGCAGCACCGCCAGGTGCTGCAGCGCCGTGCGAACGTGGTACCGCGCCTCGTCGGACTCCGTCGTCGCGAGCGCGCGCCGGAGCGACCGCTCGAGCTTCGAAATCCCCGCAAACTCGACAGAACGGTCCCGTCCACGGTCTGAACTGTCCATACGCGACCGTCGCGACTCCCGCCCTAAGTTATAAGCCCGCTTCGCCGGCAGGCGTCGGACATCGGTCGGCCTACCCGCACGGTCTGGTGATATCGACCGGGAGCACTGTTGACCGCCGCGGCAAGTGCCGACCCGTCACAGCGTGTCGCCACCGAACACTGCGGGCATGTCGACACCGCGTCGCCGTCCCGCCGTCTGCCTGCGTCCCGTCGTTCGGTTCTCGGGAGCGTACTCACGAGTAGCGGTACGGTTCGCCGCCGATCCGGCCGGAGTAGGGGCTCCGTGACACCCGGTCACGGGAGTGAGGCCCGGAGGCGGCCGACGGCGTCGCCGGCCGCGACGCGGAGCGCGCGCCCCTCGACGAGCCCGAATCCGCCGAGCACCAGGAGAAAGCCCACCGCGGCGCCGTCCGTCGGCACGTAGCCGAACAGCGCGAACGACAGCCCGGCGGCCGCCAGCGGTTCGAGATAGCCGACCAGCGTGGTCCGCGTCGCCCCCAGCGAGTCGAGGAGTCGGAAGTACAGGAGGAAGGCGACCACACCAGGCCCGACCACGAGAAAGCCCAGCGTCGCCAGCCCGGTCGGGGAGACGGCAAGCGCCTGCGGTTCCCCGAGCACGCGGCTGCCGCCGTGGAGCAGACCGGCCCCCGCGAGCATCCCCCAGCCCTGCAGCGCGGCCGCAGAGAGTCTCGGCCTGACGCGACGTAACAGGACCGTTCCGAGCGCGAACGCGACGGTCGCGCCGAACACGAGCAGCGTGCCGGTCGCCGGAACGCCGCCGGTCGACCCCGGATTCGTCACCGCGACGACGCCGAGGAATCCGATCGCGACACCGGCGTACTGGATGCCGCCGAGTTCACCGTCCCCGAGTAACGCCGGGGCGAGCAGCGCCGTAACGACCGGCGAGAGGGCAACGACCGCCGAGGCGACGGGGCCCGGAACCGTCTCTTGGCCCACGTACAGCAGCGCGTGGTGCCCGAAGATGACGAACACGGCGACGGTCGCGACGGCCACGAGGTCGTCGCGGGTGCGGGGAAGCGCACGGCCGGACCGCACCGCGGCGAGTCCGAGCACGAGCGCGCCAGCGAGATCGTATCTGACCGCCGCGAACAGCAGCGGCGGCCACTCTTTCACGCCCGCCTCGATTGCGACGAACGATCCGCCCCAGAGAGTCGCAAGGAGAACTAATAGCAGACCGTTTATCGGTGCCCGGCTCCAAACAGATCCCGTCATTGTTGTTTCTAATCCAGAATTGAAGACGATTGTTGCTAAGTGCAGCTACTCACCGGCGGTGTGTCGAGAGTTGTCTCTCACGGATCCGCACGCGAGTCGAACCAGCGTCGAGGCACGGGCCCGGGTGGCGGCCGTCGGCGTCGTCGAGAGCGGTTGGAACTATCAGCGGGGGCCCGGTAGGGCGGGTATGGACGAACGCGACATCCGTATCCTCAAAGCGATCGCGGATCTGGGGACCGGCAGCCCGGAGCGGATCACCGAGGAGACGGGAATCCCCGTCTCGACAGTCCACTACCGGTTGAACAACCTCCGCGAAGCCGGGGTGATCACCAACGATCTGTACGACCTAGACCTCGGCGCGCTCGGTCTGGGCGTGACAGTCCTCGTCGAAGTGCTCGCGGACTACGCGGGCGAGCACGCCGACGTCGCGTCGACCATCACCGAGATCGAGGGGGTGACGACGCTGCTGTCGACGATGGGCGAGACCGACTTCGTCGCCGTCGCGCACCTCCCCGACGACGAGGCGGTCGGACGCCTGCTACGGGAGTTCGAGCGGATCCCGGCGGTCGAGCGGACCAACTCCACGTACGTCATCGAGACCCTGTACGACGACGCACGGGCGCTGTCGTCGTACTCCGTTGAGTCGCTCGTCGACGCGCTGGCCGACGAGTGATCCCGTCCGGTCGCCGCGGTCCACCGCCTGCCCGCCTCTCATCTGGGTTCGCTCGCCTTTCGGCGCTACACACACCACCGTGTCCGGAGCTATCTCGATCGCGGTGTCGCCGCCCGGCGCGAGCGCGACTCGGGGAGCGGCTCGGTCCGATCAGTCGGCGTCGGGGGAGTTCGACGAGCGGTCCAGCGTCGACGCGAGTTCGTCGTCCGGGTCGCTGAACAGATCACGTTGCTTGCGGGCGCGCTCCTCGCGGCGGCGCTCCATCTCCTGTTTCGCGTTCTTCCCGCGGTCTTTGAGGTCGTCGATGCGGCGGGCTGACCCGATGTTGGCAAATAGCACGGCCGCGGCGACCTCCCGCGCGCCCGTCCGGGGGTCGTCGCCGTGCGCGATCCGCTGTGCCCCCGTCACGTCCTCCAGGTAGCGGCGGGCCTCGTCGATCCCGTGCTGGGTCAGTTCTTCCGGCGGTCCGGTGACGAGTAGCACCGCGCCCTCGGCCGTCTGGAGGTCGGCGTCCATCGAGAGATTCTGCGTGGCGGTCTTGACGGTGTCCACGAGCGTTCGCGTCCCGCCGTCGCGTTCGGTCGCGTGGCCGTTCGTCCGGAACCGCTCGATCAGGCCGCCGGAGCCGCTCGTCTCGACTCGGTGGGAGGCGTAGCCCAGCACCGAGACGCCGCCCATCTCCAGCACGGCGAGCAGGTCCGCCACGTCGACGTACATCTCCGATCTGTCGGGCGACCGCTCACCAGCGCTGAGGAACGTGACCCACTTGCGCGCGATGTCGCGGTTGATGCGCACGTAGTTGTCGTGGATCGATTCGTCGGGGCTCAGGTACCCCTCGTTGTCGACGACGAGCAGGTTGTCAGTTGTCCGCCCGAAGTCCATGAACGACCGAGCCGCGTTGAGCTCCATGTGTCCGCGCTCGCTGGGGAGAATGCCGAGCCCGAACACGGGGAGGTCGTACCACTCGCGGAGCTTTCGTGCGAGCACCGGCGCCCCGCCGCTGCCGGTTCCCCCGCCGAGGGCGGCCGAGATCAAGAACGCGTCCGTCGAGTGCAGCGGGACCGAACCGAGCGCGTTCTTCACGATGGTGAGGTTGCGTTCCATCAGCGCCGAACCGAGGTCCGGTTTGTTCCCCGTTCCGGAGGCGCGCATGTCGGGTGACGCGAGGAGCAGTTGCTTCGACTCGGGAACGCGGTTCAACACCCGGAGGTCCGACTCGGCGGTGTTGATCGCGTACGCGTCGCTGACGACCTCGCGGTCGTCTCCCTCCTGCGTGTCGAGAAACGCGTCGACGACCTTGCTTCCGCCGTTGCCGATGCCGATGGCCGCTACTTCCATGCGTCGTTGCTGTCGGCCCGGATCGCTTTGTAATAGCCAGCGTACGCCCGACATGCGGCGGTTACGCGCGAGGCGGTGACGCCCCGTCGGCGTCCGGAGCAGCCGCCGCCGCCGACTCGCGTAAGCGCTGGTTACTGCCGGGTCAGGCTCTCCCGACGGTCCGAGCGTCGCTGACGGCGACCTCCACGGAGCGCAACCCTCTTGTTTAGGTCACCCTAATCTGTTCCCGGATGGAGCTGTCACGACGCGACGCCCTCGCCGCGCTGTCGGCCGCGGGCGTCGGATCGCTCGCCGGCTGTGCCGCGCCGGCGGCGACCGACGACGCCGGCGATCGACCCGACGGCGACGAGATGGGCCGGCCCGGATCGTCGCCCGTCGGCGACCACGAACTGGAGACGCTCGTCGCCGTCGCGGAGGTCGTCTACCCGTCGGCGGTGTCGGGTGTCGGTGACTTCGTGCGGACCTACACCGGCGGACGGGTCGACGGCGACGACGACTACGCCGGCGGCGTCGCGGAGGCGGTTGCGATCCTCGACGACTACGCCACCGAGTTCTACGGTGGGGAGTACGCCACGCGCTCGCGCGAGGACCGCGCGGAGGCGCTGGATTACATGAGCGTCGACGTGGTCAACCCTGAACCGGACGGCACCGACGCCCAGCGGGTTCGCCACTACCTCGTGAACGAACTGCTGTACGCCCTGTACACGTCGCCGACGGGCGCGTCGCTCGCCGGGCTGGAGAACCCCCCGGGACACCCGGGCGGGACGGAGTCCTACCAGGAGGGGCCCGAGGAATGAACGACGGGGCCGATCGAACGCCGTCGCCGCGGGCGGACGTGTGTATCGTCGGCGCCGGGCCCGCGGGCGCGACCATCGCCGCGGAGCTATCGGCGGCGGGCTACGGCGTGGTCGTCCTCGACGCCGGTCCCCGGTTCGACCCCGTCGATCGGGTCGAGCAGATGGAGCGGCACCTCAGGCCCGGCGTCGACGGGACCGTGTGGGACACCGATCCCGAGCGCGACGCCTACAGCAGTTCTGGCGAGCGGTACTACCCGCTGAACGTCGCGCGCGTGAAGGGGATCGGCGGGAGCACCCTCCACTGGCAGGCGATGGTGATGCGCATGCACGAGCAGGACTTCGAACTCGCGTCAGCGACGGGCATGGCCGACGACTGGCCGCTCGACTACGAGGATCTTCGCCCGTACTACGCCGACGCCGAGGAGGAACTGTCCGTGTCGGGCGCCTCCGACAACCCTTTCGCGCCGCCCAGGGACCAGCCGCACCCGCTGCCGGCGTTCCCGCCGTCGTACTCCGACTCGCTGTTCGCGGACGCGTGCGAGGCGGTCGGGCTCACCACCCACTCGGTGCCGAACGCACGCAACTCGGAGTCGACCAACGAGGCGAGCGCCTGCGTCGGCTATGGGACCTGCAACCCCGTCTGTCCGTCCGGCGCGAAGTACGACGCGACGCGCCACATCGACGCCGCGGAGGCCACCGGCGCGCGCGTCGTCGATCGCGCGCCCGTCCAGCGGCTGGAGCACGACGCCGCGGGCGACCGGGTCACCGCGGCGGTGTACGCGACACCGGACGGGAGCAAGCACCGGCAGGCGGCCCGCGAGTTCGTCGTCGCCGCCGGCGGGGTAGAGACGCCGCGGCTGCTGCTGCTCTCGAGAAGCGAGCGGTACCCGAACGGCCTGGCGAACTCGTCGGGCGTTGTGGGGCGGTACTTCATGGACCACCTGTTCGCGGGGATGGGGGGCACGCTCGACGAGCCGACGCGCCAGAAGCACGTCGGCTTCAACACGACCGAGAGCCACCAGTTCTACGACCGCCCGGACGACTCCCGCACCGCGATCAAGCTCGAGTTCCTCAACTACGCGGGGCCCGCGCCCACGGACATCGCGTTGACCGCAGACAGCTTCGGCGACGACCTGTTAGCGGAGATCCGCGACGGCTACGGCCAGCACGTCGCGATGGGCGCGCTGGTCGAGCAGTTGCCGCGCAAGGAGAACCGGATCCGACTCGACCCCTCCCGGACCGACGACCACGGAAATCCGGTGCCGGACGTGGTGTGGGGGCTCGACGACACCACCCGGCGGACGGTCGAGCGCGCCAACGAGATCCAGCGCGCGGTGCTGGAGCAAATGGGCGTGGACATCGGCTGGACCGTCGGCCCCGACAACACCGGTCCGGCCTACCACCACATGGGGACGACCCGGATGGGCACTGACCCCGCCGAGAGCGTCGTCGACCCACAGCTGCGGACCCACGATCTGGCGAACCTCACGCTCGCGGGCAGTTCCGTCTTCGTCACCGGCGGCGCGATGAACCCGACGCTCACCATCGCGGCACTGTCGCTGAAGGCGGCCGACCACGTCGCAGAGCGGTTGTGACCGCGCGCGGCGTCGAGGAGCCGCCCCGTACAGTGATACCCCGAACCTGAACGCAGAAGGTTGTGTTAGTTGACTCGTCGGAGGTGTACAGGATGAAACAACCGGGACCGTTCGGCGGAGGTGCGGCGGACCGTGAGTGAGGACCCGTTCGACGACGAGTGGGACTGGGACGACTTCCCAGAGCCCCAGACGGTGCGTACCGAACTGACGAGCAACCCCGACGTCGACTCCGGCGTCTCCGCGGCGACGGTGCGACGGATGCCGCACACTGCGGTGACTTTCGGCCTACCGAAAAATCGACACTCTTTAGGCTGGCCTAATCAGTATCGAAGAACGAATGAGTACACCGCAGGAAACCTGTGTCATCATCCCGACGATTCGGGAGCACGAGTGCGTCCGCGAGTACGTCGCGAACGCCCGAGACCACGGGTTCGACACCGATAGGCTGTTCTTCGTCCTCGTCACGGAGAACTTCTGTGACACGGACGCGATGGAGACCATGCTCGACGAGGAGGGCGTCGAAGGCGTCGTCTTCGACGGCAGCGCGCGCGAGGAGTGGTTCGAGGACCACGACGCCGACGAGTTTGCGCACCTGATCCCAGCCGCGAGCCACGCGCAAACCTCCTTCGGGCTGTTGTACATGTGGGCCCACGAGCGCTTCGAGTACGGCGTCTTCATCGACGACGACACGCTCCCGCACGCCGACGAAGACTTCTTCGGCACCCATATGCGCAACCTCGCGCACGAGGGGTCCATCGAGTCCGTCCGCTCGGACGAGTCGTGGGTGAACGTCCTCTACCAGTCCGACACCGATCTGTACCCCCGCGGCTACCCGTACGCCGCGATGGACGAGGCGGTCGAGACGGACACCGAGCACGTCGAGGAAGTCGTCGCCTCCCAGGGGCTGTGGACGAACGTCCCGGACCTCGACGCCGTGCGGATCCTGATGGACGGCGACCTGCAGGGACAGGCCCAGACGCTGACCGAGACCTCGGACTTCGAGCGCGACTTCGTCGCCGCCGAGGGCCAGTACCTCACGGTCTGCTCGATGAACCTCGCGTTCCGCCGGGAGGTCGTCCCCGCGTTCTACCAGCTCCCGATGGACGACAACGAATGGGAAGTCGGTCGCTTCGACGACATCTGGTCCGGACTCTTCCGCAAGCGCGCCGCGGACGTGTTGGGCAAGCAGGTGTACAACGGCGGCCCGCTGTGCGAGCACAACAAGGCGCCGCGGTCGACGTTCGACGACCTAGCGAACGAGGTCGCGGGCCTGGAACTGAACGAGCACGTCTGGGAGGTGCTCGACGAGGTCGCCGGCGGCGCCGACTCCTTCGAGGCGGCGTTCGCCGAGATGGCCGACGCGCTCGCGGAGGGTGACTTCGAAGCATGGAACAACGGCGCGTTCCTCAACCAC
>ERZ1034573.332-NODE-332-length-13948-cov-12.475851_pt1 | contig 13948 bp, 11 predicted proteins | sample MGYA00520641_ERZ1034573 | MGnify/ENA primary metagenome ERZ1034573 (study PRJEB33760, sample SAMEA4777724) | hypersaline lake metagenome | biome: hypersaline environment; feature: brines | place: Spain | collected 2014-08 | depth 0 m ...
TATCAGAACACTGTGAATTCATCATACAGTAACAAATACAGTTAAGATTTAAAAAAATAATAAATCCTGAACAGAAATTTAAACGTAGAGTTCTCTAATTTTTTATGCAGGATAAATATGTTTTCGTGACTGGAGGGGTCCTCTCAGGCCTGGGTAAAGGTCTGGTAGCGGCTTCTGTTGGAAAGTTTCTCAAAAATCAAGGCCTAGATGTTCACCCGGTAAAGTGCGATGGTTATCTGAATGTTGATCCCGGGACGATGAATCCGAATGAACACGGTGAGGTATTCGTTCTGAAAGATGGTACAGAAGTAGACATGGATTTCGGCCATTACGAGAGGTTCCTGGGTGAAGAAATGACTGGTGAACAGAACCTGACCTCAGGTAAGATTTTCCAGGAAGTGATCGATAAGGAGAGAGAAGGCGAGTATCTGGGTGAAACTGTACAGATGATTCCCCATGTAACAGATCAGATTAAAGAAAAATTCTCTGGTGAAGGAGTCAAGATTATTGAGGTAGGGGGAACAGTCGGAGATATAGAAAATATGTTATACCTTGAGGCCTTGAGACAGCTGAAAAATGAAGGAAACGTATGTCATATTCATGTAACCTTAGTGCCTTACCTGGATACAACCGGGGAATTAAAGACCAAGCCCACCCAGCATTCAGTTAAAGAACTTCGGGAGACAGGCCTTCAACCCGATGTTATCGTGGGTAGAAGTGAAAAAGATCTTGATGAAGAGACAAAAGAAAAAATCTCCTTATTCTGTGACGTGAAAGAGGAAGAGGTGATCTCAAACCCAGATCTTGATAATATCTACAGTATTCCGCTGAAATTCCTTGAACAGGACTTTGACCTTATTTTACAGGAAAAGTTAGGCCTACAACAGGAGAAAGTTGACTTGGAAAACTGGAGAGAAATTACTGAGAATATGCAGAAGGATTCTGTTGCTAGAATCGCTATCTGCGGTAAGTACACCGGAATGGATGATACATACGCCTCGGTTGAAGAGGCCTTAAAACATGCAGCAGCACACAATGGGGGATCAGTTGAGATCGAGTACCGGAGTACTGAGGACATAGACGTGAATGAGTTAAACCAGTTTGACGGTGTAATTATTCCGGGAGGATTTGGTTCCAGAGGGATTCAGGGAAAGATTAATGTCGCCAGTTACTGCCGGGAAAACAGCATTCCATTACTAGGCCTATGTCTCGGGATGCAGATCATGACGATAGAGTATGCCCGTGAACTTGGAATAGATGCGACCAGTGAAGAATTCGAGATGGATGGCGAAGAGGTAATCGGACTGATGCCTGATCAGAATGGGAAAAAAGGCGGAACCATGCGGCTCGGAGACTACGATGCCGAACTGAATGGAAGAACTGCAGAAATTTACAGTGAGAATAGAGTTGCGGAAAGACACCGTCACAGATACGAGTTCAGGCCTGAATACTATGACAGGCTGCAGGACGGAGAGTTCATTATATCCGGTAAAAACCCTGACTCAGGCCTTGCCGAGTTTATTGAAATAGAAAATCATCCTTTCTATATCGGCACTCAGGCCCACCCTGAGTTTAAGTCATCTGTCGAAAAACCTTCCCCCTTATTTGACGAGTTCATCAAGGCCTCAAAATGATCTACGAGCCTAGGGAAGACAGTTATCTGTTCAAACAATACATTGAAGGCCTGAATCTTGAAGGCAAAAAATGCCTTGATATGGGTACTGGCTCAGGAATTCTCGCAGAGGCGATGCTTGAATCAGGGGCGGAAAAGGTTTCAGCCGCTGATATTAATCCAGAGGCCTCGGAAAAGGTTTCAGAAAAAGTGAAATTTGTAGAATCTGACCTGTTTGAAAGAATTGATTCAGATTATGATCTGATAGTATTCAATCCTCCTTATCTACCTGAGGACAGGGATGAAGGCCTTGAGGGAAAAGAGGCCTGGAGAGGCGGGGTAGAGGGCACGGAGGTAACTGAAAGATTCCTTGATCAGGCCTTTGAGCATCTGAATGGAGGTGGTGTCATTGTAACTATGTTGAGTTCTCTCGCTGAGTTCGGTGAGATTGAGCAAAAATTTGATTTTGAGGTGGTTGAGGAATTAAATCTCTGGTTTGAGAGGCTTTATCTTATCAAGCTGAAAGAATAGGTTTTTAATCAGGCAGATTTATTTGTATTGTATGTGTGATCATAGCTCTAAACTGGTAATGCTTTTGATTTTGTCAATTTCGTTCATTACTTTTTCATCTGCACAGTCTCAATGGGAGTTCGAACCTTATACAGGTGATTTGAATGTAGGTAATCTCTCACAGAATTCCAGTTCAATTATTTTAACAGATTTAAAGACTTCTGGAAATGATGTTCATCTTAATCCCGATAACATCAACAATCTTCGAGAGGATGGGTCTTACGCAAGGGTGGAGTATAGGGTATTGAATAATTCGAACCCTGTAACTGTGACCGAACCTCTGAGTTACAGTGAAAAGCTGGGTTCTTGGTATGCTGATATTGAAACTAATTACTCTGAAATGAGCTATGTAAATTTCACAGCTAACGGTACTGCAGAGGGCGAAATATCTGATTCCAATCAGGAAGCTACGTTTTCTTATGATGTGAATGTCGGAAATTATACCGTAGAACTGATAGATAATAATTTACCTTATGGAATGAGTGATGAGTTCAAAGCGGAGCGACAGATGAAACCAGATGTAAGAATCAGGAACACGACAGGTGATATAATAGAAGATGCAAACGTTAAGTTATATTTCCATGATACGACCGCCCGTGAAGAAGTTTTCAGTCTAGATAACTACAACGAGGATGAAGGATATTACTTCAACGCGGAAGTTGATACACCTACAGATACTAACTCTACCTATGTGATGAGGATTGTAGCAGAAAACCAATCTGAAGGCCTTTACGGATCTCAATCATTTTTTGTAGATACTGCTCCTGCTATTAAGGGTAATACAACTGTTTTAGAATCTGCTGATAACTGTGACGATGAAGAGATGGTTTCACACTGTGAGGTAAATACTACTCTTGATGTGGAGTTTGGGGTTACTGCTGCGTACGCTGAACATGTGAATGCAACAGTTTATGGTTTTAATAGTACAACCGGAGATAAAGAGATTCTGACTGAGGTTGAGATGAACTCTGCCTCTGATAGTGGATATGATACAGAAAAATATGGTCAGTACTTTGAATCCGAGGCCGTAATCCCTGATATCAATACCTCTGAATGGGATCAACAGGCACAGGTACAGATTCATTCCTGGAATATAGATAGGTCCTACAACGAAACTTATCCTATAGATCTAGAGACTTTCAGGATAGAGGACAGAAGTAATCCTACAGCCTTGACCGGTCGAACCCATGAAATCAGGTTAAGACTAGGTAAATACTTCTCGCTTTCAGGTTATGGGCCTGAAAGATTCCAGAGCTTGGAAACAGTCCTGAGCGGGCCTGAGGAGGAATACTACTTCGATAAATCAAACCTGACCTATGACAGCTCAAGCAACGTATTCACATCTAAACTGTTGATCGACGCCAATGCTTCAGAGGCAACTTACAACCTAGAGACCACTGCAGTAGATATCTTTGGAGAAGAAAAAACTAGAGACACGAGCCTGACAGTAGAGGACATCGAACAGACATTCGAAGTAACAGATGAAGTCAATCTGGAATACCAGGAAAACGGCGAATTCCAGGAATCTCTGGAATTTGAGAACATGTTAGACACTGCTATGACTGTAAAGGTAAACTCTGATTCTGAGACCATAATAATGGATGAAGAAATCAGCCTTGAGCCAAACGAAGAGGCCTCAATAGATTATACTGTAAACAGGACTGTTGAAGAGGATGAATTAATCAACGTGGTCTTCGAAGACAACTCCACAGGATACTTTGTTGAGACAGAATTCAATGTTGAAAGCCCTGACTGTGGAGCCACTGTAGAAGGCCTATGCATTGAGGAAACAGAGATTTCATCGGAGATAGAAGATCCACAGGAGTACAATGAAACCGTCACAGTAACAAACAACGACGAAGACCCGGTAACAGCTAATATCTCCGTTGAAGGAAATATCACCGACTTGACTGAGGTTCAGGAAAGGATAGAAGTAACTGACACAGAGGACCTTGATATGCTGGTCAGGCCTTACACATCAGGATATTACAATGGTTCCCTGGTATTCAGTGTAAATGATTCTGAGGCCTCGATTCCGGTCAGTTTCGATGTGAATATTGAAGAAATCGAGAGGAGCCTCTCGGTTGACCCTGAAAGTTTGGATCTAGGCACTCTGGGTGCAGGCGAGTCAGTTACAGAGACTTTCACGGTTGAAAACACCGGGAGCGAGCTAGTAGAAGGCCTGATGGTTTCATCAAATGATATGAGCGTAGAATCAGGGGAGTATGATCTAGAATCTAGAGATGAACAGGAAATAGATGTCACCTTTGTATCACCAGAAACCGGAGAAATAAAGTTTTCCGGAAGCTCGATCGGGAGAGAAGCCAATGTAACTGCTGAAGTCACAGCAAATACCGTAGAGGATGTGACAGAGAATACAGATCGATTAAATGATAGAATATCAGATCTGAGGGATCGTACAGACAGCAATGATATCGAAAACCGGCTTACAGAAGTAGAAACGATGATTAGCCAGATAAATACCCAATGGGAATCTGGAGATTACGAACAGGCACAATCTACATTTGATGACGCACAGTCCCGATTAAACGATATAGATTCAGATATCAGCACTCAAGGTTCACAGGATCCAGAGAACCCTGACAATTCCCAGGAAGGAAGCCAAGATGAACAGAACGAAGAAAGCAGCGGAGGCCTCCCGATATTACCTATCCTTGCAATCCTAACTGTACTGATGCTGGTCGGAGGATTCATCTTCTATGAAAGCTACATTCCCGAGGAAGGAGATCCTCTCTACGGTGTAATGGGAGAATGATTCTGGAGGCCTTGCTGGGATTACCGGAAGAATTAATTACAGGCCTTTTAATCCTGAGCATAGTCCTGGCGGTGGTTCTGGCGTTCAAGGTTATGGAAATGGTTTTTGAAACAGTTACGATAGCAGCTCTTTCAGGTGTATTCTACACGGCGATGACCTTCCTATTTGAGACACCTTTCGCCTTCAACGATTTATTGCTTTTCTCATTCCTGGGAGCATCCCTGTACATGCTTTATGGCTTCCTGATGACAGCATTTACAACAGCAGAAACGCTCGTCAGCATTCCTGTTAAGATCTTCATGTCGATTTACAGGCCTACAAGGAAATACCTTGGAAAGGGATACCGAGCTCTAAAGAGAAAAATTGAAAGGATGAACGAAGAGGAGATCGAAGAAAAAGACTCAGGCGAGAAATCAACTAAGGAAGTTATCCTCAACGATTAAGTTCGCCCAGTAATCGGTCAATCTCCTCATCAGTCGGCGAGGCTCTGGAAATCAAATCCCTTAGGTAGCCTCCATATTCCCTCTCAAAAAACTCCAGTCTCTTATTATTTACAGCCTTATTTTCCGGCTGGTAGGCCTCATACATCAGGACTGAAGCTGCATGACTCAAATTCAGGGAACTGTAATCTGATTCGATGTGGATGACTGCATCACAGATTTCAAGTTCGGAGTTACTGAGGCCTGAGGATTCTCTTCCAAGCATGATTGAAGTATTCTCCCTGAAACTGAACTTTTTGCTTGAGACTCCTTTACCTGGTTTGGTCCCTACCACAAAATCGAGATCCTTTACCGCTTCATCTAAGTCATCAAATATCTCGGTGTTTCTAAGTTTCTCCTGTGCATTATTAGCTGTTTTACGGGCCTCAGAAAGATTGAATTCAGGCCTGAGAACTCTCAAACCAAAGTTGAAGTTTTCACAGAGTCTGGCGATGAAGCCAGTGTTTTCCGGTACCTCAGGCTCTACCAGCACTATATATCTCACACTCATTCTTTGTCAAACGGTTTTATATGGATGTAGAAGAGTTAGATGTTATGGAGGGAAAAATAGTTGCCGCAGTATTTACCTCACTCGCAGTGGTATTCGCAGGAGTCTCAGGCAGCTCGATAAACTCAGACGTAGACGAAGTTTTACCTGAAGAAGATTCTCCACTCAATAAATTTACATCATCATTCGATATACTTAATAGACTGATGGCGTTACCCGAGCCGACAAAGGAGGCAACCGTTACGGTAAATCTCTCCGATCAACACGATATCAATGTTCAGGCCTCCAAGCTTGAGGTTGAAGGGCTTGAAAGTCTTGAAGGAGCGACCGCAGTCAGTTCGGGGACAGAGATAGGCCTGACCAACTTCAACGGCAATATAGTGATGATGAAAAATGAGACAGAATTACTTGGATCTGCACAGGGATTTTACACTGAAGAATTAAATGTTACAAGTTCCACACCAATAAATCAGAAAGTTCAGACAGATTATATTCTGGCGGAAAATGTCAGTAACTCGGAATACAGTCTCCAGGCCTCAAATATGAAGGTAATATCACAGAACGGAAGCACCAGTATCTCCCGTTCAAGCACCTCTGTAGAGATAACAGCTTTTCAGGGAGATATCGAGTTCAGGCCTGAAATCAATCAGGTGCTGTTTGAAGGAAAAGTCGATAAAGTAAAGGCTGGCAGTGCAACTTTCAGCGGTGAAGACAATTGATTAAAAAAGATACAGACCTTCAACTTTAACATGATCGATGCAATTCTGAACGCAAACTTCTCACAGGTATTCGTTGTTTTACAGATCCTTTCCTTCCTGATGTTTTTCTTAGGTATATTTTTCCTACCAAAGCTGATGGTATGGCAGGCAAATAGAAGGATTAACTCGGTACTGATGGAGTTAAAGGCCTACCGCAATGACTCAGAGGAATACTTTTTACAGAATATGAGGCCTGTAGAGGAGTTCGAGGAGCGTTACAGATCGATGAAGAACTTCCAGTTCTCCCAGCCTACAGTCTTGGATCCTGCCGGAATGGTTGGAAGACTTGAGAACGTATTGGATGCTTCAGAGAACAAGTTCAGGCGTTTCGTGGAGAAAAATGCAGATACAGAAGATGAGGAAGAACTAGCTGATCTCAACATGGCTTTCAAGGGAGTAATGGGCACTCACCAGATCCACAAAGTAATGGAGCATTTCCAGAAACTGATTGAAAAGACCAGGAACTTCCAGGTCATCACGATGGTTCAGATGATGCTACCGATCTATACAGAGTTAGCTGAAAGCCAGAAAGGAGCGACAAGAGCTTTCGCAGACAATGCACCTATTGGAGATACAATAGGGCCTATGGTCGCAGCCAAGATGATAACAGAAGAACCTGAAGAAATCGCAGAAAACATTATGCACAGTGAGGAAGAGATCAAAGATCAAAATGTACATGTAATCAAATCGAAAGGTCCAGGAGCAAGACTTGGAAAATACGGAGACGCACTGGAGACACTGACAGATGAAAACGATCTTGAAGCAATTATCACTGTTGATGCAGCCTCCAAATTTGAATCAGAAGAAACTGGAACAGTCAACGAAGGAATCGGTGTAATGATGGGAGGCCCAGGAGTAGAAAAATCAAAGATAGAGGAAGTAGCAACAGAAAAAGACATACCACTTGAAGGAGTCGTCATCAAACAGTCAGGACCTGAGGCATCAAAGCCTATGAAGAAAGAGATCTTCGAGGCCTGGAAACCTGCAATGAAAAAAGCCAAAGTAATTGCTTCAGAGTACGATGGAGACGTAGCAGTAGTTGGAGTAGGAAATACATGTGGAGTTGGAAACACCAGAGACTCTACCAGAGGTACTCACAACAAACTTCAGAAATACTGGAAGGAGTACGAGGAGATGGAAGACGATGAAGTCTCTTACATGGGCTTGATGAGTATTATGGGAGGCCCTGACCAGCAGGAAAGGAACAAGATGATGAACTCGGTGATCTGGAAAGGCCTGCGGTAAACTTTAATAGGAAGAGATTCAAATTTCAGTCCATGGTTGATCAGAAAACGGTAGCTTTAACTTTTTTTCTCTTGATATTTAGTTTTTCTGGAGTTGCCGTTAGTATAGAGGATCTGTCGCTGAGCGGAAACGATGATTACGATGGTTCTGGTGTTACACTTCCTTACATTGCAGGGGCAGAGTATGGTTCGACGGTTGATGTAGAGTTAGTGACAAGCAGTACTCCTGATAAAATTGAAGTAACTTGTGGTGGTGGCGTGGTGTATGCACAGAATAATAATTTCGCAGGCGCTACCATTTTCAACTTTGATTTTACGATACCGTCCCAGGGGGATCCTTGTAACTCTCCTGGAAGCAACATATATAAGGTGAAAGTTGAATCTTCTACTGGGTCTGACAGCGTTGATGCATTGGTTTCCTTAAACTCTAAGGGCTCTATGAGCGCTCACTCCGGTAAGGATTTGATAGTTAACTACGATGAAGACAACGGTTTCTATGCTTTTCAATTAACCAATGATGCAGATTCCATTGTGACAAACTTTAACGATGGAAGTACCCCGATAGTTGGAGGCGGGCCAGGTAGAATACTTGTACAGCAATATGATGGAAGCCTAGGAGGATCTACGGAAAAAACTGTATTCTTTAGTGGTATTGGAAACAAGACTTCTGAAGGAGGCAGCCTGAAAGGTCTAGTAAAAGAATCAGACTACTACCTGAAATGCGGTTCTATAGCATCGGAAGATCTTGGAACTTGTGATGTAATAGACCAAGATTTCCTCAATACCTTCTACAGAGTAGAGACGTCTACAATATGGAATTATGAACTAGACACAATAACCCCAGTTTATGAGGGAAAGAGCTACATTCCCGATGGTCAAATTATCTACGGTGAAGAACCAGAATATGCCAACTCGCAGGGGCTAGGAAAGAGATTCTTCATCTGTAGATCCGGAGCACAGTACGAAAACAGCAACGGAGATAATGTACCTGCAGTTGTTGACGTCGGAAAAGACAGCCAAGAACTCAGAAAATGCAGTCCCTCGGAGGAGGTATGGGATAACACCAACGAGTGCAATGACGGGTTAGACAACGATGGAGACGGCTTAATAGATGACAACGACCCATCATGTAACACAGGAGATACAGAAAGTGACGAACCAGGTAACAGCGGGTGTTCAACTCCTAAAGTCTATGAAAAAACTGTATATGAACCACAGTTCGGAGAATACGTAGGGATTGACGAATACTATGCAGAATATGAGTCAGGAGGAGACTGCGTAAAGACAGACTATACTGACTGGAACTATGTTGCCTCTGATGGGACACCAGGAACGCCACAAGAATACACTTGTCAGCCCGACGATACAGGTCCTGACTGCTCATCAATTTCAGACTACGACGGTTACTCAACATACGACACAGGTTTCAATACATACATAGGAGACATGCCAGTAGTAAAGTACGGAGCTCATCCACAGTACTTCGAACAGTTAGCAGAAGCCAAAGGAGTAGACATACAGACTGAAGGCGTAAGCACAGACTTCGTAGAACAAGGTACAGGATGGACAACACAGACACAGAGCCTGTACACAGCAGAAAGAAAGTACGATGCCAATTTAATAGGGGGAGGCACACCAGATCCGAATAGCTGTGATCAGTGTCAAAGCTATGACTGGTGGGACGAAGTAAATGTAACCAATATTGGAGGTTACCAGGAAAGTATTACTGACAACCATATCGATGCCTGGAATACCTACAATGCCGGGGCAAATATCAGTGGAGAAATAGATTCAGGTTATGGAAGTCCTTTCCAGGGAGGATTTGGGGGAGACTGTTCAGATGACACAACAGTAGGATGGGCAGATTCTACAACTTTCTCCAATTTTGATAATCAGCTTTGGGAATGCGTCGGTGAAAGTCTTCCTCCTAGTCCTTTATCCTCTTCCGCATCATCATCAGATACAGTTGTAAAAGTTCCAGGAGTCGAAGCTTCAGTATTGTTACCTGATACAGAAATTAATGGAGGTTCAAGAGAGATAGGGCTCGTACTAATGCCTTATCTACACATGGATTCAGCACCTAGTTATTTACCTAGTAATATAGATACGTACAATGAATTAATGCAAGGTACAACTTATGATGGGGACAACATTGAGTCGATGGATGTTGAGTGTTGGGCAGGTTCCAGTGCCGATCAACCTGATAGCTGTACAAACAGCCAGTCCTGTTTCTACAGACAAGATGTTCCAGTCAGCAGTACTGATACCTACGGTGTAAGCTCAGAAGTACAGGCATCAGATGTATCAAATTATGCATGTGCATGGCAGTACAATACACAGCAGAGAAGTGATCCTATGGTAGGTTCAGGAGTTATAGAGTTACATAAAAATATTGACCAGGGGGATAGTTACAATGGATTCTGGAACAGTCTTACATCAGAGCACAACGGTTTAAAGGAGGAAATGACGGCTTCTGAGCTTCAAAATATTGTAAACTGATTAAACCGGTTCAAGGCCTTCAACAACATCATCGAATCTGTCCTCATCTGAATAAGTTACTATATCTTTTTCTACCTGTTTTCTGTATTCCTGGAAGTCATCTTTTTCAGGCCTGAACTCCGGTAAATCCATGAATGAATCCGGATTCAGTATGTATCCCTTGTTTGGATCTATTTGAGGTTGGTAGTTCAAAACTGCCATAGCAGGTACAAGCCTATGGTACATTGATCCTGGAGAACTCAGTTCCTCATTTATCTCCGGCATTAACTCAGGATTAACCCCTGTGCCGATTGAATCATTGCTTGGCTGATCTGATAGTCGTGTTAGCATGGTTTGGTATTCTCCGACATGAATCCTGGAATCCAAGGTTTCTTCTGGTATCATATCTTCATCAAAATTGGTTATAGGTGAGATTCCTGATCTCTTTCTCATTGGGTCTTCCCAGGTTTCATCTTGAAGGTTGCTGTTTACATCTACCGTATATGGGTCTTCTCCAGGGCTAAGGACTAGAGCCCAGAAACCATGTGAATCATTAACTACATCCGAGTATCTCACTTTTTGATCTCTTAGGCTTTCAAATACTTTTTCTGAAGCCATACCAATTAATCTGGTCATTCCTGATACTCCAGGATTACCGTTGTTTCGTTCGACTGCTTTGAGGAACATCAAAGTGCTTAAATCCTGTAAGGCGTCTTCATAGCTTTCCTCTTTGAATCTTTCAATACTGAATTCTCCTGAGTTATCGGTATAACCTATCATACTTGAGAAGTCGAAGTCACTGGGACTGTATTCTGTTTCCGGTACTCTTCCATCGCTCAGTCTTCTTGCAGTATTCCGGTAAATCGGGTCGACATTTCTTTCATATGCTTGTTGTTCTGAATCTAGTATATCCTGCCATGTGTATTTCTCTTGAGATGGTTCCTTTTCATCGTTTTCTTCTGGTTCACTCTGGTTATTGTTTTCATCTTTTGGTTCTTTCGGCGGGTTATCAGATTTCTGTTGATCCTGATTATCCGAAGTATTCACAGCCTTTAGAGTTGGTTCATCACCTGATTCAAGCAAAGAACTACAGCCTGCGAGAGAGGTTATACCTGCTGCTCCTAGGCCTTGAACTAATTGTCTCCTAGTAGGCTTTTTTTCTGGAATGCTATCCACCTACAGTATAAGTATTAACTTATCTTTAATAGTTTTTTGATTAGATAGTGATGAATCCTTCTTGAGGCCTATATCTTCGTAACTGTTTTTTATTCAGGCAATTTCAAATTAAAGTTATGAGGGCGATTTCAATTCTTGTTATTGCAGGCATATTTTTGGGCTCGCTTACGTTAATTGGAGGCGAATCTGAGGAAAGCTATGATTCAATTGTAATATTCCGCAATGATGATGTTACAACTGTTGACAGGGGTCTCAGAGATTTAGAGAGTATATTTGAAAAAGAGAATGTACCTGTTACCCATTCTATTATTCCTAGCAAAGTTGAGGACTCACAGAATTACAGTGAAACTTGCGGGGAACTCAGGAATCTTTCATCAATAGCGATCCATGGCTATAACCATGATGGCCAGGAGTTTAAGTATTCTAAGTGGGATGAAATAGAGGAAAAAATATTGAGAATAGATAATTTCAGTGAGGAATGTCTGCATGGAAGGCCTGATATTTTTGTGCCTCCGCACAATGCTATGAGCTCCTCTGCAAGGATTTTGCTGAATGAATCAGGGTTTGAGGTTATCTCTGCTGATCGCAAAATGGCTTGGCAGACAGGTAGTGTTACGGTGAGAGAGAATAGAACAGAATTTCTGGAGGAGAGGCCTCTAGAACTAGGTCAGTCATCTATGTTGGTAGATCATTGGTATACAGAGCCAGTGCAGTTTGAGAATTTTTCAAATATTCAGTCGGATTTTGATCAATCAGTCGAAGATAATGAAATCCATGTCCAAGTTCTCCATTACAAAGCATTGATGGAGAATAACAAGTCAGAAAAGTTGGAAGGCCTAATTGAGTACATGAAGGAAGAAGATGTATATTTTACTTCATTTGGAGAGTTGGTTGAGCTATTTGCAGAAGATAGTATAAGGTTTGACGGAGATAATTGGGTGATAAAGAAGTAATGTTTAAACTCTTGGAGGATAAACCTAAGAACATGGTTATGGACGGTAAATACCTTATTTTAATAGGGGTCTCTATTTTGTTGAGCGGTGCAGGAATACTATTTTTACAAAATGACGGCGCCATAGGAACTCCTGAGAGCCAGTCAGGTGAAAGAGTTGAATTCAATCTGGAAGGCAATACTTCAGATCTGAACTCTCTTGATTTTGAGACAAGCTATATCAGGATAGATAACATGTATGAACTCGACTCTCCTGAGATTGATTTGGAGTCAGAAACTTGTCTCAGATTCCATAATTATTCTGGCAGAGTAAATATGGATGAGAAAAAACTTTGGGGGGAAGCGGGCGGATTCGAGACATGTACTCTTAATGCAACAATGGAATTGACAATAGACGAATATGTGGAAGACATGAAAAAAGTATCTATTACAGATTTTGAATCAAGAAGAAACTTTAATCTGAGTGTAAACAATTCAGAGTTTATTACAGAGAACTTTCCGACAGAAATTATTAAGGAGAGGACAGAAATTTCTATAAGAGATTATCAAGGAAGATTAACTTTATACAGGCCTGATGGGATTAAAATGATCGGAGAGGGCATAGTTGAGGTTGACGGGGAGAAAATAAAACCAGATTAATCTAATTTTTCTAAAATTTCTGAGGCCTTATCGTATTCTCCCTCAGATGCCATATCCATAGCTTCATATAGTTCCTCTAGCTCTTCCTTACTAACATTAGGATCATTCTCAAGCTCTTCTACCCTTGAATTAATGTTTCTCAACAATAACTTGGTTTTCACATATCTGTACGCCCTTACAAACAAGAATATACAAATAATTAAAGCAGATCCTGCAGCCAGAATTTCTAGATACAGATAATCTTCTTCAAGGCTACACTCATCGACTTTTTGGAATCCCGCTGGAGGAGTAATATAGCTTCCGCATTCTAAACCCTCAGGCCCAATATATTGCTCTCTTGAAGAATTGGTGCCTTCATAAACAAAATAAAAATTTCCGGACTCAGTTATATTTCGTTTAAGCTGATCTCCTGAATGGCTTAAGTAGCCGAACTCATAATTTTCACCTTCCAGCGCCCTCCATAAACCAGGCGTGTATTTATGACCTGGGCCATTGAAATAAGCTGGGTTCTCTTCTATAAAACTAGTAGCCCATTTTTGATCCTCTTTTATCCCGATCTCAATTCTGGTTTCCTCCCCAATATCTACATTTAAAGCTTCATATACAGCCAAGCCAGAATTATTTAACTCCTCGTATTCACTTCGATTCAGAACGTTAACTGAGCCATTGAAAGGCCCATCACTTTCCACACTAATAGATTCAATCTTGTCTGAATCAACTTGTATGTTCTGACCTGAGATAAGGCCTGTAAAAATT
>ERZ1034573.333-NODE-333-length-13945-cov-5.934989_pt1 | contig 13945 bp, 7 predicted proteins | sample MGYA00520641_ERZ1034573 | MGnify/ENA primary metagenome ERZ1034573 (study PRJEB33760, sample SAMEA4777724) | hypersaline lake metagenome | biome: hypersaline environment; feature: brines | place: Spain | collected 2014-08 | depth 0 m ...
CTCGATATCTTCCAGTTCCTCGTCGATCTCGCTCGCAGTCCCTCTGATGGATGTCGTCTTCTTCCGGATCGTGCTGAAGCGGTCGATAGAATCCTTTACTTCGCCGACGCCCTCCTGAACAACCTCGGGATCGAATGCCGTTCCCGCATCTGCGTATCCTTGCACTGCCCGTGTGGCCGCCCAATTGAATCCGATCCGGAGGAATCCCGGTTCAACGTCATCATCCTCGCCTTCGCTCAAAGCTACAGACAGTCGTTCGCTGTCAAATTCATGGAAGTAACCGACCTTGTTCGGAATGTAAGACTCACATTCGAAGACGATGATTCCGTAGTCAGCATCTCGATTCTCGACAGCGTCGGTGAGTTCTTCTTTAATATCCCGTTGTGAATAGCCGCTATCGCTTTTTGCCTCAGCGACAATTCGCTGTCCGGTTTTGTCGAGTGTCACGACAAAGTCTCCGACTTTCCGGTCACCGATCTTGCCGACAGTATCACCCGTGTATTCGAGTTCGTTGCTCGTACCGTAGACAAGGTCGGAGAGGATATTCTCAACCGTATCTTCGAAATCTTCGCCCTTCAATGTCGTCTTTGCCCGGATTTCCTCTTCGACTTCCTCGGCGGTCTCCTGTTCTTCGATCTTGTCACGCAACCGGTCAATCTGGCTTTGAAGCGACTGCTTAAGCCGGTACGTTGGCGTCCCCTCCCGGTCAGGGTCTAATGCTTGCTGGATCCGTTCACCGTTCTCTCCTAGCTCCTCATCGAGTCGTTTCTTGAATGGACCATTCTCGCCAAAGGCCTCCTCGATGTGTTGCCTAAGATGCCCGTCATCACCGAGGTGATTCTCAAAAATCTGCGGGATATCCCCGTCATCTCCAAACCTCTCTTCGACTTCGTCTTCTATCCGGGTGATTTCGTCCTGAAACTCGCGCTGCATTTCGGTGAATTTGCGTTCAACGAACTCCTCTTGTTGCGAGGTTTCAGCGAGATTCATCGTCATCACACCGATTTTCAGTATGCGCTCCAGGGCGTCTTGTCTCTCTGACCCACTGTCGAACTGCTGGAAGTACTTAACAAGTGTAGAGTCGGTAATCTCAAATTCGTTGATTGTGATTCGATCGTTTTGGACGCTGATGGGTTGGGCCTCATCTGTAGCCATTCGTATTACTTTGGACAGGTGGGTGGCAAATAAATCCTATCAGATCAGCAAGTCTCTGGGTTATCTTTTCTGTCTACTGGCAAGAGCCACAGCCGAAGGCCTCGGTAGTAAGCCGAATTGAATTCACTTCATTCAATTGTTCCCCGCAGTTCTCACAGGAGACCGATCCTGTGACCCCTTCGCCAACAGCGTACGGCACACGAATCGACTCGGAGTGGTTTCTTTGCTGGAGTCGGATATCCAGTTCACCACGTTCGTATGTCACGACAGTTGTCGTAACGGGAACAGTACTCACTTCCAGAGAATGACGTCGAAAAATCTTGCTTCGTTTCTCACGATACCCATTTTGCTTCTCTTCGAGGAGCTGATCTCGTTCTGATTCGAGGGACTCTTGCTCCGACTGGAGTTCGTTGCGCCGCTGAAGTAGTTCGACTCGCTCTTGCTGTTCAGTTACCTCGTCGATGTCTCTGGCTAACTCTTGAATCCGATCTGTGAGCGAGGAAATCTCGTCTTGGACATCGTCGAGTTGTTGCTCTTGGAGTTCGCGGTATTCTTCGAATTCTACCTCAGCAGCTCGCGTCGCTTCCTCTCGGGTTTGTTGTAGTGAGTCCTCGACAGCCTCTAATGCGACTTCCTGCGCGTCCTTGAGTGACTTTTCTATCGACTCAATCGAGACTTCCGAACTACCGTCCTCGGGTGCCGGCTCAATTGGCTCCTCGATAGGGTCAAACATGATGTCCGACACGGTGGTTGTCAAGTTCGGCAGAACTTCTAACGAGTTCGTATCAACAGTGACGGCTTCAAGGAAATCTCTCTGATATTCACTGACGGTCTCGACTCCGATATCGACCAACACGAAGAGTGCCGTTCTATCGTAGTATGGAACGAAGTTCGCTGATTCAACCTGCGCGTCACTTTCCAGTATCCAGTCAGGATATGAATAGTCTCCCTCAACCTGCTCGGTGGTGACGGTTATCGTTCCGACAGGAAACTGATCGGCCACCTCAGAGAGGAGTTGTCGTGCAAATCGGCTGTCCGGTGAGAGTGCCAACTCGTCCTCACCAGTCTCGGTCTCATCAACTTCGAGCAGCAGGTCGAATTCCGCCTTTTCGAGGAAGTCGAGTTCTACGTGAGAGGGGAGCTGAATATGCCATCTGTGGCCCTCGTCTCGAATCGAGGCACCGATTGTTCGTAAATAGGACCTCGTGAACCCCTCAATAGCACGCTGTGTTACTGGATGGGACGCGTCAGTCATCATCTGTCCCCAAGTCAAACCCCTCGAAGACGCCAGTATTGAAATTCTGGACCTTCTGTGCCAGTTCCTTCTGTTCCTCAAGATCGACCGCCATCGCGTCAAAGTCATTCTCCAAATCGACTTCCGAGTCCGCATCCACTAACCGGTCGAAGATTTCGTCTTCGAAGCTCTGCCCGGAGTCTTCGAGCCTGCTCAGAATCGTACTTAGTTCCCCAACGGTCTGTTGGAACAAATCGATCTTGTGGTAGAGTCTATCGAGTACGTATTCCTCGATAGTATTTTTCAGACCCATATTGAAGATGTATACCTCGCGTTTCTGTCCGATGCGGTGGATGCGACCGATGCGTTGTTCGACTCGCATCGGATTCCACGGTAAATCATAATTAACCATTATGTTTGAAAATTGAAGGTTACGGCCTTCGCTCATCGAGTCGGTAGAAACGAGCACACCCCCCTCCTCTTCGAAGCGCTCAACAATGTCTTCTTTCTCTTGACTCGAATGCCCACCATGGAACGCGTGAGTCGTGTATTCTTGCTCATCTAGTGTTTTGATGACCTCCCGTTGGGTCGGCCGGAACTGTGTGAAGACGATCACCCGCCCCATATCCACGTGCTCTCGGGCCTCCTCAACGATGTCGAACAGCCGTTCCTGTTTCGTGACGGTATCGATGGCTTCGATCTTGTCGAGGATCGTCCGGAGTTCGTCCCGATGGGTGAGTTCGTTGCGGTCCTCTAGTTGCATCCTGATTGTCTGCTCCAGCGCGGCCGGACTGCTCACGACCTCCTTCTGAAGCAACATCAGCACCAACTTCTGACCTTGATCTTGGCTGTAGGCCTCCCGGACATAGTCGGAGACCGAATTGTACAGGTCCATCTCGGCGACCGAGGGTTCGAACGTCCGTGTGTCGATAATACGGTCGGTGAAGTCGATATCTGCATCCTCACGCCTGTTACGGATCATCACCTGCCCTAACCGATTCTGAAGTTCGTCCCGGTTCACCACCGTCTCCTGGTTTCGGTTCACGACATAGTGGCGGAACGTATCTCGACTTCCAAACAGCCCGGGGCGGAGCAAAGAGACGATGTTGTAGAGATCAGTGAGTTCGTTCTGGATCGGTGTCGCGGTGAGAAAGAACGCGTAGTCGTAGGTCATCTTGTCAATGAGGTCGTAGCGGTCGGTCTCCTCGTTTTTGACGTAGTGGGCCTCGTCGAGTACAAGAACATCCCACTCCCGGGCGAGAACAGTGTGTCTGTATCTGTCGCTCTTGGCCGTATCGATACTGGCGATAATGTGATCGTGAGCATCGAAACCAGTGAACTCGTTGTCATAGTTGCAGACGAACTCAAGACCGAACTTTTCCTGCATTTCGGCTTGCCATTGCTTTGCCAGCTGTGCAGGGGTGAGAATCAATACTGAGTCGTCAGTCTCGCGGTAATGCATTTCCTTCAGAATCATTCCCACCTCGATGGTCTTCCCGAGGCCGACCTCATCGGCGAGGAGCGCTTTCCCATCCATTTCGAAGAGGGCTCGATAGGCCGTGTCCACCTGATGTTCGAGGAGCTTGACTTGCTCCTCATCAACGTGGGAGAGCGATCGAAGCTCGGTATCTGGCTGACCAGCGAGAACCCGGTTAGCAACGACCGTCTGGCGGTGGAACGAGAAGTCACTGACACCGGAAGAGTCCGCTTCTATAATGTCGTCAGGATCATCATGCGAGATATCGATATCAACGAGATCCTGTTTCCCCATTAAGTGGATTCACTGTGGCGAATGGTATAGAGGTTGTGTCCCGTGATGCTCTTTTTAGCGGGTTTTTAGTACCAAAGGGTTCCATTCATGTACTAATGAGTAGTGGGAAACCGCGGTTTCGAGACTATGACCGCGATGAAGCCGAGGAATATAGCGGCTTCCTGTTGTCGAACGCAGCAACTGCAGAGGATTTCATCAAGAAAACAACTGACCCGGAAGCGATCCGATACTTAGTTGAGGAACACACAATCGACGTTGACGTTCCTGGTGCTGGCACTGATTTGCAGGAGGCTATCCTCACCTCGGAAACCGCAGCGCTCGATGTGAAGCAGACTGTTGCTCAACGTAATATTGATCTCGGGGATATTGTCGTGCCAGAAACCGTTGAGCGCAATGCCCGTACCGCGCTCGCAGTGGGTAAGCCGATCGTGTTCTACGGTCCCACGGGAACGGGTAAAACCTACTTTGCCAAGCAACTTGCTTTAGAGACTTGTATCGACTATGAGGTTCATACTGCGACTCCAACGTGGACGCCAGCGAATATCACTGGAAGCATTCAGCCGGAAACAGAGAACGGTGAGATCACGTACCACCGACGCGCCGGCTGTGTCTCACGGGGAATTCAGGAGGCTGAGCGATACGGTGACAACTACGCAGTCATTATTGACGAAATCACTCGTGCCGACATCTCACAGGTCTTTGGTCCACTGTACACGGCTATAGAGGATCAAACACAGGTTATCTTCCGTGACGATGAGGGGAATGGACTCACTTTGACCGACGATTTGAAACTCATCTGCACGATGAATATGTCTGATCGAACCGTCAACGAGCTTGACAATGCCATTACTCGTCGGTTTGCGATGATTGAGTTGAGTCGGTACGACGATGAAGATAGGGCAGCATTGTTCAACGACTGGATTGGCGAACTAGAGGCAAGCTCAGATATTAACCTCGATCTCGAAGAGTCACACGAACTCTTCGAGCGCCATCACCGTGGAATCAATGAGGGAACAACTACGGGTAGTGAGGGTGGCATTATGGAGTTCGGCCCGATGCACTATATTGACGTGACAAAGTTCCTGAAACACGCCTGTAAGCCGAGTGGACCATACGCCGGGGAGGCAGCGGTCGCAGTCGGCCAAGCGTTTGCGACCTATGTTGCGCCGCGGCTGCTGAATACTGCTTCACTCCCGCAGATTAACCGGCTTGCAAGTCATTACGAATCGCTTGATGACAAGTTTTCTTTCGATCTAAGTGCTCCTGCAGATCTCGCTCGCCGGCAAGCCGAGGCCGAGGAGCGAGAGATGGGCGTCAGCGCTTATGAGTGACGCTGTCCGGTACGAGTACGGGACATCGTTCTGTTCGGTTCAGGAGAACCGGAAGCTGGTTGTAGAAAACTGCGATCCGGAGACGGTCCGTGAGGAACTGCGAGCTGCGAACTTTCAGCGGGATAATGCCAGATTCATCAAACGACGAGAGAGATTGCGGCCTGGCGTACCGGATGACGATGCCGAGTCTTTACAGGTGCTCTCGGTTCGAATTGCTGAAGACACACTGCATGTCGAGCCTTCTGATGTCGTAGGGATAGTCGGGCTTGTGCCCGGGATGAGTATCCAAATCGAGCCGAAAATCGATTGGGATGACGTTGTTCGAATGCTGTTGACCGTCTACGATATCGATCGAACACAGTCTCCCTACGGAATTCCGCTGGAAGAGCTAACCTCCAGTGGCATTGAGGCATCCCGTATCATCGCCATCTTGGCAATCAATTACGTACACGGCCTCAGGACGATCAGAAAGCAGGGCTTTATCCGCGATCTTAATATTCGCCGACGAAACAGTTTCGAGGGTATCGGCTCGATCGATATGTCTCAAACGCTGTTGAACGAAGCAACAGGGCAGCCAGAACCTGCTTGGATCGAGACGGAAGTGGACTACAGCAACGTGGTAAATGAAGCGATTCAGATGGCGGGGAAACTCTTGCTCCGTCTCCTCCACCGAGACTTCGAAGAGGAGCAACACCCGGGTCAAGGGGCCCTTCTCTCCATCGTGCAGCAAGAACTCGAACGCATGGAGGACCTCGGCATCAAGAGCTGCCAACGACGATTAGGTGAATACAGGCGACTCTCGTTGAACGTACTCCCGCGGCAACGTCACTATTACCGGCGCGCGTTGCATACGGCACGCTCTATCCTTGCATCGACGCTACTTGCGCAAACTGGTAGCGGTCCCGAAGAGTTGCTCGTTGATTACGCACTCAGTATGAACGCTCTCTTTGAGGATTATTCGCAGAAGGTTATTGAGCGGGCTCTCCAGTCTCTCGAAGAGATCGATCACACAAACCTGCTTTCTGATGTCGAGTGTAGGGCTGAGCCGCCACTCTACCCGTTCAAGGGTAATACAGATGCGAGCTATCTTCCAGACCATCTTCTCATGGATGAGGATGAAGCCCTCGCAGTGCTAGATTCCAAGTACTACCGAGAAGGGAAGAACCCCGCCAACGAGACGAACTCCCGCTCTCGCATGTTTTCATACGCGTATCTTACGCAGACTGACCGGATGGCATTTCTATGCCCGCAGTTTCACCGGGCTAGTTTAGCAGTCAATAATACAGGGGCTACGGTGGATATTTTATCTCCAGATGGTGGGTTTAGTTGCGAAACCTACGAAGCTGTGCTCCGCGAATATCTTCTTGAGACGCTTGAAAGACGATATCCAGAAATAGGGGTATTTGAGGCCGTCCGTAATGGAATTCTTTGTCTTCGAGGAGTCTCAGAAGATGACCTTGCTGCTGTCAGAGACGTTGATGATTCGTTCGGTATTGGCAATCCAGCTACATTCGCTTCCAAGGTGATTTCGGGGATTACGTTCTCAACTGCAGGTCCTGGTAAATTAGAACTGGAGAACAACGGACAATGGACAAAGTCCCGAATAAAGGATACTTGCAGCAAAGAAGGTGAGGAGGAACGTCCACTGTATCCTCGGGATCGGACTACCTGTGTCCCGGTATATAATCCCGATGGTGACGGTCCTCACGGCACGATATCCCTGTTTTTCTTCAGAGATGAAGAGGATGGATCTACAACGAAGTTGGAGGAATCGTTATCATTAGTTTGACTGTCAGATTCTGAAGGGAGCCACAAGCCAACCCTCACGCCGGCGCTTGATCTGTCGGTCGAAGACTGGCTCTAGCGAGTAAAATTCACTGTCGATCTCCACCTCGAATGTGTTTCCAACGCTCTGAAATGATCCCTCTACAGCAAATTGAATTGTCGGGAGTGGATGCTGATTATTCAGATAGTCCATCTGCGACCTCATAACAGACACAAGACGTTCACGGGTCTCGTTTTCCTCAGAGAGCACACCCTCTAACCCCACTACACAGACCTCTTTGGGTAATTCCCGCCTATCTAAGTTAGAAATGAATTTGTCGATTGGAAGCTGATAATCTGCAGTCGTCCACTCCCCCCGCTCAACAATATTGTACATACCCGCGACTGCATCTATATCACTCATCCTCCACACACTCCACAAGTGGAACAGGCTGTTCAGTCATGAAAGAGTGACCTGTATTCGTCGTCATTAGTTAGTTCCGCCAGTTCCGTTCCGAGCTCTACCATCTCGCTAGTTCTCTCCATTTCCTGGCTCTGACTGGATACTCTCCCTTCTTGCGAGGCGTACCAGCGAAGTAACTGCACGCGATCTAAAATTGTCAAGTCCGATTCCTCAGCTGATGTCAGATACGACACGCGATCTTCATCATTCCAGTCCAGTAGCTCAAACTCATCTCCGTTTCGAATGAGGCTCTTTTGTCGGAGTTCATCGGGAGATACATCTGTGCCATAGCAGAGACGTCGTAGCTCAGTTTCGGTTGGTTCATCCATCTCAAGCAGTGTGAGGTAGATGTCACCAGGAACCACATCGCCAGCTACCAGTTCAAGCATCTCCGAAGCGATTTCTGTGGCATCTAGCACACTCCCCTCACGATGGACTTTATCATGGTATCGTGAGTATTCGCGGAAGCAACGACCTAACTCGACAATCCCGATTTCTCCTTCTGAGACTGATTGATCAATATCCTCAATCTGTTGCCGGGCTTTCTTTGCGGAACAATGGGCGTTACGCCGAAGTGAGGACCAACTTATCGGATCCCGAGAGTCAGCAGGCTTGGCAACGATAACGACGGTGAAATTTAGCTTATCACTCCCAAACAATTCACTAGTATTCGCTGAAACCGGGTACATCGCAGCAATATCGAATCCAGATCCGCACAATCCATCGAGTAGTGATCCCCACGAGTCTTCGCCACCGTGTTTGTAGGTGAATACGAGGATACCATCGTCAGAGAGTACCTCATGCATCCGAGAAAATCCTTCCTTGAGCTCTCTCTCGAATTGTTCGTTATCCTTACCAACTGCAGGATTTGACACAATGCTCTCTTGCCGGGGAGTCTTCTCCTGGTCGAAACAATCGTAGACATTGGATAGGAGGAGACGTTGCCAGACGTAGAAGAAGTCAGAGACTTCCGAATAGATGACGTTCTCGTAGTACGGCGGATCCGTGATGATAGCGTCATACTCTGAATCAAGCGCTACCTCGCGCATATCCCCCTGATGAAGCGTGTGTTCTCCGCTGATCGGCTTATCGAACGGTTCGGTCTCTTTCAACTCGCCATTTTCAACGTACCGCTCTGTTGGGTGATGGGCGAACTCCACCCCATCGACGATCTTTTTCCACGTCGAGGTGAAGGTCCCTCGTCCCGCACGCGTTCCCCAAACGTTGTTTTCAGCGTACGTGCCGCGCGGAGTGTACGAGTTCCGACCGAGGATACCTTCGATTTTGCGGCCTGCACTGTTGTATCGACCAAAGCTGTTCTGAAACAGTAATGAGTCACTGAAAGCCAACAAGAGGTACTCTTTGATCTGCTGGTCTTCGATATCGTCTATCGCTCGGAGCAGACTCGCCAGGCAGTAGAGCTGGCGGTCGTTGAACATATCCTGCCAGTTCTGGAAGCCATGACGGAAGATATCGTTTCCACTGATTCGAGATGCGGCTGTGATCGCTCCCTCCGGAATATGTCCCTCTGGCGCGTATTTTCGAAGTGTATCGTCTGTCTGCCACCGGTCTGAAGAACTCTGGTAACGCTCTCTATCCGCAGCTGAGGGTTTCTTGAACCCCTTATAGACAGAACGGTCTTCACCCTCATCGTCACAGTCCGTGCAATAATACTCGATTGCAAAAAGTTCCTCAGAATACGACTGACCGTCCGCAATTGCATCCACGATCGGGTATTTTAGCCCACACGAGGGACAGCCATACTTACCTCCCTGCGAAACCGGACCGTTCTCCGGTACGAACTCATTGCTGCACTCTGAACAGACGGCGTTCGTGGAGAGGTCATTCGTGAGCGAAATCCCGCCGCAGTCGGGACAAACAATATGATATCGGTCGCTATTAGAGTATCTGCCCTTAGCCACCCTGTAGTCATTGAACAGCTGTATCGTCTCACCGCAGGAGACGCAGTCTAACGTCCGTACCCACAGGGCATAGACGATATCTGCGACGTGCTCGTTGGCATGTGGGCATCCGGTTTCGTACTGTGACCTGATTTCAGCCGATGCTTCATCTGCGACGTTCTCAAACGCCGATTGCAAATCCTCGATATCGACTTCGTGTGCTTCGAGTTCCTTTTTTGTCACAAACCATGCGACAGGGTTTAGATCGATCCCTGTGACAGATGCCCCGAATCGGCAAGCCTCAAGCAGACTCGTTCCACCTCCCATGAACGGGTCAAGGATCTCGGTGTCTTCAACCCGTACATCCCGGTGATAGAGGTTCCAAAGAGCCTCTGGATTCTCTAAATCCACTACCTCGATCAATTCTCTCAGGCTTTGTTCGCCGCCGTCATCATCGTCTGTGAACGTGGAAAGCGAAGCGTTGCCAGTATGATCATCGTGGACAGTAACTCGGTCAGGATCATCCAGCAGCGTGTAGAGACAAATTGCTCTGAAAGTACTTCCGAGTTTCACTGCCCACCATTTGTGCATCGTCGAGAGTGGCCGATAGTGGAGTTTCGCGCGTCCTTCTCGGGTTGCCAACTCTGTCACCTGCTCTATGGGGAACCCTCGCTCGATGGGGCGCTCCCTCGACCGATCCGAATCAGACATACTCCCTCATGCCTGCGAATTCATATTTGAACTTTTGGCTCATTCGAACTCGATCGTAATATCGATATTTGTCGCACTACTCGGAATTTTCTCCAGCAGGTCAGCGACGGTTTCGTGAGATTGACCAACCGTGAGTTGCAGGTCAATATGCGATTCCTCGAAGGTCGCTACACTTCGAAGCATCTCGGGAGCGGCGTCCTCTCCCTGTGTAGTGAACGAGACTGACCCGTAACTGACGGTTCCGGACTCATGGGTCTGCTGCCATTTCGACAGGAGTTCCGATAGACTCTCACCCTGATACTCGAAGATCCACTCATCGACAGCAGGGACCCGGAAACCGGCACCTGGGAACCAGTCCGTCGGATCTTGCGACCCCGTCGCTCCGAGTTCGTATTCTGGCTCTTCTTCACCGAGGTTTGCCAATAAGAAGTGACGGACAGCCGCGTCGGATTCGTCGGGTGCGCAGTCAGTCTTTATATCACCGATCTTGAATTTAACCTCCTCATCGAGATCTTCGATGTACTCTAGTACTCGCTCCCCAACTGTCTCAGAAACCATCGGCACAATAACGATGGACAGCGGATCACGGTCTCCGAGAGAGCCAACATAATCACCACTGGTCTTGATTCGGTGGCCTTCACTGAGAAGGGAACTTATTGCTCCTTTGAACACTGCGTCGGTATTTTCGGGAGGCAGATAGACCTCCGTGTCGTTCCGAATCGCGGTCAGTACTTGTCCTGTATCTGCCTCTCCAGCTGCCTCAATCGCATCTTCGATTCGTAATCGTACCTCGCCCGACCCAATGCGCTCGGCATCTGAAACGTCACGGAGGGTAGCATCCGAGCGTGCTTTCGTAATGACATCGCTTCCACTGACGAGAACATACTGATCCTCGTTAGCCAGCCTGCCGACTGCGCGCATAATGTCATCGTGAGGGTCGCCACTATCGATCCACACGTCAGTCCGTTCCAGAAGTTCGAGCTCGAACGACCCGACGTCTACTTCTTCCGTCCCGCCACTGAAGTTTCGCTGAAGTTCAGCTTGGATGTCGTCGACCGACCAACGTTCCACGTCCTCGCTGAGTACTAAGACCGAGTCTGCGTCGAGGTTACGCAACTCGCTCTGGAAGCCTGAGCCATCGTGTGCGAGAACGGGCTCTTCCTCAAGTCCATCCTCGACTGCGTTGACCACAGCCTGAGCACTCCCCGGAATCGGGTACGTCGGATCCATCAGGAACTTCTCGTAGACATCATCGATCGTCGTCTCGGACCTACTGTTCAGGCGTTCCTGAACGATATTCCAGACGTTTCGCTGAAGATCGAAGGGATCGGCCTCGGCTGCTGCGGCGATATTGCTGGCGTCTAGTTCGTCTTCTGCGGCGACGAAGTTTTCCAACGACATCGCTGCCGCGTCGTTGTACGCAGTTAGCAGATTGTCACCGTCAATGACGTCCCCGTAAGCACTCTCCAGTCGGTCTTCCAAGTCATCAGCATACTCATCGTATAGCCCGTCGATCTCGGAGCGGATTTCCTCCGACAGGTTCGGATCGTCCTTTCGGAGTTTTGCACCGATCACTTCCTTCGCTTTGCCGAGGAATTTCTCCTGCTGTTCGGTGGTCGAAATCGTATTTTCGTTCCTCGGCTGGACAAATACCAGCGTGTTCCGCCACTGCCGTCCGGCCGGTTGGTTCTTGATGATCTCGGCAACTTCGTCCTCGCTCCACGGCCCGTTCTTCACCACTATCTTGATATTCTGACTGTCCGGGACGCTCCCCAGTTCACCGTCAGTATTGAAACCTACCGCGTACGAACCTGACCCGAATACCGATTCCACTGTGTCGCCGATAAGCTGCATTGCATCCTCATCATCGACATCTCGTGCTGCGTTCTTCACCAGAGACCGGGGATTCTCGTCCTCCCGGATGACGAACCGATCATCCGTGCGCCAGAGGTGGTAGACCTCGCCTTGTAGCCGTTCGAGGTCAACAATGATGTCGTTAATCCGGTCTCCTGCATGGTACGTTCCGATGATGATGCCCGAGGTCGTCGCTCCCTCAGCAAGCCCGGGCGTTAGCGAATAGATGAGAACGGTACTGAGGATCGGTCGGCCAAAGCTGATGTCGGTATCGACCAGCCGGTCCACGATGTCGTCGTAACAGCGATCCGGGCGCGCGTGTTCGACGTTGATGCGAGTGAGTTCATCGTTGTACTCGACCGCATCGACCTCGCTGTGTGTGATCAAATCGGTCTCCTGGTGTTTATCCACGAGTACCTTCGCAAAGAGGTAGAGCATCCCACGAGTCGCTCCGGATTCAGTCTCAGCGAAGTATCGGGTTTTGAGAGAATCGATCAGTTCCGGGTGGAACGGATACGTCTCCTGCATCTCCTCGCGGAGGCCGTCCGGCATATCGACATAGTCTGTCTCGTGATAGGCCTCGATGTACTCGTTAACGAGCGACTCCACTGCTCGCATATCGACAGAGCCGGGCTCAACCAGGCGGTGGCGGAGAACGTCCTTGATATCCACCTGGTTGGACATGTTCACCTCGACTCGGGTCTGTCGTGAGAGGATGTCGTGGACGTCCGATCCTTCGCGGAGCACGGAGACGATAGCAAAGAGATTCGTGCGCGAAGTCGTTTCCAAGAGTGCCTGGAGGAACCCTTTATTGGCACTCTCACGACGTCCTTCGAGCGATCCGAACCAGTCTTCCAGCTCGTCCATGAAGAACGCAACAGTCCGATCGCCCACAGCCTCCTCGATCACATCGATAGTGGGGTACCCGCCCTCCTCGTTGTAATCCGCCTCGTCTACCTCGTAGTCAAGCGCGTCGAATAGCGGCTCCCACAGGTATTCCGATTGTTCCTTCTGGAGAGAAACCACAACAGGAAGAGCATCGCGCGGGAGGATTCCCTCAAGGCCTTTGATACGCCCGTCGGCCCACCCCTCGACGATTTCGGGCGAACTGAAACAGTGGTACATCGCCACCATCTGGTGAGATTTTCCGGTCCCGTACGGACCGTACATTTCGTGGATCCGGGTGTTGTCCTCACCTTGGAGCGTGTCCCGCAGACGTTTCAGAGAGTCCTCTAGGCCGCCCGTGAGGAGAGTACGGTCGAAGAACCGTCGTGCATCGGACTCCAGTGTATCTTCGTCGCTATCGACGTCGTAGAGGCGAATCTGGCCCTTGATGAGGCCGTCGCCCTCCGTGAGTTCCTGACTGAGCGTCAGTACGTCGTCGATTTCAGTATCGAGAGTTCCTTCCGTACTCATTTATATCCAAGAGGATGGCTGACTGGCTTATCAAAGTGAGCATTATCATCCGTCAGAGCGAACAGACGGAAAGTTCGTGAGGTCGATCAGTCGTCAGAGAACTCCGCGAGCGAGGTGTCAACTCCGATCATTTTCAGGTACGTTTCGTCCTGAGTGGCTTCAGCGAGACCTTCACAGAGTTCTTCGAGGTCGTCAGATGACCAGCGTTCAAGATATTCTTTGGTCGATTTGCCTTCCTCGTAATAGTAGCGCAGGAAATGTGCCTTGTCCAGGACAGTTAGACTCCCTTCATCTTCGGCTAACTTGGTTTGGATATCGGCCCGCCGCTTTTCGTCTCTCCAGTCG
>ERZ1034573.334-NODE-334-length-13930-cov-53.024793_pt1 | contig 13930 bp, 10 predicted proteins | sample MGYA00520641_ERZ1034573 | MGnify/ENA primary metagenome ERZ1034573 (study PRJEB33760, sample SAMEA4777724) | hypersaline lake metagenome | biome: hypersaline environment; feature: brines | place: Spain | collected 2014-08 | depth 0 m ...
AAGGCGTGCAGGAGGAGGAGCGCGAGACCCACGAGGCCGCCCGCGACCGGGCCCGAAACCGCCTGCGCGTCGCCATGGGGAAGGTCGGCACGCGACAGTCGTAGGGGCATCAGGCGCCAGCCGTTCCTGTCCTGAATGTCTTTTTTAGGGGACCGGGACGCCGTCTCCACCTCTCCGGCGTCCCGCGTCCTGGCTGTCCGCTTCCCTCTCCCCGCCCCTCACAGCGGGCCCTGCTCCCGCACGGAACCGCCTCGTCCGCGACGGCTGCAGCAGCCGATCACCGAGAGACGGCCGTCGGGTCGTGCGCACGAGACGATGCAGGAGTGCGGCCGCAAGGGCGCGAACACGCGTCGCGTCGTTCGCTTTTGCCCGTCCCCGGTCTCTTCCCACCTGTCCCGCCGCCCCATGAGGACCTGGCTTGCCCTCCCCCTCGTCTGTCTCTGGAGCCTCACGGGCGTGGCCGCGCAGCCGATGCCCGAGCGCCCATCCGACGACCTGCTGACGCGCCCTGCGCTGCAGGCGGTCGTGAAGGCCCAGGTCGACCGAAACGGCGCCCTGCTCCGCGAAAAGATTGGGGCCGACGACGCCGACGTGCGGGCCCGGGCCGCCCTTGCCCTCGCCTCCGTCCGGGACACCAGTGCCATTCCCGGGCTCCTCGACCTGCTGAGCGACAGCGTGCCCCTCGTCCGCACCGACGCCGCATTCGCCCTCGCCCAGATGCCGTCGGGGGTGCCGGCGGCCCCGCTGCTTCAAGCCCTACGCTTCGAGCGCGACCCCTCGGTGCAGCGACGGCTCATCGACGCACTCGGCGCGACGGGCGACACCCAGTCCCTACGCGACCTCATTCGGCTTCGTCCCCCCCCGGCCCGTCATTCCGACCTGGCGCTGACGATCGCCCGCTACGGCATGCGCGGCGTGACCGACTCGACGGCCACGACCTGGCTTCTGAACCACCTGCGGTCCGACGACCCGTGGACGCGCCGCAACGCGGCGTACGCACTGGGGCGGGTGGAGGCCCTCGCTGCCGGCCGCGCCGACACGATCCGCGCCGTGCTCAACGACACGGCCCCCGACGACCCGGCCGCCATGCATCTGCTCCGGGCACTGGGCACGACGGGCGACGCCGCCGATGCGCCTCGCCTGGCGGATTGGCTCCGGACGGCCCCCGACTGGCGCACACGCGTGGAGGCCGCCCGGGGGCTCTCGGCGCTCGCTCCCGCCGGCGAATCACGAAACGCCCTCGTCGCGGCCCTCAACGACGGCCATCCGCTCGTGGCCCGCACGGCCGCTGAGACGCTGGCCGGGCTCGACTGGTCCCCCGACCGCGTCGCGGCCGTCGGGGCCTGGCTCGACGCCCATCCCCGCCGGTGGCGCGTAACCGCACCGCTGCTGCTCGGCCTCGCCCGAAACGGACGTTCGGAGCGGGTCCTCAATACCGTCGGCCGCTGGCGCGCCGAGCGCTCACCGGTGGCCTACGCCGCGGGCCTCCCCGCCCTTGCCCCCCTCGATCGCCCGCGGGCCGATACCATGCTGCACGCCGCCCTCCGGCACGACGACATGCGCGTGGCCGCGGCCGCCGTGCAGGCCCTCACGGCACGATGGGAGCGCACCCGCCCGACCAACGCGGAGGCCACATTCAAACGACTCTCCGCCGCTGTGCGCCGGGGCGACCCGGCGCTGCTCTACCACGCGGCCCCGGCCCTCACCGACTCGGCCTTTGCCTCCATGGGCGCCGCCGACACGCTCGCCGCCACCTACCGCACACTCGCCACGCCCGACGATCTGGAGGGCATGACGGCCGTGCTGGGGGCGCTCGGTACGCTCGGCGGCCCGACGGCCGAGACGACCCTCCGCGACGCGCTCGATCATCCCCATCACGCCGTCCGGAACGCCGCCGCACAGGGGCTCTCCGCCGCGACGGACTCAACCGTCACCGCCGCCGCGAAGCCGCTCCCGGAGACGCCCTCGATCGACTGGGACGCCCTCCAGGCGCTGGGTCCGCACCCGCGCCTCGTGTTGGAAACGAACCGGGGCACGGTCACGATCGCGCTCGACACCGAGCAGGCGCCGCAGACGACGCAGGCGATCACGCGGTTTGCGCAGGAGGGCCGCTACGACGGCGTGCCCTTCCACCGCGTGGTGCCCAACTTCGTGGTGCAGGGGGGCGACTTTGCGCGACGCGACGGGTTCGGCGGTCCGGGCGTCTTCCTCCGCACCGAGGCCACGCGCATCGGCCACCGGCGTGGCACGATCGGCATGGCCAGTGCCGGCACAGATACGGAGGGCAGCCAGTTCTTTGTCTCCCACAGCATGCAGCCCCACCTGGACGGGAGCTACACCGCGTTCGGACGCGTGACGGACGGGATGGACGTGGTGGATCGGCTCCGTGCCTTCGACCGGATTGAGTCGGCCCGGGTGGAGGCGACGGACGAATAGAGGGGGCCGCCGCTGGGCTCCTCCCCGTCGTGGAGCCTTGGTGTCACTCGGACGCCTGTGCCCGGAACGCCTCGAAGCTCTGCTCCTCGTACGCCCCGGAGCCGAAGTAGCGGAGCATCTGGAGGAAGACGGGCCGCTTGATGTAGCCGGGCTGCTTTGCGATGGGGGTGCCGTCCGGTTTCATGAAGACGGTCGTGGGCACCCCTCGCGCCCCGAGGGCCATCCCCAGTTCCTTCGACGAGAGGGTGCGGCCGTTGAACCGATGGGTGCCCCCCGTCGTGTCGCGGTTGAGGCGGGCATACGTAAAGCGGCGGTCGAGGTACGACCGCACCTCTGCGTCCGCGTACACGTTCTCCTGCATCCGCTGGCAGTAGGGGCACCACGGCGCGTAGACCTCCAGCAGGATCGGCGCCTCTTGCGCTTCCGCCTGCTCGATTACCGCGCCGAGCGACCGGGGCGGCATTTCCATCTGGGCGTGGGCCCGGCCCGCTCCCATCGCGAGCACGAGGACCGCCACGAGGACAAACGACCGAACTGCAAAAAGCAAACGCATTGTGACGAAGCAGCGCTGGGGATGAAAAGTCCCTTGTCCGATGGGATTGAGGAGCAGGAGGTTCCTCCCTCCGCGCCCACGGAACCGTCCGACCAGTCGCGCCCCTTCACGCACGCCTCCCCACTTACGTCCATTTCCCCATGACCCTGTCTGCCCTTTCCACCCCTGCCCTCCTGATCGAGCAGGCGCGCCTGCAGGCCAACCTTGCGGCCATGCAGGCCACGGCCGACGCGAACGACGTGACCCTCCGCCCCCACGTGAAGACGCACAAGTCCGTCGCGATCGCCGAGCAGCAACAACAGCACGGCGCCACGGGCCTCACCGTCGCCACCGTGCACGAGGCCGAGACCTTCGTCGCGGCGGGCTTCGACGACGTGCGCGTGGCCTACCCGGTCGTCGGTCGCCCGAAGCACGAGCGGCTGCGCGCCCTGCGGGCCGCCGCCACGCTCTCGTTCACGGTCGACACCATGGCGGGCGCCGACCAGGCGTCGGCCGTCTACGCCGGGGCCGACAACCCGGTCGAGGTGCTCATGGAGGTGGACGTGGGCCACGGGCGCTGCGGCGTCCACTGGGCGGACGACGCGGCGGCGGTGGCGCTGGCGCAGCACATCGCGTCCCTGCCGGGCCTCCAGCTTGCGGGGATTCTCACGCACGCCGGCCAGGCCTACGACGGCCCGTCCGACGACGAGACAGCGAAAGGAGCCCTGCGCCGCGCCGCGCGGCACGAGCGGGACCGAATGCTGTCCGTGGCGTGCGCCCTCGCCGAGGCGGATGGCGTGGACGTGACGCCCGACGACCTTGAGATTAGCGTCGGCTCCACGCCGTCGATGGCCGCCTTCACGAACGCAGAGCGCGATGGATTTCGGGTCACCGAGATTCGCCCCGGCAACTACGTGATGCACGACGCGATGCAGGTGGCCCTCGGCGCCGCGACGCTCGGCGACTGCGCCCTCACGGTGCTCACAACCGTCGTCAGCACGCAGCAAAAACCCGACGGCACCGCCCACGCGTTCGTGGACGCGGGAAAAAAGGTGTTCACCACAGACACCGGCTACGGCACGGACGGACACGGCATTGCCCTGGCCGATGCCGCGCAGATGCGCCCCCATCCGGACCTCCACGTCGATCATCTCTCGGAGGAGCACGGATGGCTCACGATGACCGGTGATGCGGACCTGACGGTGGGCGACCGGCTCCGCATCGTCCCGAACCACGCCTGCGTCACCGTGGCCAACCAGGACACACTCCACGTCGTGGACGGCCCCTCCGTCGTGGACGCGTGGTCGGTCGACGCCCGAGGGGGGTAATCCTGCGGCCCGCTTCTTCACGGTTCGCGCCTCCCCCGGTGCCGGTCCCGTCCTCGCGGGCCGGCGGAACCGAGGCCTCCGGCGGGCCTCCGTGGTCGGTTCTCCCTGGTCGAAAGCATGTGCGCTTAATACACCGACAATCGTGGCGATAACAAGAGACCCAGCCGGTCCCTCCGTCTGGGAACGTGCCGCCTTCGCTGTCCGGGTCTCTTGAAATTTCTAGCGCGATGCTGAAAACAAAATCGTTTCCGAGTGTCTTCGAAACCAACACGACCGAGCTGGTCGACGTGGCCGACGGGCTTCTCGAGGGCCTGAAGGTCCAGGTCGACGATGAGCAGTACGTCGTCGGGGACCTTGCCCTCCGCGAGGGGACGGCCCCCCACAAGGGCATCAACAACGCCCCCTCCGACCTCGACTACCGCCTGTTGCTGCGGGCCGGGCTTCTGGTCGCCCAGGCCGGCGGGGCCGACACGCCACTGACGCTGACGACGGGCTTCCCCTACTCCTCGTACCGGGTCCACCGCCGGAGCGCGGGCAACCTGATTGAAGGCGAGCAGGAAATTGAGTTCGACGGGCGCCCCTTCGGCGAGGGCGAGCACTCGGTCGTGGGCGTGGACATTGCGGACGTGGAGGTCCTTCCGGAGATCGAGGGCCACGTGACGGCGACCCGCGAGGGGGAGATCGAGGAAGACGACCCCTTCTTCGCCGTCTCGTTGGGGTACGGAACGTTCGAGTCCGTCTTGAGCCTTCCCTCCGGCCCCGTCCAGCGAACGGCGACGAGCGGACACGGGCTCCGCTACGCCACGTCGATGATGGCCGAGCGGCTCCGGGAGAAGCACTACCTGGACATGCCCACCGAGCACCAGATCGACATGGCGATGCGCCGGGGCACCGTCGTGGCCGGGCGCCAGCGGTACGACCTCTCGGAGCTTCGGCAGAAGGTGCTCCGCATCTACTACAACGACGTCGTGTCCCCGGCCCTCAAAAAGGCCTTCGACGACAGCGACTTCGGGCAGACCCGCAAGATGTACCTCGCCGGGGGCGGCGCCCTCTACACGGAGCTCGTGGACGCCTTCGACGACGAGTTTGGGGAGGTCCTCTCCCTGGAGGTGGTGCCGGATCCGGCCGCCCACGTGAGCCGAGGGTTTGCGCTCCACGCCGCCGGCGTAAACGGCAAGAGCCCGGACCACGCCGTCGGGCTCGACCTGGGCAACGCCAACACCTCCGTCACGCTGTTCGACCGAGAGCGCGCGTAGCCCGGAGGCCCTTCGCCTGTTCCGTTCGAACAATTTCCGGCCGCCATGTTCAACTTTTTTCGACGCTCGACCGACGACGATGACGCCGCCGCCCCCTCGTCGGCCCTCTCGGTGCTCGGGGAGGACACGACCGCACAGGGGACGTTTGACCTGAAGGAGGACGACCTCCGGGTCGATGGGGTCCTCGACGGGGACGTGACGACCGAAGGGCACGTGCACGTGTCCCGCGGGGGCGCCATTCACGGGGAAATTCGGGCCGGGTCGATCCGAATCGCCGGCGACGCGACAGGGATCCTGCACGCGCAGGCGGACCTCGTCGTGCTGCAAACCGCGTCGGTGCACGGCATTCTGTGTGCCGAGGCCCTGACAATTGAGGACGAGGCCGACTTTGAGGGGGGCCTGTGCGACACCGCGGACCAGATTCCGGCCCTGAAGGACGCCTTCTTCTCCGCCGAGGCATACACAATCCCTGCCCTTTCGTCGTCCCCCGACGAGCCCCCGGCCGACTCGTCGGGGCAACAGCCGTCCGAGGCCGCCGAGCGGTCCGTTACGCTCGACATTGAGCCGTCGTCGCCCCCCGAGTCCACCGATACCGGGGAGGAGACCGCATCCTTTCGCCCCCTCCAAGAAGGGGACGGCCTTCCGGAATCCCCGTCCTCCTCGCCGGCCGCCCCGTCGACGGACCCGTCCGGCGCCGAGCCCGAGACGCCGGATGCCGAAAACACCGACGACACGGAAGACACCCTCTCCACGATTGAGTGGTGATGCCGCCGCCCTCACCACGCGGTCTCCCAAATTGCCGGCGAAAAGCCCCGCCCCCGCCGAACGAACCGGGGGCCCATGCCGTCCATACACACCGCGAAACTGGTGTTCAACACGTCCCGACGGCATGACGGAGGCCCCTTCCTACACTGACATCGACACCCTGGCCGACCGGCTGCGGGACGTTCCCTACGAGTCGATCCTGCGCACGATCGGGCGCGTGGCCGAGCGGGAGGGCATCGAGGCGTACGCCGTGGGCGGCATGGTGCGCGACGTGCTCCTGGGCCGCTCCACCACGGACCTCGACTTCGTCACCGTCGGGCCCGAGACCGGCATCGCACTGGCCGAGGCGGTGGGCGAGGCCCTCGGCGGCCGCACCGCACACGTCTACCCCAAGTTCGGCACCGCCGCGATCCGCATCCCCGCCGCGGACGCGCTCCCCGACGACCACCCGGACGACGCGCTCGTGCTGGAGTTCGTGGCCGCCCGCAAGGAGAGCTACCGCTCCGACTCCCGAAAGCCGGAGGTGGAGGCCGGCACGCTGGAGGACGACCAGTACCGCCGCGACTTTACGGTCAACGCGATGGCGATCCACCTCACGCCGGACCGCTTCGGCGCCCTCCTCGACCCGTTCGACGGCCGGCGCGACCTGGAGCGGCAGACCATCGACACGCCCCTCGACCCGGCGGACACGTTCGAGGACGACCCCCTCCGCATGATCCGGGCCGCCCGCTTTGCCACGCAGCTCGAGTTTCGGGTGTCCGACCGCGTGTTCGACGCAATGGGGACGCAGGCCCACCGCGTCGAGATCCTGAGCCAGGAGCGCATCACCGAAGAGCTCCACAAGATGCTGGAGGCCGACACGCCGTCCATCGGCTTCAAGATCCTGGAGGCCTCCGGCGTGCTGGCGCACGTCATGCCTGAAATTCAGCGGCTGAAGGGGGTGGACGTGGTCAACGGGCGCGACCACAAGGACAATTTCTACCACACGCTCGAGGTGCTCGACAACGTCGCGGAGCGAACGTCGGACCGGCCCGGGGCGGAGACGCGCTGGCTCCGGTGGGCCGCCCTCCTCCACGACATCGCCAAGCCCAAGACCAAGCGATTCGACCCGGAGGACGGCTGGACCTTCCACGGCCACGAGGACGTGGGCGCCCGCATGATCCCGGACCTCTTCCGCAAGTGGCGCCTGCCGACCGACGAGCGGCTGGACTACGTGCAGACCCTCGTGCGCCTCCACCTCCGCCCCATCGCCCTGGCGGACGAGAAGGTGACCGACTCGGCGGTGCGCCGCCTGCTCTACGAGGCCGGGGACGACATCGACGACCTCATGACCCTGGTGCGGTCGGACGTCACCTCGAACAACCCGGACCGGCGCCGCCGCTACCAGCGCGCCTTCGACCGCGTGGAGGAAAAGATGCGGGCCGTGGAGGAGAAGGACCGCCTCCGCAACTTCGAGCCGCCGGTGGACGGGTACGAGATCATGGAGACGCTCGGCATCGAAGAGGGGGTGGCCGTGGGCATCGCCAAGACGTGGATCCGCGAGGCCATTCTCGACGGCGAGATTCCCAACGAGCACGACGCGGCCTACGACCACCTCATGGCGATCAAGGACGAGGCCCTCCGCCGCGGCGCCCTCTTCGAGGCGATGCAGGACCGGCTCGACGGGCCGGAGAACCGGGCGCTGGGCGCGATCAAGGAGGTCGTCTTCGAGGACCCGGACCTGCCGGACGACCGCGAGGCGGCACTGGCGTACCTAGACGCGGTTAAGACGGAGATGCTAACCGCAGACGACGAGGGATCCAGCGACAATTGAGGCGCTTCATCCAGCTGTTCGCCCTGGACGGCTTCGCAGATCAATCGCTGCCTCCTGTTCACAGACTGGGTGACGCCCGGCGCGGGCCTCACGCCGGCCGCCCGTGAAGCCGAAGACCTCCTCGAAAGGACGCGTTCGACGCCGGACGACCAATTCGATCGAAGAACCGACACAGCAGGGGCAGTGGGCTGGGCAGGTCCCCGCTCGGGACGAAATCCCAGAAGCCCACCTCCGGGGCCAGCCCACTCTTTTCTAGAAGCCGCCGCCCCTCTGCTGGACGCAGCCGCCGGTCGGTTGAGAGGTGGCGTGTGGGCAGCCCGAGGCGATCGGCCAGGCGATACCACCAGTACGTCCCGTTGAGCGTGAGGGCGAGGAACTGTCCGCTCGGCTTCAGCACACGCGCTGCCTGCTCCAGCACACGGCGTGGACGGAGCACGTGCTCCAGCACCCCTACGCAAATCACCTTGTCAACCGATCCGGCCGGGACCGTCGATAGGGTCTCGGCATTGTCGACCCGAAAACAGAGATCGGGATGAGAGGCGCGCCGCTGGGCTGTCGCGATCATCTCCTGGGACAGGTCGACCCCGATGCCGTTCTCAATCCGATCGGCAAGGGCTCGGAGGTGCGTGCCGTCGCCACACCCGATGTCCAAGACTGTGTCGGACGGGGCGAGCTGGGCGTGGCGATCGAGAATACGCAGCCGGTGCCGCAGCAACACGTCGGCACGGCCGTGCCGATCGGACGGGTCGGCGGCCAGCGCGTCAAAAAAGTCGCGGAGGTCATCGTTATTGTCGGCCGGAGTTGGCGTTGGAAACGCAGACATACAGGGAACTTAGGGAGTGGGGAGAAGCGCAGTGTGCTCTACGCCGTTCGGGTGGTAGGGCGGCCGAGCAGGCAGTGAGTCGACCCTGGTTCCGCTGTGTGCGGTGAGCACTCGGGTGAGCATCGAATACAGTCCGGCGTGGTGGAGCGTGTCGGTGGCTGCGAGCGGCTGGAGCCCCTCGGAGAAGCCGTAGTCTTCGAAGCGACGGACCAGAGACGCATCGCGGCTCAGCGTGTGGATGGGGGTTGCTGACCCTGCATTGTCGATTCCGGGCGGTTGATGGTCCCCCATAACGACGACGAGGCTGTTCGAGGGCGCCTCGGCCTGGAGGTAGTCCGCAAGTACGCGCCAGTCGTACTCGATCTGGCGGAGCAGCTGCTCGACCGGCGGCCGCCCTCGCAGGGAAGCAGCGTCGCCTGCCGAAGGTGACCGGCCAGTCTCATGGCGGCCCTCCGGTGAGCGGTTGACCAGCAACAGTGGGTCGTCGACGAGTGGGGGCGGTGGATCGGTCCAGGGGGCGTGCGAGGAGACCGCCTCGAAGAACAAGAAGAACGGCCGGGCCGTCTGCTCGACGAACTGGTTGTGGGCTACGGCCAGGCTATACTGGTCCGGCACAATGCCCCATCCGTAGTCCGGCCCCTGGTAGCCGAGGTCCTCGAAATAGAAGGTCCGGTCGAACCCGTACAGGTTTTGCACGGAGAGGCCCGCGCGCTGACGAACCGGCGGCTGCAGTGTCGCGGTCGTGTACCCCTGTTGCTGGAGCGTCCGGACGAGGTGCGGATAGCGCGGCAGCGTCGGCCGCAGCATATCGAACGAAGGCTGGTGCTCGACTGGCGTCCCCAAGAGTGTCGTCGCCACACTGAGCCAGGAGAGCCCTCCAGAGACGGGCGCCCGGCTGTGGGCTGTGGCCGTGTGCCAACCCGACGCGGCGAGGGAGTCGGACACAGGGCCCACAAGGTCCTCGTAGGAGGCGCGGTGGGACGGGGCCGTGAGGACAGATCCGTACGACTCCAACACCACGATGTACAGCGAGGGCGGGCGATCCCAACGAAGAGCCCGGTACGTGCGGTAGGTTGAGTCCGCGGGCGTGGAGGAGCGCGCAAGGTCGCGGCTCAACTCGATGGAGGCTTTCGCGTTGTGGACCATGCATTCGGCCACGGAGAAGCAAGCGGACTGGTACGTTTCTCGCTCCACGCCCCGATCCGTCACGGCGGCCCACAGAACAAGGACAAGAATGACGCTGGACACACCGAGCACACTGTGATACAAGGGCGGGCGTCGAAGATGGACATGCAGGTACCGGATCAGGCTCGGCAACGTCCATCCAAGTAGAGCGAGCACCCCCAGAGCCAGAACCAGCCCTAGAACGTGCCACAAGGGCATCTGCAGGTTCAGAAGCAGATACCCCGCACCGAGGAGGTGAGGAGCGTCCGCATAGACGATGGGGCTTCGGTGGAGCATGCCTTGCACGGCAGCATCGTAGACCCCGTAGCACAGGAGAAACGGAATGCTTCCCGACACGAGTGCCCGGACGGGCGACCATCCGGCCCGGTAGGGAATCAGGGCGAGCACGCAGGCAAGCCCGAGAAGGTCAAGGCTGAGCAGGTGGTGTAGTCGTAGGGGATCTACAAGGTATGAACTGCCGAGCGGCCACGGCAGCGTACCGAAAAGCAGAGCAGGCACCTGCAGCAGCACATTCAGGCCCAACAGCCCCCCCACGGCCACCGCCCATCCTGGCCAATCGGGCATCCACGAAGGCGCAGATTCAGAGACCGACACTACGAGGGACTTTTGTGTGCGGAAAAGGACAGCCTACCAGCGTCTGTGAACACCTGTGCCTGTGAAATGGATGGCCAGCACGGTGGGAGTATCTGGCACGGGGGGTTTCTTCCATGCCAGAGACCCGCGCGACTCTGAATTCTGTGACGCTACACCACACGAACGAGAACGGCGCCTCCGACCCGAAGAGAAGCCCACACGAGATGAGTAGCAAGGGCTATTCCCTCCGTCCGGACACGTCCGCGTCGGTCGGCCCCTGTCCGTCGTAGGCCGCGACGAATTCGTCGAGCCGGTCGGGATCGTCGGCGCCGGGCAGCGGCCGGGTCGCCGTCTCGCACGCGGCGTCCACGCCGAGCTCGCCGCAGACGTGATCGGACACGGCCTCCGCCATCTGTCGGTAGGTCGTCAGCTTGCCGCCGACAATACTGGCAAAGTTGCCCACCCCGTCGGCGGCGTGGTCCACGGTGGTAAAGCCCCGCGAGATGCCGCGCCGATTGCTCGCCTGCTCGTCGGGGGCGTACAGCGGCCGCACGCCCCACCACGTGCGGACCGTCGGGGCGTCGGCCACAGGGGGCAGCATGGTGGCGCACTCCCGGACGGACGTCTCGACCTCCCAGTCGGCCTCCTCGTAGTCGTCCGGGTCCGACACCGGCACGCTCGTGGTTCCCAGCACCACCTCGTCGTCGTGGGGCACGACGATGTCCCCGTCGTCCGGGTCGCGACACCGGTTCAGCGCCGGGCCGAGGCCCTCGTACTCCACCGAGATCATGACGCCCCGGGAGGGGGCCATTCCCAGGTCGACATCGGCCATCGACGCGACCGTGCCCGCCCAGGCCCCCGTCGCGTTCACGACGTATGTCGGCTCGACCGCCGCGTCGACCGTCCCACCGATCAGTGCCTTCACGACCTGTCCCCTCTCAACCACCAGGTCCTCAAGGGGCGCGTGGGGACGCACGAACCCGCCATGGGCCTCGGCATCGGCGGCATTGGCGGCACTGAGGCGCGACGGGTACACCACCCCGTCGGGCACCCACATGGCCCGCTCCACCTCGTCCGACAGGCCCGGCACGCGGGCCTGGGCCTCCGCCGCGCTGAGCAGGGTCGTCTCGATCCCAATCGCGTCGCAGGCCGCCCGTTTCTCCTCGAAGTAGTCCGGGTCGTCGTCGGCCAGCTGGACGAACAGGCCGCCGGTGTCCCGGATGCACGCCCCGGCGATGGACCGGAGGACGCGGTTCTCCACAATGCACTCCTCCGCCCCCACCCGGTTGGCCTCGGCGTAACGGGCCCCGCTGTGTAGCAGTCCGTGGGAGCGACTGGAGGCCCCGCTGGAGAGCCCCTCCCGCTCCACCAGAAGCACCTCGACGCCGCGCAGCGCGAGGTCCCGGGCGATGCCCGTGCCGGTGGCGCCGCCGCCAATCACGAGTACTGCGGGGGAGTCGTTCATGTTGGGCGGGGGTCCGTGGAGAAATTGGGGAAGTGTCCGATGGGCACAAAAGTTAGACACCCCTTCAGGACGTAGTTGTCCGGGCGCTGGGGATATGAGACATGTCTTTCACAACCTCGTGGACGTCTCGACTGCGGACCAGAAGGAATGGCGGGCCTCATGCGGGAACGCAGCACACGACCACGGGCGACTTCCCACGAGATAACACGACCGTAAGGGTAGATCGCAGGGTCGTCACGTTTGAACAGGCCTCGTTTGCACCTTCTCGACGCAGAATAGGTACCGCACTCACACACTTAATGGTGCTCTTCCGGAGCATGTCCTTCTGACCACCGAGCCTAGCCTCATGGATGCCTTCCGTACTTCCACCCTCCCAATCCTCTGCCTTCTTCCACTGGCCCTCGGGGTGCTGGCCGGCTGTGACAGCAGCGATTCGGGGATGGATGAGGAAAGCGTGCCGGATCAAATCAGCTACGACCTATCAGCCCAGTCGAACGACGGAGCGGCCCCGAACGGGGTCAGCGGGACCGTTACCTTCTGGCGGGCTGGACCGGACTCCTCGCTGGTCACGCTCAACCTAGACGCCGACGCGACAGTTGGGAGCGTGTCCCACCCGGCCCACATTCACAACAATTCTGTGGAGGAAGGCGGAGGGGTCGAGTATTATCTCAGCGCCGTCAATGGCAGTGCCCCCAACGGCACCAGTGCTCGCAAGATCGGTGTGCCGATCGAGGAGCTTGTCCGCTTCGACGGGCACGTGAACGTTCACGAGAGCCCAGCGAATCTCAAAAATGTTGTGGCGCAGGGCAACATCGGTGCAAACGCGGATGGAAACAGGGGGGACGGGTTGGACTTTGTGAGTGACCGGAGGGCCACCACCTACTCCCTCAACACCAGCACAACCAACGGGAGCGTTCTCTCCGGTGGAGTTGAAAGCACGGTGCGGCTTGAGGAGCTAACCAGTTCGAAGACGCTGGTTACATACACGCTGGGCATCAGCGGATCTGTAAACGACGCCAACGGAAACAGCGTCGACGTGGCGCAGATCGGGCATATTCACAAGAACACCGTTTCGGAGGGTGGAGGCATAGTAAACGGCCCCTTCTCGGGGTATCTTGGGTCCGTTGCTCCAACCGATCCAGCTGCCCGAAGCAGTCGAATCGTTGAGGCGAGCTTCGATGAGTTGACCAGCTACGACGGGTACGTAAACCTCCACCAGAGCAACGCAAACGCTCAGTACGTCTTCGCTCAGGGCAACATCGGCGCCAACGCCACCGGCGGCGGGGGCGGAAGTAGCGCTGATGTGACGGTCACGGTCACCAATGTCGGCACCAGCGCCTGGGAGGTCACCGACGTGAGCGGAGCAAGCGGCGTTGCCCAGACCGGCACGAACAACCCTACCCTCACGCTCAAGGTGGGCACTCGCTACCGGTTTGAGAATAACGGGGGAAGCGCGCACCCGCTGGGGTTTCAAGACGGAAGCTCCAGCTACCTGCTGAACCAGGACGGGGACGGAAGCCTGGAAGGCAACAGTGATGTCAACTACGAGGAGGACAGTGAGGGCATCACCTTCACCTACGCTCAAGCCCTGGCCGATGAAGTAGCGAGTTACCGCTGCACCGTTCACTCGCAGATGGAAGGAGACGTCCAAACTGACAATGGCGGCGGGGGCGGTGGTGGCGGTGGGGGCGGCGGCTATTAGATGATCGCAGCTTCGCGTTACGCACCCGACTAAGCGGCAAAGGGACCTACCG
>ERZ1034573.336-NODE-336-length-13918-cov-58.146217_pt1 | contig 13918 bp, 8 predicted proteins | sample MGYA00520641_ERZ1034573 | MGnify/ENA primary metagenome ERZ1034573 (study PRJEB33760, sample SAMEA4777724) | hypersaline lake metagenome | biome: hypersaline environment; feature: brines | place: Spain | collected 2014-08 | depth 0 m ...
TTGATTCTATCGGCTGAGGTGGATGCACCTCCCATATCTTGATGTCAGGTCTTCCTTCTGTATCCGACACGTTTCCTGAGAAGAAGGCCACGCCGTTCTCCGGTGTCTGCTGCTCTTCTTTCACTTTCCTGCCGATTTTGCCAAGCGCGTCCTGTACATTGGTTCTCGTGTGCTTCGATTTTATGTTCTCAGCCTCAGACTGTTCAGAGGTCACAAACTCCGAAATTTTTGACATGTCGTAGCCTGCCGGTATATAGAGTGAGACAAGTTCGGTGTTTCGCCCCCTTATATCCTCAAGCTCGTTTAACACCCTCTTGAGCTCATACTTCTCCATTCCTATGTTGTCTGACTCTGAACTGTTCATATAATGTGTGGCTGATAAAAACCTTTTATCTGTCGGTTCGATCACTTCCCATGCCTAGAAATTTCTTAGCTTTTCGAATATTATATCGAATATTCCTCTGTTCCAATACTCTTCTTAAATCTTTGAGGTCATGGAGAGACTCATCATATCTGTCCTCTAAAAGCTCTTGTTTAGCCCTCAGTGCCTTATCATTTGCTTTACCCAATTTAACTTCACTGTGCTGATACTCAGACACTACATCACGTAAAACCTTATGGTACTTATCCGATAATTCTAAGTCTCTTTGTGACGCTGCGTCACTTATATCCGTTAATGTCGATTTTAGCTGTTCTCTTTCGGTGTTTTCGACGCCAGACTGGACGCTGGAGCTCACCTTGTAAGATTTGACTAGACGCCTCCCAATTAGTGCAATTGATATAACAATTGATATTATCGACACTGGCAGGAGAGGTATCTCGGATGTATTCCTTCGTTCCTTGTAGGTGTTCATGGAATCCATCTTTCTAGTGTACACAATGGAACCGTTTTCAGTATCTACTTTAACTCTCAAGGTATAATTCTTCGAGTCAACCTGTATGTCCTGAACTCTAATTCTCCCGTTGTCCGCCTCAACATCTTCGCTATATGTGACTTTACCGCTGGAGTAAACTGTTGTTTCTACAGTCTTGTTGGTCTTCTTTGGAAGTCTTAGTGTAAGGCTCTCATTTTCACCTATGAGGCTCCTATTTTTGACTAATCTATCCTCTGTTAGATTTATTCTGGTTGTATTTGGTACTTTTGACAGGTTTTTGAACCAGTTAGCTTCAATGAAAGATGAACACTTGCTCTCACCTATTTTCAAGTTAAAGTTGGGCTTGCTAATTTGTTTTTTAGGGATACTGATTTTCTCATCTTCCGGACTGATATTCTTAGAGAACACCACCTCACCTCTATTATTTTGGATGCTGACGTTTTGGATCTTATTCTGGTTTCTTGATTCGTTTAATGCGATAATGACGCTTTCATTTGTGCTGCTAATACTTACATTTTGTACTATCTGGTATAAGGCCGCAGCATCCTCACAAGTTTGGTTCGCTGTTTTCTCCTGACTTTGCTCACTGCTGTTCTTGGCTAGTTTCGGAGTTTCGGTCTTGTTCTCTTCATTATCAATATCCCCAGGATTTCCAAATCCTCCTGTTCCTCCTGATCCTTCTGATGTATCCGACGTATCCGATTCATCCTCTTCATTTGATCTGCTTGACTTATCAGTACTCTGATCTCCGGTATGAGATGATACTGTGGTTGTATTACCCGAGAATGAGAATTCGCCTTCTACTGAACCATTTCTAATCTCTTTTTCTTCCCCATCTACACTTAGAGTTCTGCTGCTCTTTGATGGGGGCAGCCCATTAAGGTTAAGCTTAACAGTGGTAGAAGATTGATTGTTAATGCTGATGGATGCATTAAAAGGAGATGAGCTATTTGGCTGAAACTCCTCTAACCCCATTTCTACGCTTTTCCCTGACTCAGTAGAAATTGATAGGTTTGTCGTACCAAAATTAACTTTTTTGTCAAATAATGTGATATTTTCAAATGTGAGGTTGTTCTGTATTTCTATAGTCGAATTAACTTCCGCCAATTCAAAGGATACATTTTCTGATACATCAATCCCAGATGCCCCCTGAATCAACACGGCAAGAAATAGAACTAAAACCAGATATCTTGCCTTCCGAAAATGCATGTTTACCTAGTTTTTTAATTTACAATAAAATACTAATGATTTGTGAAGTATGTTAACCTGGTAATCGCTACATTGATTCTCGTTCCTATGGCAACTTCTCAACTGGACATAACCAGTCAGGGTCTCGATTTCTCTGACGTTAAAGATCCGGAACTGAAGGGCTTTGAGTTCCCAAGTCAGAACCTCTCTGTCAATTCAACCCAACGTAATGACATCCTGAATATCACTGGAGGAAATACAGTACAGATACAAGACAATGTTGGCACAGACACAAACGCATCTACAGAATGTTCCGATGGTAGATATTTGGCCGGCAACGGAAGTTGTCTAGACGACAGCTTTGAAGCAGATACCGTGAATCCTAACCAAACTATATCTGTGGATAATGATACAGGACCCAATACAAATACGCTAACTCTATCTGGAGGTAACGAGGTTGTGTTGGAGGACGATAACGGAACAGTAATAAAAAAATGGGAACTAGGTACTGATTACCTGGTTAATGATACCGGTGTTTTGAGATTGGAGCAGTCTAGATTGAATAATACCATAGACAATAGAGACGACTTCGAAGCCGATACCGTAATAGAAGATAATCAGAACTTGTCAGTAAACGGTAGAAACATAACTTTGGTGGATGGTGGCTCGGTAAAAGCTCCTTATGCAGCAAATGCTGGTTCACTGGATGGTGTTGAGCTTCAAGACATAAACTGGAGTGATCTTGAACTTTCAAGATCTCAAGTGACACCTGAGGATATTAGTCTCAGTTCGCTGACTACAGACTCAAGTTTAAGCGGATCGATCTATGATGGAACATCCGCAGTGAAGCTTGCGGTGGACTGGCAAAACGCTTCCAGCCTTGACTCGGAAGGAAATATCCAAGAGAACAGCATAGCAAGCCAAGAGATTGACAACGATGCAGACATAGATGTTGGTACATTGGATGTGTCAGGGGGTAGCTCAGGTGACGGAACCAACTCTGGTCTTACAGTGGACTCCGCTGGAAATTTATACATAAGCGGTGATTTAAATCTGCCTGGCGAAGTGAATACAGTAAACTCTAGGAAATATAACGGAAGCCTCATACCCGATAGAGATTCTAATCTAGATATAGGTAATGAAACAAGGAGTTGGAGAAGATTATATCTATCTGATCAGATAGTAATCGGTGCAGTTCAGTTGACTGAGCAGAATCTCAAGGTTTTGGAAGATGGAGAAATAAATGATTCGGAGGTGTCGAATTCGATTTCCATCGATGCTGATGGGAATGTAGATTTAGGTTCGCTAGAGCAAGGCTCGGCATCTACAGATCAAGTGCTAAAGTGGGATGGCTCAGAATGGATTCCTGCAGTAGACAGAAATGGAACAGATAACCAAGAGCTGGCCGTAAACAAAAGTAATATTAACGATGAGATCTCTCTTTCTAATGGAGGAAGTGTCACGATAGAGGATGATTTTGAACCTGACACAGTGGTTCCGGACACTAACGCTTCGTCTGCTTGCGGTGATAATCAGGTTCTAACGGGTTCTGGATGTGTATCCAACTACAACCTAACTGATGATGGCGATACCAACAGTTCCAATGAGATTCAAGGTATTTCTGCCTCAGGAGACACAATCAGTATATATCAGACGACCGGAGAGAGTACTACTGTCGATTCTGCAAAAATTAATGATGATATAAATGACACTGTACAAAGTTCAGAGCTGGAAGGAGTCTTTGCCCAGGAAGGTTTGCTAAAAAGATCAGGTGCGGGCAGCTATACTGTAGTCCCTGACGACACAGAAAACTGGAGTAACGCCTACTCGCAAAGAGGTAGTGAAATCGACGGAAGACTCTTAAACTGGAATGGCAGTGCATTGGAAGTTCGGACAGGCACATTTGTTTCAGCTGATGAGACGGGAAACCTAACTGTTAGGATAGGCAACGGAATCAAGAATAATGGAACAGGATTTATGACCGTGGACGAATCAGACATCGCTATTACTAAGTTGGCTGATGCCGGCGGCCTGGCGAACAAGAGTGCATCAGAGGTAGTTGCCAGCGACCTCTCAGATATAACTTCTAGCGACTTAGCCGATAAAGAGTGGTCTGATGCATCGGACCTAGATGTAGCTGGAAATGTTTCAGATCTTGGGGAGCTCACAACGAGTGACCTGCAGGAGGGATCAAAACTCTATTTCACATCTACTAGAGCACAAAACGCTGTTTCAAAGGAGAACGTAAGTCTCGGTAATGTGGAAAATATCGCTCTGTCAAATGCTGTTTGGAGTGACCTAGGGATAAACCAACAAGATATAGATGCCTCTGATGTAGGTACCGGTTCTGGGATAGGATCAGGCAGTAGCGGCAAAATCATACTTAATGCAGATGATTTGGATACCTCAGGAAATATCAAAGACTTCAGCGCGGCAGACAATCTAGATGCTGATGGTTCCTATACAGGATCCATAAACGATTCAATTACAGATAATCTTGGACCAATAGATACTGAGTCAGAGTTTGAAAACAGGCTGTTCAGTGTTCTAACCCCTTCTGAGAATACTAACCAAACGATTTCAGTAGTCAACAACTCGGCCCCTAACGCCAATACGATAAGCCTCTCAGGCGGCAATAGCGTACTGGTGGAAGATGATAACGGCACAGTAATCAAAAAGTGGGAAATAGGCAACAACTACTTAGAAAACAATTCAGGAGTCCTAAATGTTGATCCGGTTGCATTGAATAGTACGATAGACGACAGAGATGACTTTGAAGCAGATACCACAATTCCAGATACCAATGCATCGTCGGCCTGTAGATCGGATGAAGTCTTAAAAGGCGACGGGAACTGCGTAACGCGTTATGGTTCCGGTGATGACGGCGATTCAGATGATACTAACGAGATACAGGATCCGACTCTCTCCACTTCAGGTGACCAGATAAACGTAAGTCTGAACAGAGGTGGCAGCTGGAGCGCTGCTTCGATCACTGATAACACCGATGATTCGATCAGTGACAACCTTGGACCGATAGACACTGAGTCAGAGTTCGAGACTGAGTTGTTTGAAGTTATAACCCCATCAGAAAGCAAGGATACCAATGCATCTACTGAGTGCGGCAATGGAGAGGTTTTGACAGGATCTGGATGTGAACCAAGGTACTCAAGTGGGGACGATGGGGATAGATCAAGCTCCAACGAGTACCAAGGAATAGACGAGGTTCTATCAAACGATTCGACAGCTCAAAAAGAACTCGATATGTCCTCCGGTAAACTGGTGGTGCCTACGGGCGATGTATACTGAGAAAGTCTTAATAGCAATATTTCTTATTTTGGTGGCGCCTAGTGTTTCAATGGCGTTTGAAGGTGGCGATGGTAGTTCGACTGACCCTTATGAAATAACTACGTGTCAACAGTTGCAGGATATTAGAGATAATGTTTCTGCAAACTACGAGCTTGTTGCTGACATAGATTGCTCCTCTACCAGGACTTGGAACTCAGGACATGGTTTTGACCCGATACAACCAATCGGAAGGAGGTACATTGATAGTGAAGGAGTAAGTGTCGTATCTTTTGGAGGTCCCAAGTTCAATGGTTCATTGGATGGAAAGGGGCATACAATAGAGGACATTTATATTGATAATACTACGGTGGATGGGGTCGGAGTTATCGGAGGTATGACTGCCCCAGGAGAAATCGTGAATTTAAATCTTGATAATGCGACAGTAAACGGTAGTTATTCTGTTGGTGGTGTTGTTGGACATGTTTATGGCGGCAAAACTTTAGAGAATTTATCTGTAAGTGGGTATATAGAAGGAAGGAAGAGAGTAGGGGGTGTCGTTGGGAGGAGTTCTGTTAGATTGAAACACATATCCTCAGACGTAAAACTCAATGTTAATTTAAGTAGAATAGGGGGAATTGCAGGTGTCAGTAGTGCTAATATCTCAAATAGTCATTCAACAGGTTCTATTTCGGGAAATAAAGCAGGAGGTATTGCTGGGGCTTTTTCTGGTTCCAGTTTAAAAAACAGTTCCTCAAATGTAGAAATAAATTCAACATTCAGGTCTGGAGGTTTAATAGGGCAGGCAGGCAACAATTTAAGTATAGAGAATAGCTATGCTACAGGAAATATAAACGGCAATCTAAGTGGACAAAATACCAATTTTGGAGGCATTATCGGTGTGGCATTTGGTCAGACTTTGGTAATTAACAATTCTTATTCTACCGGGGATGTGAGAGGCAATTTTTATACGGGCACCTATGATTTCCAAGATTCCAAGGGCTTTGGAGGTATTGTGGGTGAGTTTCCGGGATTTAGATCAGGTTCTGAGGCCTATAATTTGACTATCAGTAACTCGTATTCCGCAGGAAACGTAACAGGAAGAAAGTCTGGTGGTTTAATAGGTATAAACTCAGCGAATAACACAAGAGCAACTGATGCTTACTGGGATGTAGATTCTTCTGGTCAGACTTCCAGTCTTGGGACTTCAACAGGTTTGAACACAGATGAGATGCAGGGAAATAGCGCCAAAAATAACATGAACTTTGATTTCTCCAGAATTTGGGCGACTACTCACAGTTATCCTAAGCTTCAGTGGCAGAATCCTGGTGAGGGGACACCTTCTAAGCCTTTTAGGATTTATGATTGTTACGATCTTCAAGCCATTCAGAATAATTTATCGTATAATTACGAATTAATTAATGATATCGACTGTTCTGAGACATCAAAATGGAATAGTGGCAAGGGTTGGAGCCCGATAGGTTCTGCAGGGAGTCCTTTTGTGGGAAAACTAGACGGTAATGGGAGAACAGTGGAAGATATCTACATCAATAGGACTGGAGATGGCACTGGCTTATTTGGCTTAATTAGGTATGCAGGACATGTAAAGGATCTAGGACTTGTTGATGTAAATATTACTGGAGAGTACTATACAGGAGCATTAGCTGGAAGAAACAACGGTACTATTGTCAATTCTTACTCAACAGGAAGTATAGATGGTCAAGATAATGTTGGAGGTTTAGTGGGATATAATTTTGGGACAAAGGGTTCCTCAATAGATGAGGGTATAGCAAATAGTTATTCAAGGACTAATGTTTCCGGAAGAAACTACGTCGGTGGACTAAGCGGATATAACTGGGATGGGCACATTAATTCAAGCTGGAGTAACGGTGTGGTTGTCGGAAGTAATGACGTTGGTGGTCTAATAGGCTATAATAGAGAAGGTTCATTCGTAAAAGACAGCATTAGTTACAGTGAAGTCAACGGAACCGAATACGTTGGTGGCCTTGTAGGAACCAATATTGCAAATGATAATTGGGGTCCAAAAATAATTAATGGCAGTTCTTCAGGTTTTGTCAATGCTAGTCAGAATGTCGGAGGTCTAGTAGGATATAATCTTGGAAGGTTAGCCAACATATCCACTTCTCATAGTACTTCAAATATATCTTCAGCTACCGGAAAAGCTGGAGGGTTGGTTGGGCAGAACATTCGAGGGTCAATCTCAAAAAGCTATAGTGAAGGAACTGTTTCGAATTATAATCTGGGGGGTCCCGGCGGAGGCCTTGTTGGCCAACTCCGTAATGGATCAATCAAAAACTCGTATAGTTTAAGTGATGTTTCAGGGTACGATTTCTCTGGTGGATTAGTAGCACAGACATTCGGGGAGCGGTCAAACATTTCCGATAGCTTTAGTACAGGAAGTGTAAATGGGGGAGATACAGGAGGATTTGTTGAAAATGAGGTTTTTGGCAGCGTCAATATTAGTGATAGTTATTGGGATAATGAGTCTTCTGGGCAGTCTTCAAGCGCTGGGTCGGCAATTCCCTTGGAAACCTCTGAAATGCAAGGTCTAAACGCCTGTTCGGAAATGAATGGTTTAGATTTTAGGGATACTTGGAGGCCTCAGAGCGGCGACTATCCTGAGCTCGAGGCCTATACAGATCCTGATGGCTTAACTTGTTATCCTCGGTTGCTCTCGGCACCAAATAATATTGCTCCTAAAGGAGCTCTTTGGGTTCAGGGTAGTGATCTTCATTGGGGTAACGGAACATTTGAGTTGTGGCTGAAGGATGCGCCGTTAGTTAATTCTGATAGTTCAGGTCCTGATGGTGGTCTCTGGGTTCAAGATAGTGCCCTGCATTGGATTGATGAAAACGGTGATGAGAGGAAATATGAGGGTGCTCTAGTTCAAAGCAGCGTTTCTGGCACCGAGGGTGCTTTATGGGTTCAGAATGGTTACATCCATTACATAGACCAAAACAGTAATGAAAGAAAGACCACTAGCAATTAGAATCCTGAAAGAGTAATGAGAATAAGAAACTTAATCTGACCTACCTGACTATCACAAGAGAGTTCTCCGTCTCCAACATCTGACCTTGTCCGGTGTACCTTCTCTCCTCTTGGACTTCGAATTCCTCCGGCTTCAGGTGCTCGCCGGCGACGTCAAGGTGGCCGTCCTCAATCATCCATTCGTTCTTCTCAAGCGCATCCTCAATCTCTGTGACCTTGTCTCCGTATTCTGGACCTGCTTCCTCGTAGTTCAGCGAGATCTCTATAACCTTTTCCTCGGTCTCAGGTTCCTGGTCAAGCTGGGTCAGCTCCTGTATGTGCATAACCTGTTTAATTGGCTTCTGGAACCCTGATATGTCTCCGTAGACCTCGACCTGTGATAGCTCTTCGTTTAACGGCAGCTGGCTCTGTGTCTTGAATTTTCTGATGGCTGAGATCACTTCCATCGCCCGTTCTCCAGCTTCTTTGTCGGCACTAACGTTCTCCTGCTCAGGCCATTTACTCCTGTGTATTGACGTATTTTGATACATCTCATTCCATATCTCTTCGGTGGTATGTGAGAGCAGAGGTGCAAACATCTTGAGGAATTTTTTATGTACTTCCGCAAGGGTGTAACGTGCTGACTTATCATCTTTGTCGTCAAGACGCTGTTTCGCAATCTCAAGGTAGTCGCTGCAGAACATGTTGAAGAAACGGGTTCTAAGCCTATCTCTGGCCTGAGAGAATTCGTAGTTTTCAAATTTCTCTGTGACATACTCTCTTAGTTCATCTATTTCAGCGAGCATCCACCTATCAATCTCCTTGAGCTCTTCGTCATCCATTTCAAGGTCTTTGTGTGGTGTGAGGCTGTCGATAAGCTTTGAGGCGTTCCAGAGCTTTCGCATTAGCTTCTCTCCTTCAACTAAGTCTTTCTGCTTTAATGCTAGATCGTCTCCAACCTTACTTCTTGCTCCCCAGTACCGTGCGGCGTCGACAGGGAAGTCTTCAAGTACTTCCTCAGGTGTTGTAACGTTTCCACGTGACTTAGACATTTTCTCTCTGTTCTCGTCCAGTACAAATCCGTGTACCATCGTATCCTTGAAGGGAACTTCTCCTGTGTGTTCGACGCATTTCACGACTGTGTGGAACAGCCAGAAGGATATAATATCATGTGCTTGGTAGCGTGCATCTATCTGATAGAGCTCAGGTCTTCCAAGCTTGTACTCTTCTTTTTCAGGGTTCCAGCCCCAGTCTGCGTTTATCAGAGGTGTCAGACTGGATGTTGCCCATGTATCCAGCACATCTTCCTCTGGGTCAAACTCTTCGTTGCCACATTCTGGGCACTTCTCAACAGGAGGTTCGTCCTGAAGAGGATCTACAGGAAGGCTGGTCTTATCTGCGATTACCTCTTCTCTGCACTTGCTGCAGTACCAGACCGGTAAAGGTATTCCTGAATCTCTCTGCCTTGAAATACACCAGTCCCACTGAAGTCCTTCAATCCAGTGTTCATATCTAGTATACATCTTCTCCGGGAACCAGTCCATTTCCTGACCTGCCTCAAGATACTTCTCTTTACGGTCAAGGAGTTTGATGTACCACTGCTCTGTTACCAGGAACTCTATCGGCTCATCACATCTTTCATGCACCTGTACAGTATGTTCAATACTCCATCTGTCAAGCAGTAGACCTTCTTCGTCTAAGTCGTCAACGATGGCTTCACGTGCTTCCTCACGGTCTTTTCCTTCGTACTTTTCGGCAAGTTCCGTCATTTGACCGGATTCGTTCATGGCAATCCTGAGATCGAGGTCGTGAGCCTTGTACCATTCTATATCTGTCTGGTCTCCGAACGTACAGCACATTACAACCCCTGAACCAGTATCCATATCAACTCTCTCGTCTTCTATAATCGGGACTTCGTAGTCAAAGAGAGGGACCTCTGCCTTCTCACCTACAAGGTGTTCATTGCTTTCATCGTCAGGATGAACTATTACTGCGACACATGCTGGAAGAAGCTCTGGACGGGTCGTGGAGATAACAAGCGATCCGTTTCCGGTAGCTAGATCAAACTCTATATCGTTGAAGTGTGAATCCTCTTCCATGTCCTCTGTTTCAACCTGTGATATTGCTGTCTCACACTCAGGACACCAGATTGCAGGACCTTTTTCCCTGTACTCACGGTCTTGTTCATACAGGTCGATAAAGGATAACTGGGAAATTTCCTGTACTCTCGGCTCGATAGTCTTGTAAGTATTGCTCCAGTCCATTGAGAACGCGAACTTCTGCATTGCGTCTGTGAACTTGTCTTCGTATTCCTCGCAGACATCTCTACATTTTTCTTGGAACTCTCTCCTTGTGAAGTTTTGATGCCGGATATCGAGTTCTCGTTCAGTCAGGCGTTCAGATGCAATCCCGTTATCGTCGTATCCAAACGGATAGTATACGTCATAGCCCTGCATCCGCTTAAAACGAGCCATAAAATCCATTAAAGTGTTTCCATAGGTATGTCCAAAGTGTAAGTTGCCTGAAACCGTTGGAGGAGGCGTATCTATTGAAAATACTTCTTTGTCGTCATCCTCCTGGTATGCGTATGTATCGTTTTCAACCCATTTCTGGCTCCATTTTTGTTCGTAGTCTTCAGGTGTGTAGTCTCCTAGCATAATTTTTCCAACTCCTGTAAACCGGTTTTTGAAGAACTGTTAAATTGATTTTCTGGTTGCATAAAGTCGCCGCTGTCTAAGTTATCGGTTTCCATCAGAAACTCACCTTGAGCTGGATGTGTAGAGCTGTGGCTGAAAGAACTACTCAAGTCTTGAAGTCTCGAAGGATGGTACAAAGCATCCACCCGTCATTGCACACTTCATAGATACTAAAGATCCTGACAATTTTTTAATTCCTTTGAAAACGCGTGTAAGAATCTATATCAGTTTACCCAGCTAGAGGAATGTATGAGAGTTCTTGTTGTTGGTGACTGTCATGGCGTGAAGCCTAGTATAGATCAAGAAGCTGAGAAAGCGGATCTGATTCTTGCAACCGGTGACATATGCGGAGACCCGGCCGATGTCCGGGATGCAATGTTCGCCTCGAAGGAAAACGATCAAGACTGGTGGCGTATTCTGGGTGAACAAAAGGCAAAGGAGAAAATCGTTGAATCACTGGAGGAAGGTAGAGAAGTTCTTGAATATCTTGATTCATTTGGTAAACCGGTTTTTCTTGTTCCGGGTAACTGGGACTGGACAGGAGAAGATTCATGGGAATACCTCTCTGAAAACAGATTTCAAGAAATTGTTGATGAGTTCAGTAATGTAAGGAATATTGACAGAGAGATAGTAAGTTACAATGGTCTCTCATTTGTCGGTTACGGCCCGTGTTCAGCCCCGGAGATACCACAGTACGAGGATGATAAGCCAGATTCAGACAAAGACCTAGAGGAAATTAAGCAGGAATACGCCAACACAAAGGAAACACTACAAGAGCTGTTTAGGGAGGCGAAGAATCCTATACTGTTTCTCTCACATAACGTCCCTTACGACACATCTCTTGACAGGATTGAAAACCCGGGTTCTCCGGTTGACGGCCGGCACTATGGGTCTTTAATTGTTAGAGAGTTGTTGGAGGATTTTGAACCTGTACTTTCCTTGGCTGGGCATATACACGAAGGCTACGGAAAAGAAAACGTTTCAAAAACCTTGGCTGTGAATGCAGGTCTTAAATCATATGTGATGGTGGAGCTTGGAGATGGCAAAATCGAAAATATAGAATTTAGCCCTGAGTTAGATGACTAGAAAGCATCCAGTTTTCTGTTACCGGGATAGTCCATACCATCGTCTGCAAAAACTACTCCAGGCTCAATCTGTTCTTCCAGCCAGTTTTTCTGTGCCTCAAGATCGGATTCAAGAAACCTGAATCCAAAGTGAGTCACAACTACCTTTGAGACATCAAGCTTCTCCGTAATCTCAGGTATGTCATCCAGAGAGGTGTGGCTTCTCGTACCTTCATTCTTTGGTCTGGAGCAGTAAACTACGAGGGTATCGCATCCCTCATAGAACCCCACAAGCTCGTCGCTGTACTCGGTGTCAGTCCAGAACCCAAATTCTTTATCGCCGTCATCTACTGTAAAACCTACTGTCTTGGGGTCACTGTGAAACATCTCCTGCGTCCTAATTTTAAGATCCTTAAACTCCACCTCTGAGTCTTCACCCAGTTTCTTTACTTTTCCGCACAGGTTCTGGTGATAATCGGAGACACGTTTCTCTATATCGCCGAATCCGGAGAGAACTGATTCGCTCGCCATCAAGAAACCTGCATGGTTGTATGCCTCGACCATCATCTCCGACAATGCCTCCGCATCGTTTGAATGGTCTACGTGACCGTGAGAAACCAGAACAGCTTCAGTATCCTCTGCGACCTCCTGCTGGTGTGCCTGTACAAGTGCTCCAGGTCCTGGATCAATGTGTATCTGTGTTTCATCTGATTCCAGTATTATGCCGCCGGATTTCCGTTTCTGCTGCCCCATGGCATAACGGCCGCCGCAGGTTCCTAGAAATTTCAGTTTCATAAACAAATTATTCGAATGAAGCCTTCAAAAGTCATACACGTCAGCTTCCTGTGCGAACAAATCTAAATTGGTGTTACAAACCTCTGCGCACCCAAACATTTATACGTTACTGTGAGTAAGTAACAAATATGATCCCTGATCCGAAAGATGTGTATAATGACATTGCTTGTCAAAAACTAGAGAATCTCCAACTTGAAACAGAGACTGATCAAATAGAGCTTAGATCAGTAAATGTTTCAATAGAGTGATCACGTTATGGGCTTTGAAGATGGTGTAAGGAAAGGGTTTGGCACAAATACGAACATCGCCCTCGAGGAAGATCCGCAGTCCTTGATCGATCTATACTCTGAAGCTGTACAGGAGAATTATGAGTCTTACTCTGACTTCATTCGAGAAATAGAGAATAAGTCTCAAGAAGTCACTGGTTTAGAAAATAACTGCTCGATAGAAAATGATGTGTATGGACAGGCATTCGTCAAACTCTCAAGAATGTACTTGGGAGAGGATATGGATATAGAAGATACATACAAAGCCAAAGTGAAATCTACTGTATCAAACATTCTTTCAGACCCAGAATTTGATTCCAAGAGAGCTGCAGAGGTTGGACTCGAGATAGATCGTAGATACAATATGGAAGGAGAGGCATATCTCGATGGTGACGAGCTGACAGAGAATGAAGATGGAGCAATAATACTCTGACAGGGTTATTTTATTCTATTCCCTATACTCATTTCTCCATCTACACTCAACAGACTGACTGTATCCCCATCCATTGATTCCGCGGCCAGCATCATACACTCTGATTTCTCTCCCCGCAGTTCGGTTGGCTCAAGATTTGCAAGTACAACCACATTTTTTCCTTCCAGCTCTTTCGGTTCGTAGAAGTTCTTGAGTCCGGCACAGGTCTGCAGTGTGGCTTCACCTACATCTACCTGTACTTTGTAGAGCTTGTCTGCGTTTGGATGTTCTTCCACTTTCTGGACTTTCCCGGTCCTGATATCCATTTTTTGGAAGTCCTCAAAGCTGACAG
>ERZ1034573.337-NODE-337-length-13889-cov-9.262036_pt1 | contig 13889 bp, 12 predicted proteins | sample MGYA00520641_ERZ1034573 | MGnify/ENA primary metagenome ERZ1034573 (study PRJEB33760, sample SAMEA4777724) | hypersaline lake metagenome | biome: hypersaline environment; feature: brines | place: Spain | collected 2014-08 | depth 0 m ...
TAAATCGGCTTGATGTGGTACTGGGATAGGACGGCGTTTGAAGTTAACATAGGTTATACAAACAACGATGTCTACTGCGGGTCAGATTCTTTATTAAGAGAGTCGGGGAGAGAAGAAGACTACACGTAAGGGGTCGTCGGCAGCGTCAGATGTGTATAAAGAGACAGCAACTGGCTGGGGAAGACCGTATACGCGGGCGGAATGATGCTCCGTGTGGCCGCAAATGCGGTGGAAGCCACGGCGGAACGCGTCTCGCAGGTCGCCGCAGCGTCGAAGACCGCCTTCGAGCGCGAGCTCGATCCGAACATCGAGGAGGCGCGCGTCCTTGCGGAGTACCCCGACCGTGACGACGCGCCGCAGGACTGAAACGAGACGCAGCCTCCGAGGGCCCGGCGCCGCTTCAAGGCCCCACATTGGCAAGCGCACTGATCAGGTCGCTCTTCGTGAGCACAGAGTACTCGTCGCCGTGGTCCACCAGGACCGCCCCGGCATCCTGCTCGAGGTAGGCCGACAGGTGCTCCAGATGGAGGGAGGCGGGCACGACGGGGAAAGGCGTGCCCATGATGTGACGCACTGGGGCCTCGCGCGACTCTGGGCTCTCGATTAAGTGGTTCAGGATTCGAGTTTCCGTTACACTTCCCACCACCTCCCCGTCATCGTCGAGAACGGGCATTTGGGAGATGCCCTCCGCCGTCATGGTCTCAATCACGTCCCCGAGCGCGTCCTCAGGGCGCGCATCGATCACATTTGTCGTCGTCCGTCGCTGCAGGACCTCGTCGGCTGTGACGTCCGGCTTCTTCTCCAAGAAGCCGTGATTCTGCATCCAGTCGTCGTTGTACGTTTTAGAGAGGTAGCGGAAGCCCGAGTCTGGGAGTAGGACCACCACGACATCGTCTGGCGAGAGGGACTCCCGGTGCTCGTTCATCCACTGTAGGGCCCCGGCCATAGCCATCCCGCAGGACTGCCCAATGAACAGGCCCTCCTCCTGCGCCAGCCGTCGCGTCATCTGCATCGCCGGCTTGTCCTCCACCTCCACAAAATCGTCCACGATGTCGAAGTCCATGTTTTCGGGGAGAATGTCCTCGCCCACGCCTTCGGTGAAGTAGGGGTAGATCTCGTCCTCGTCGAAGACGCCCTCGTGGAAGTACTTGTGGAAGACCGATCCGCAGGGGTCCACCCCGATGATCTGCACGTCCTCGTCCTGCTCCTTCAGGTAGCGCGCGGTCCCGCTGACGGTGCCGCCGGTGCCGGCCCCCGCCACGAAGTGCGTAATTTGCCCCTCCGTCTGGGTCCACAGCTCCGGCCCCGTGGTGTCGTAGTGCGCCTGTGCGTTGGAAGGGTTGTCGTACTGGTTGAGGTAGATGGAATTTGGGATCTCCTCCGACAGGCGGCGGGCCACCGAGTAGTAACTGCGCGGGTCGTCCGGCTCCACGTTCGTGGGGCACACCAGCACCTCCGCCCCCAGGCCGCGCAGCACATCTACCTTTTCCTGGCTCTGCTTGTCCGTCGTGGTAAAAATGCAGCGGTAGCCCTTGGCAATGGCCGTGATGGCCAGCCCCGCACCGGTATTGCCACTGGTGCCCTCAATGATTGTCCCGCCGGGCGCAATCGCTCCACGCTCCTCTGCGTCCTCGATCAGGCGCCGCCCAATCCGGTCTTTCACAGACCCGCCCGGATTGAAAAACTCCACCTTGCCCAAAACCGTGCAGGGAAGATCGGTGCCGATGTTGTTGATCCGAACCAGCGGGGTGTTTCCGATCGTGCCGAGAACGCTGTCGTGCCACATGGGACAAAGAGGATCAGGGGAAAGAACCTGCGAATAGGGCCTGCCGGTGTCGGGCGAGCGGCAAAAGACTCGTTTTGGGATTCTTCCGACGATAAGTCGCATGTTTCTAACGTCGACCGGGGTGAAGAGTTGTCTGCTCCGCTGTCGGCCCACGCCTGTACAGAAGGAATACAACAAAAAAAGCGCTTCCACGCAACCGAAAGCGGCCGTACGACGGGCGGGTTGGCGTGGGGGGCTACTTCCGAGCGGCCCAGAGGACCCCGAGAGCGACGATCGCAAAGGCTGCGTGAGGCAGCCAGGCGGTGACGACCGGGGTAAGAGTGCCGGCGTACCCCAGCGGCTCGGCCAGCTTTTGCACCGAGAGGTACACGAACGCAATGCCGAGGCCGATTGCAAACCGTACGGCCTGCCCGCCGCGGCGCCGGACGGCGGCGATGGGAACCCCGATCAGGAGCAGAATCAGATTCGCAAACGGATAGGCAAACTTGTTGTAGTACGCCACGAGGGACCGTGTGAGGTCTCCGACCCCGGAGCGGCGCAAGGCGTCCAGGTACTCAGCAGCAGCGGGGATGGTCATGGCCGCCACATCATTCTTGGAGCGCGCCAAGTCGCGGGGGTAGACCTGGAGGGTCGTGTCGAGGGCCGAGAGGGTCTTTTTGACCTGGCGGTCCCCTGCCGTGAAGGTGCGCCGCGTTACGTCTTTGAGTCGCCAGGCGTCCGTCGAGTCGACCCATTGCATGCGGCCGGCGTCGAGGCGGCGAGCCAGGCGCGAGGGGCCGCCAAACTGCTGCAGCGACACGTTCCGGCCCTGCTTGCGGTCAACATTGTAGTAGCCGACGGTCAAGATGCTGCCGGGGCCATTCCGGCGATGAATCTCAGTGGTGCTGACGCTGCGTGCGCTTGAATGTAGATACTCCCTCTCGTACTGCACCACCACCTCGTTCGTACGCGGCACCACCCAGCCATTGAAGCCAAACAGGACCCCTGTAACCAGCAGCCCCACGCCCGCGTAGGGCCGTAGGAGCTGGTACAGCGACACCCCGGAGGTCTGAAGCGCAATCAACTGCAGCTCCTGGGCAAGCGTGCCCGTAAGGTAGAGACAGGAGAGGAACAGGGCGAGCGGAGAGGTAAGGCGAACGATCTCCGGAATGTAGTTGGGATAGAAGACCGTAAAGATCTCCCAGGCCGTCGCGCCGCCGTCCAAAAAATCGTCGCTGTACTCCACCCAGTGCAGCACGATGAAAAACACAATCAGCGCCCCTACAAAGAGCACAAAGCCCTTTAACAGACGTGCCGTGATGTGCCATTCGAAGGTTCGCATGGCGCTGTGTGGACGTGGAGGGCGTCAGGGGCGCGGGAACTCACGGACACGGTCCGTGCCCTTGCGAACACCCCACAAAAATGAGCCGTCCCATTAGACCTTTTCGTTGCCAGCCGCTTATTTGAAAACCGGATTCCCCACTCATCCAATTCGTCCCAACCCATGAAGCTTCACGAATACCAAGCGAAAGGCCTGTTCCGAGACCACGGCGTGCCCGTGCCGCGCGGCATCGTAGCCGAAACGGTTGAGGAAGCAGTCGAGGCCGCACGCCGTCTCCAAGACGAAGAAGACGCCTCCTTGTTCATTGTGAAGGCACAGATTCATGCAGGCGGGCGTGGCAAGGGGGGAGGCGTGAAGCTGGCGCACAGTCCGGAGGAGGTCCGTGAGCACGCCGACGCCATCCTCGGGATGCACCTGGTCACGCATCAGACGGGAGACGAGGGGCAGCTCGTCCGAAAAATCTTGGTGGCCACGGGTGTCGACATTGAGCAGGAGTACTATCTGGGTGTCACGCTCGACCGGGAGAAGAGCATGAACGCCATCATGGTCTCTACCGAGGGCGGGGTAGACATTGAAACCGTGGCGGAAGAGTCGCCCGAAAAGATTCAGAAGGTGTGGGTCGATCCGTCCATCGGGCTTCAGCCTTTTCATGCGCGGCAGCTCGCGTTTGCGATGGGTCTAGAGGGAGATGCGTTCAAGCAGGCGACCTCGCTGGTCCGAGGTCTCTATACCGCGTTCGAAGAGACGGACAGTACGCTCGCCGAGGTGAACCCGCTGGTGCGAACGCCGTCTGGTCACCTTGCGGCTGTGGATGCCAAGGTGAACCTCGATGACAACGCCCTTTTCCGTCACCCGGACCTTGCGGAGATGCGCGACCTCCACGAAGAGGACCCGGTGGAGGTGGAGGCGGGCAGGCACGGACTTAGCTACATCAAGCTCGATGGCAACGTGGGCTGCATGGTCAACGGTGCCGGGCTGGCTATGGCGACGATGGACATGATTAAGCTGGCCGGGGGAGAGCCGGCAAACTTCCTGGATGTGGGGGGCTCGGCCAGCGCCGAGACGGTGGAGGCGGGCTTCCGCATCATCCTCGAAGACCCGAATGTGGACGCCATCCTCGTGAACATTTTCGGGGGCATTGTGCGGTGCGACCGTGTGGCGGAAGGCGTCCTGGAGGCGGCCCGCAGTATCGACATTGAGGTGCCGCTCATTGTGCGGCTGCAGGGCACAAATGCAGAGGAGGGCAAACAGCTGCTCGACGACAGCGGACTCGCGCTCCGCTCGGCGGTGCTGCTGAAGGAGGCCGCCGACGAGGTGACGAAGGCACTACAGGCAGAAGCGTAGCTCTTCGCCCGGCCCTTTCCTTTCCTCCCTTCAGTCTCAATGGACCGCGTGCAGGAGAAAATACCGATCGACGACCTGTATGCCGAGACGGAAGCAGCCCCGCTGGACTTCCCGAAGTACACCACGCAACTTCTCAATCTGGCAAACCAGAATGCTCAAGGCACGCGTCCACGGGTGGTCGGACAGGTCTCCGAGCTCGTTGGGGAGAGTGGGGCTCAGTCTTTCGAGGAGTAGAAAGAGTGGTATCTGGAGCGCTATCCCGATGCCATTGAAGAAGGGAATAGCAAGGTAAAACAGCACGTTGCGAATCTCCGGGATGCGATCGAAAAGATCGACGAGGAGATGATTCGAGACTGGGTCGAAGACCTCATTCTCGTCAAGACAGCGGAGGGGCTTCTCATTCAGTGGACCATCCTTCAACATCTAGCCGAGAATTTTGCGCACACGGTTGAGCATGCATCTCCGGAGGAAGAATCCAGAGGCATCGATGGCCACGTGGGGACGGTTCCCGTGTCGGTAAAGCCGGTAAGTTACAAAGCGAAACCCTCTACGAAACACGAGGAGATTGACGCAGCGATGGTGTACTACAAGACGACCGACAAATATCTCACGGTGCAGTACACTCCGGAAGACTTCGGTGAATAGGCTGATTAGTGCTCGCCTGCGAAGAGGTTCTTCTGGATCAAGTGCGGCTCATACGTGAAATGGAACGAACGACCGCTTGACTGCACGGACTTGAGATCGTAGAGCTTTAGATCGCGCTCCTGAGCGGAAATCACTCCAACTCCGTAATAGTCATTCTCGTGCTTGATGGACTTTCCATTTCCCCGCCGCTCTTCCAGGAAACGCTGGTGACTTTCCAGGCGCTCGGCGTTGCGTTCCGAGGACAAGGCAGGAGCGTCTTCGAGCCGTTCCTCGAAGACTGGATAGAAAGCCTCCTCAATCTCATATCCGATGGAGTTTCGGCGCGTCATCGCTGCGGCCAGGGAGGTCGTCCCCGTTCCCCAGAAAGGATCGAGCACCGTATCGCCGTAGACGGAGTACATCTCGATTAGGCGTAGTGGCAATTCAAGGGGGAAGGCCCCTGATCGCGTTCGCAGCTCTTGGTGCTCGGGATCGATGCCCTGCCGGGCTCCCTTCAGGTCCGTCCATACATCCGAGAACCATCGATTCCGTTCTTCCCAGAAGTATGCACTTTCTCGACGGGCGTCGGTCTCATCCCCGCTCGTAGTCCGGGTTCCCCCTTTGCGAAATACCAGGATGTGTTCGTGCTCCAGGGTGACGTACGCATTCAACCCGAGCATTCCCGATCCCATAAACTTGGCGGCCGAGTTCGTGGGCTTCCGCCACAGAATCCCCGGAAGTTGAGTAAGCCCCAGATCCAGAAGATCGTGTGTGATGCGCACGTGATTTGGGAAAAGCTGGAAGTCGCCCCCGATTTTTCGGGTTGCGTCCCCGACGTTGACGCACGCGATTCCCCCCGCCTGAAGAACGCGAGCGCACTCCTGCCACACTTCGCGCAACTGCTGGTGCATGCGATCGAATGCCTCCTGCCCGTCGCCGCTGTCGAGAGCGTCCCCAATCACAGGATCGTGCCGGCGAAACTGGTCATCCCACATCTCGATCATCGGATAGGGTGGAGAGGTGACGATCAACTGCACGGATTCGTCGGGGACCTCGTCCATCGATGAGGCATCCTTGAGGTGCACACTCGTTGTTGTATCCATGGAGAAGGGGGAAATGGTTTGTGCAAGGAAGAAAGAAGTTAAGCAAGACTTCCGGACGGTGTCCGACGAAGCAGAGGAGCACTGTGCCCATCCATGACGGCGAGCACAACTGCGGTGCCGTCTTCAAGGTCATCAACGTCAGTGGTTGGACAGAAATCCATTCCGTTTTGCCAGTTGTGCAGCGCACGGGAAGCTGCCTCTCTCGCGTCGTTCGCCTCAACGCGCATCGAAATGCCCGTATCTTTTTTCTCGTCGGTCCAGGGAGGCGAAGATTCTTCGGGTGAGTCAGGGATGTATTCTGAAGGCATACTCAAGAGGGATTAGAAACAGGTGCCGCTCCAGGGACGAGTTCGAGAACAGAACGGGGGTGTGAATGGTGGCCCGTGGCAACCGACCGTGAGTCATCGAAGGCCTCGGCCGCTCCCCACTACGCTTCCTGCAGTCTGTTGCAGGCGGTTCCCAAAGCCGCCCAGCGGCCCTTCCCCGGTGTTTGGGATGTTGAGGCGTAGTAGTTGCGACAGCTGGCCGCTTTTAACCTGCAGGTTGAAGCTGTAGGACTGCCGCACGCCAAAGGGCACCCAACTGAACGACATCACCCAGCATCCCAGATCACGACGGATGTTGACGCTTGTAGTAGCGACCTGGTTGCGGATCAGGTCGTAGCCCGTCCGTCCGTCCACGGACCATTTGGGGGTTACGTCCAAGCCAACCTGGGCGTTTACCGTCGCCTGCTGAGAGGTGACCGTCTTGCGCGGCCTACGCACGTTGTAGCTGAAGTCGAAGCTCAAGGACCAGGGAATGCGGGCCTCCAGGTAGCCGGGGGCGCCCGGCAGTGCTCGCCCTTCCGGCGCTGAGGCGCGTTGCTCTCTGCGGGGCTGCCCTCTGCGGGACTGTCCGGTGCGAGACTGCGCCGGGCGGTTCTGGGGGCGGCCTGGGGTGCGTACGCCGGCGCTCCCACCGCCGCCCTGGAACGAGCCACTCACATTGAGTCGAAACTGCGTCAGGCGCGCAGGCGTGAGCGGGCTCTCGGCTGCCATGTACCGATCGACCACCTGGTAGGTGCGGTTCGCCCCCGTTCCCGTGCCCTGGAGGGCATAGGGAGAGAACGTCATGCTGGAGCGGATGCTAAAGTCCCGAACGCTCGTCCGGGCGCGCAGCCGAATGTCGCTGAGGTTCAGCGAGTCGGCCGTAAAGTTGTAGGAACTGCTCAGGTCTACATCCAGCAGCTTCAGCGTCTCCTCCGTCCGGCGGCCCGTTGTATCGACGGACACGTACTTCGTCTCAAACTCATTGTCCAGCCCAAAGCTCAGGGTTCGTTGCTCCGTACTGCCGCGGACTTGCCGCCCGCCCAGGATGTCGTACCGAAGGGGCGCTCCGGTCGAGGGGTCCAGCACAGGGGTTCCGTCCCGGTAGCGGAGCGTGCGCGTACGGCCCCAAAGGGGAGCGTTGAAATTGGGGCGGTAATTGAAGGAGAGCGATGGAGTGAGGCGATGGCGCACGCCCTGCAGCGGCCCCAGGCGGAGCGGGAAGAGGCCGTACAGCTCGCCGCTTGCAGACAGGCCCGTGGAAAACGACCGACGGGCGTAGAAGCCGCGTACGCTCCGCTCCACCGTATTGGCAGAGACATTCAGGGTGTCGCGGTCCACCGAATCGGGCGCCACGTCCACCACCTTCCGCGTTGTGCTAATCCGCCAGTCCGAGGTGTAGTTGATATTGGGACTGAGGCTGAGGTTGTACCGGTTTACGCGGAAGGAGGCCCGGACGGGAATCTGATGGGTGGCCTGAAAATCGAACGGCTCGTCGTTGCCCGTGGCGAGCTGGTACTGGTCCCGATCCACGAGCGCCTCGTACCAGGCGATGTCGGCCCGGTCGAGGCGCTCGGCCAGCGCAGTATCGCCTCGGGCGCGCAGCGCCTCCGGATCCCGTGGACGAAAGGTATAGTCGTTGGTCGCAGACAAGGTGTAGGAGGTCGTAATCTTTTCGTACCAGCGATCCTCCCCCACGGCCTGTTCCACGGAAAACGGCTTGAACGAGCGCTGTGAAAAGTTGAGGGACGGCAGCGTCATGGACACCTGCCCGCTTTGTAGCTGCTGTCGCTGGTTGGCGCTGAGGCTGAGGCTCTTTCCGCCGCGGGGCCAGTCCTTGCTGTAGCGCAGATCCGAGGAGATTTCTTGGCTTACCGCGTCGTTGTAGGTAGTGCTGTTGCGGCGGGCAAAGTCGGTGGAGGTGGCCAGGTTGACGTTGCCGCGAATGGTGGCGGTGGGAGAGAGGTCCTGACTGTGCGACCACCGCAGCTGGCCCTCATGCCGGTTCGAGAAGCCGGGGTCGGTCTCCTCGCCAATCTGCGTGCGGCGGTACGTCAGGCCCAGCCGCCCGTTGTAGGCGTACCGCTTGCGGTAGCGAAAAATGGGATTGATCTCGTAACTGCCCTGCGACCACACGCTGGCCCGCAGCTGAAGGTCGGTATATGCGTTGAGGGCGAAGTACCAGCCCAGGTCCCGCAAGAAGAGCCCCTTGCGCCGGTCCTGGCCGTAGCTGGGCGCCAGCGGGCCGCTGCGGCGTCCCTGTACGTTGGGCAAAAACCCGAACGGGAGCCAGAGAGGCGTGGGGACATTGAACAGGAAGAGCTGAATGGGGCCGGTGTAGACCCACTTGCCGTCCACCTTCATCTCGCTGGACCGCAGGGAGTACGAAGGCGTCTCGTCCGGAGGACAGTCGCACGTGGTGTACGCGCCGCCCTCCACGAACAGGGTGCTGTCCTCGTATACCTTGACCGCGCGCCCTTCCACAAAGCCCTGCCGCTGCTGAGTCCGCGCCGCAACGACACGCCCCCGCTCCGTTCCGAGATTGTACGACAAGACCGACCCGCTGAACGACTGGCCGTCGCGCTGAAACTGCGGGCGGCCCCGTGCAGCGGTGTCCGAGGGGGCGCCCGTCGCGCGGAGCACGCTCGTTGCGAAGTTCATCTCCAGAGTGCCCGCCTTTAGGGTCGCGCCCTGGTACGACATGGTGGCCTCCCCGTGTAGGCGGCCCCGATCGGCAGAGTCCGGGGGCGTGGTGATGACCAGCGAGTCCGACGCCGTAAACTGCACGCCCGCCCCGGTGTTATCGCGCGGCGATCCAGGATCGCCGTGGCGCAGGGTATCGGGCCCGCCACGCGGGGGGGTTTGGGCGGCGGCAAGGCCAGGAACAAGCAGCCACAGCCCGAGGCGCAGCAGAAGCCAGTACGAGCGAGAGGAGCAAAGCACGAGAGGGCACACGGTGGGAGAGGGCGGGCGCGCCACGGAGCCGGGCACGGAGCCGCTCGGCAAGCGCTACGGGGTGCCGACCTGCGCCTGATCGCCCTCCAGGGCAAGCCGGGCGGCCCCCAGAAGACTTGCCTCGTTGCCCAGAGTCTCCTGGAGGATCTGCAGATCGTCGCGAAGGCCCGGGACCACAAAGCGTGGCAGGGCGTCGCAGGCCGGGGCGAGAAGATAGTCTCCGGCGGCAGAAACGCCGCCCCCAACCACAATGGTTCGGATGTCGAGCAGGTTCACGGCGGCCCCGAGCACACAGCCGAGCTTGTGGCCGGCCCACGCGAGCATCTCCCGGGCGAACGCGTCGCCTTCGGTAGCGGCCTGGTACAGCACCCGAGGCGAGAGCCGGCTTAGGTCGCCGTCCACCAGCGCGGGCACTACACTCTCGGGGAAGTTGATCAGGCGGTCGCGGGCGTGGTCCGTCAAAAACTCCTGCCCCAGGTAGGCTTCGATGGCCCCCCCGACACCCGATCGGGCATACGGCCCTTCATGATCGATCGTCATGTGGCCAATTTCTCCCGCCCCGCCCGTGCTGCCCCGGAAGATTTTATTTTGATAGATGATGCCGCCGCCCACGCCCGTGCCGAGGGTGACCATGATGAACGAATCGGGCGTCGTGCCTGCGCCGTAATACGCAGAGCCAAGCGCAGCCACATTGGCGTCGTTCTCAACGACCACCGGCAGCGTCGTATCCAGGCGCGCCTGGAGGTCGCCGCGCAGATTCACCGTGTCCCAGTCTGCAAAATTTGGGGGCTTAGACACCGTAGATCGGTCCCAGCCTACAGCGCCGGGCGCCCCAATGCCGATGCCCGCCACCGCGTCATCCGGAGCGGCGTCCAGCATCTCCGCGACGCAAGCAGCAATGCGCTGCAGCACATGCGCAGGGCCGCGGTCCGCTTCCGTGGGGCGCCGCGTCTGGGCCACGAGGCCGGCATCGCGGTCCACCAACGCGGCTTTCAGGTTCGTCCCGCCAAGATCGACACCGACGGCGTGGGGAGGCATGGACGGAGAGGGCGCTATCCGGAGAGAAAGAGCGACGAGAGGTGCCCGAGACGGGCGCTGCGACGGACTATTCGGGGTCAATCCGATAGATCGTTTCGTTGGGGCGTTTCATGCCGTACTGCTGGCGTGCGATGCGCTCCACGAGGCTGTCGGAGAGAGGCCGATCCAGCTGTGTTCGGAGGCGTTCAATCTCTTGCTGGAGTTCCACATTTTCGTGCTGGAGCGCCTCCAGTTCCTGGTGCCACCGGTACCGCTGCCAGAGGCTATGGCTGTCAAAGAAGGCGACCCATACGACGATTCCCGCCGCGAGCACACCAAGCCCCCACCGGAGACGATTCGTGGAGCGGAGAGAGCTCGATCCGGACATGGGGAGCGACGGCTACTGAGCAATGGGGAACGCGTCCAGTCCCGGATACACGGCGATTTCGCCCAGTTGCTCCTCGATGCGCAGCAACTGGTTGTACTTGGCCACCCGATCGCTGCGGCTCGCCGATCCGGTTTTGATTTGGCCCGTGTGGGCCGCCACAGCCAGGTCGGCAATCGTGGTATCTTCCGTTTCGCCCGAGCGATGACTCACAATGGCCGAGAGGCCGTGCGCCTGGGCCGTTTCAATGGCGTTGAAGGTTTCGGTGAGGGTGCCAATCTGGTTGGGTTTAATCAGGATGGAGTTGCCGCATCCCTCTTCGATGCCGCGAGAGAGACGCTCCGTGTTCGTGACAAACAAATCGTCGCCCACGAGTTGCACCTGGTCCCCGACCGCCTCCGTGAGGGCCGCCCAGCCAGCCCAGTCGTCCTCGTCCAAGGCGTCTTCGATGGAGAGGATGGGATACTGCTCGACCCAAGAGCTCCAGAATTCGACCATCTCCGCGGAGGAACGGTCCGTGTCCGGATCGCTCTTCCAGAAGACGTACGCATCGTCCTGCACCATCTCCGCGGCGGCGGGGTCCAGGGCAATGAACACATCCGAGCCCGCGGTATAGCCGGCCTGCTCGATGGCTTCCAGCACGAGCTCCACAGCCTCTTCGTTTGAGCGGAGATCCGGGGCAAACCCGCCCTCGTCGCCTACAGCGGTGCTGTAGTCGCGAGCCTGGAGCACCGAGGCCAGCGTGTGAAAGACCTCCACGCCCGTCCGCAGGGCCTCTGAGAAGGTAGACGCTCCCGCCGGAGCAATCATGAACTCTTGCATATCCACGTTATTGTCGGCGTGCTCGCCCCCATTCAGAATGTTCATGAGGGGCACCGGCAGGGTGCGCGCAGTGGCGCGGCCCAGGTGGCGGTAGAGGGGCACGCCCAACGAGGCGGCCCCTGTCTTTGCCGCGGCAAGCGACGCGCCCAGCAGGGCATTCGCCCCGAGGTTCGACTTGTCCGCTGTTCCATCCAGCGCCTGGAGCGTCTCGTCGAGGGCGACTTGTTCGAGCACGCTCATGCCGTGCAGTGCGTCGGCAATGGGTCCGTTCACGTGTTGGACGGCCTGCAACACGCCCGCGCCATGGTACCGATCGGGGTCCTCATCGCGGAGCTCCACGGCCTCGTAGGCTCCGGTGGAGGCCCCGCTGGGCACGGCGGCGCGCCCAAGCACGCCGTCCTCGGTGATGATGTCTACCTCAACGGTAGGGGTGCCACGGCTGTCGAGAATTTGACGAGCGGTGACGCGGTGAACGGTAGCCATTCGGCGGACGGAGGTGTGGGGAGAGAGACGGAGATGCTGTCTACTGAAGACGTGTTTGTAACTACGGGGTCGACGTGTAGAATCACAAGAGAACGCATCGTGACGGGAGGCTCCGACGGCGAAAAGCCTACGAAGTGTGGGCCGGCGCGGACCGGGCTCCGGGGCATAAAAAAACCGACGGACTCGGGCAGAGTCCGTCGGCCAAACGGGAAAAGGAAGCAGGAAGAGGCATCATCCCGAGGGGGCGGGGCGCACAGACGTAGTTTCCCCGATCCAGGAGTAGCAGCCATAATTGATCGTGAAAGACCCGCCGCGCTCCCAGTCCTCGCGGTAAAAGATGTCCTCTTTCGTGGGAAACACCTTTCGATAGGTGCTGATTTTGCTATCCGCCACGGATGAGAGAGAGGGAGCGACGTTGCGAGCCTCGCGGTATTTGTCCACCGCGGCCCAGTACACCGCCTTGTCCTTACGCCGCATCTCGCCGCCGCTGCAGGCGTTGACCGCCCGGGCGTACAAGTCCCCGATCGCGATGTACGCCCGCCCGAAGTCGCCTCGCATCTCGATGGCGGTGCGGAAAGCGGTCCGCGCCTCTGCCAGTTTTCCTGCTTTCTGCAAGGCGGTGCCCCGGTTGAAGTGATCCTCGGGCTGGAGCGTAGCCCCCTGATCGGCCGCGCGCTGATAGGCCGTCAGCGCAGCCTCCGGACGGCCGTTTTCGAGACGCATTGTCCCCACCTCCAAAACAGTTTCGGGGTCTGGCTCCATGCCCATCAGGCGCTTGCCCAGGGCAAAGGCCTTGTCCATATTGCCCTGATCATTGTACGCATCAAACAGCGTTGTCAAGAGCTTCGTGCTGTCCGGGTACTGCTCCACCTGTGCCTCCAGGTAACGGACCTGCGCCTGCGGATTTTTCCGAAAGATCTGTTCCCGCACCGACCCGATCATTTCGGCCACTTCCGCGTCGCTTCGTTTTTCCTCCACGGCATTGGCGAAAGACAGCGCGTCCTGAAGCGCATTTTCCTCGAGGTACGCCGTTAAGATGTGCCGAATGTAGTAGGGGTCCAGTTCTGTCGGGGCCAGCTCGAAGGCATTCTCGTAATGCGTTTCCGGGGCGGCCAGGCCCTCAAGGTCGGGCACAGAGAAGGCGTCTTGGTACTGCTCCAAGAAGCGGCCCTTGCGGCGCTGCCACTTGTAGGGCTCGTACTCCAGCCCCAGTTGGTTGAGCGTATCGGGGGCGGCGGCGAGATAGGTGGCGGCCGTATCGAGGTAAGCGGTCTTTGTGGGTGCCTCTTCGGCCTGGTCCGCGAGGCCGACGTACAAGTTAATTGCGCGTCGGTAGTTGTCGTCGTCCCCATCGGGGGTGCCGGGGGCGTTCTCAAGGATCCAGAGCAGATCGCTCCGGGCGTTCTTGAAGTCGTCGTTCTTGTAGTTCTCGTAGTACAAGCTGTAGTGCATCAGCTTTTCGCGGCGCGTGGGCTCGCTGCTGTCTTGGGCCGCGGCCGCAGAGACCGAGAGCACGAGCAAGACCAGGCTGAGGCACAGCCCCCCAACGGAGGACCAGGAGCGGAGGGGGAGGACGGCAAGGGGCATATCGGGAAAACGAATCTGTCCGGAATTTTGAACAGGCTACGGCTTTAGACTGGACGCCCGGCACGGGGTTTCGGGGGCGAGGGGTGAAGCCTGCCGGGAGCCAGTTAAGGAATGTATGCGGCCGTACGCCGCCTGTTGGGCGGCGCGGCCACGGAGA